>Ga0206848_1164_pt1 | contig 14860 bp, 11 predicted proteins | sample Alteio_BWOrgCont_18_FD_152635 | JGI IMG/M metagenome (GOLD analysis project Ga0206848, IMG submission 152635) | Enriched cells from forest soil in Barre Woods Harvard Forest LTER site, Petersham, Massachusetts, United States -... | ecosystem: Environmental > Terrestrial > Soil > Temperate forest >...
GAGGCTGCACACCGGGTCGGTGGCCGAGGGATCGCCGGTAAGGAGAGCGGCCTGGCAACGGCAGCCTCCGAAATCAACCCGGCGTTCGGGACATTCGCGGCAAGGCAGCGGCATCCAGGCCTCGCCGCGAAAACGGTTGAAGCTGGCCGATTCATTCCAGATGGCGGAGAGGGACTGCTGCCGGACATTTTCAAAGGAAAGATCGGGAATGCTGGAGGCGTTGGGGCAGGGAAGAACTTGTCCGGTCGGATTGACTGTGAGGTAACGCTCACCCCAGCCTTGCATGCACGGTTTGGGACGATCCTCAAAATAATCGGGAAGCACGTAAATGACTTCCATACGCCCCTGCAAACGTGCTTTGGCTGATTGAGCCACGGCGAAGACGGCCTGAACCTGCTCGCGTGTCGGGAGAAGAGACTTTCGGTTCAGCCACGCCCATCCGTAAAATTGGACATTGGCCAGTTCGAGACGTTGTGCGCCGAGATTTTCCGCCAGGGAAATGATGGCGGCAAGTCGTTCCATATTGTCGCGGTGCAAAACGACATTGAGACTGAGAGGTAATCCGGCCTGCCTGACAGCAGCGGCGGTGTCCAGTTTATGACCGTGCGCGCGCGCGCCGGCGACGGCATCGCCGAGAATCGGTTCGTCGGCCTGAAAGCTGATCTGGATGGAATCAAGTCCGGACTCCTGCAAACGCCGGGCCCGGACGATATCGAGCCCCAGGCCGCTGGTAATCAAGTTCGTGTAAAGTCCTGCATCGCGGGCCGCAGCGATTATCTCGGGCAAATCGCGCCGCAGAAGCGGTTCGCCCCCGGATAGGCCAACATGGAGAACTCCCAGTTCCGCCGCTTCCTGAAAAACACGCTTCCATTCGGCATGATCGAGTTCGACTCCGGCAGCTGAAGCGGCCGGGTTCGAGCAGTAGGGACAGTGGAGGGGACAGCCGTAGGTAAGTTCGGCCAGCAGAACGTAGGGGCGTCGTTTCATGCCAGGAAAAGGAGAAGATTTTTCCGCTGCAGTTGTTCCAGATGCTCGAAAAGATCGTTACGCACGATTTCTTCTTCCGCTTCGAATTCTTCCGCCAACAAACGCAGCATCTCTCCCACGGTCACCTCGCCGGTACAGCGCCGCGCAATCTCGTAAGCGGTACTATTGAGAATCAGGAGACCTTCAGGAAAGAGCAGAATCGGGTCGCCACTATGGGAATCGATCTTGATCCGGGCATGAGACGCCAGGATGGGGCGCAGAGTCATATCGATGGAGCTCATAATGGTGACGGGCCATATTTCAAATCGATGGCATCGAGAATGGCCCAAAGAACACCGCACTTGAAGGAGAGCGCCTGCACGGCGGCTTGTCGTAATTCCGGAGTCGAGCAATAGCAAAGGGTCAGGTCGAGGGCGCTATCGGAATCTTTTCGCGCCTGGGTCAGGCGTCTTTGGAAATAATCAAAACCCCAGGAGGGAACCCATGTATAATGAGTCTGGAAAGCCTCCAGTCTCCGCGCCATGAGATCGGGAGCAAAAAGCTCGGTCAGGGAAGATGCGATCCCGACCGGCCACGGCTCGGTGCGCACAAAGTGGACATAGGCATCGACGGCAGACCGTACGCCCGGCAGGAGATGTCGATCATCCAGCAATTCCTCGCGGGGAACCCCGCAGGCCTCTCCCAGGCGAAGCCATGCCGCGATGCCGCCTTCCTCGCCCTGAACGCCATCGTGTTCCGTAATCCGGTAAAGCCACGCGCGACGGACTTCACGCAGGGGACAGTTGGAGATGAGGGCTGCATCCTTGATCGGAATCTGGGTTTGATAATAAAAGCGATTGGCCACCCATCCTCGGATCGCTTCGCGCGAGAGCTCGCCCGTGTTCATTCGTCGATGAAAAGGATGTTGGTCGTGGTAGGAACGCGAGCCTACTTCCTTCAACTGCTCGAGGAGACGTTGCTGATCTTGGGAAAGTTCTGTCATAAATCGAACTCCAATCCGTCTTGTCCGACCACCATCCCCGCATTTTCCACCATCTGTCGTTCGACGCTACCCGGAGAAAGAATAGGATTGGTATTGTTGATGTGCAGGTAAATTCGATGACGGGCGGGAATCTGCGAGAGAATTTCCAGACTCCCGTTTTTAATCGGGAGATGTCCCATGGCGGAAGCCTTGCGCGCCGAGGCACCGATTACCGCCAGTTCGTCTTCCGACCAGAATGTGCCATCGAACAACACAGCATCCGCACCCCGCAAGGCAGCTTCCAGTTCCCGGGTGATTTCAGATGCGTCCGGCGCCATGAGCAGCACGCCGCCAGTCCGTTCATCCTTAAAAAGAAAAGCGCTCGACTGCCCTTCCGGCGAATCGCCGGTCAAACCGAAAACAGGCGGGGGACTACGCAGGGGAATGGCCCGGTAGGCAAGGCCGCTCGGTTGCCCGTTCTTGAGAGGCAAGGGCGTCCATTGATCGAAGGGAAGCTCGTGCCAGACCACCCCGCAGAAAGCCGTCAGCAGCGAAGTAAACGCCAGGTTATTCGAAAGATACTCGCGTACCGCTTTTGAAGCGTGGAGATGGAGCGGTTGCCCTTCCCGCAGGAATAAAAGCCCCGCCGTATGGTCGAGGTCGGCATTGGTCAGCAAAACCGCTTCCAGGGGATTATTCCGAGTCGATGCGGCAGCCGGATGCAGGGGGGCAAAGGCCCCCAATTGAGCGCGAATGTCGGGCGATGCATTGATAAGGAACCAATGCGAACCATCGCTGCTAATGGCAACGCTGGACTGAGTCTGGGACGGAATCATGCCAGACCGGGCAGCCTGACAATTTCGACAAGCACAATTCCATTGGGGCAGCCCTCCGCCCGCGGCGGCACCGAGGATGCGAATGCGAATGAGGACTCCTGTTAATTGAGTGTGACGTCAAACCACCGCTGAATAGGCCGTGCTCTCCATGGAGATGCGCACGTCCTTGACTTGGGGTTTGATCCACTGCTTTTTGCTTTTGTTTTTTTTCATAAATTTTTTAAGAAGTTCAAGCCAGATTAAGCTATTTGCAAGTGCGTTTAATGACCCGTGTAGGAGATGCGCCAGATGGTGCCATTGCCGTCCTCGGTCACAAGAAGCGCTCCGTCATGCGCAACGGCAACGCCTACCGGCCTGCCCCAGACGCTTTGTTCATCCACCCCGAAGCCGGTGAGAAAATCCTCATACTCACCGGTGGCAATACCGTGATCGAGCCGCACGCGCACCACCTTATAACCGGTACGCGAGCTTCGGTTCCATGACCCGTGGAAGGCCGCGAAGATATCTCCACGATACTCTGCGGGAAAAGCCGCCACACCATTCGCCGCCGTATAAAAGCACATTTCCAACGAAGCCGAGTGCGCCTGCACCAGGACATCGGGAACGATCGCCTGACCCGCAAGATCCGGACGTTGATGGGCAAGACGCGGATCTTCGTGATTACCCAGGTAGTACCAGGGCCAGCCATAGAATCCGCCCTCTTTGACGTGGGTGAGATAATCGGGCACCAGATCGTCACCCAGGCCGTCGCGTTCATTCGTTGAAGTCCATAATTCACCCGTCGTCTGATCCACGGCGATCCCCACGCCATTGCGGATACCAGTGGCATACGTATGAAGCGGCTGATGGCCCTCGGGATCGGTCACCAGAATGTCAGCGCGATTGGTTTCAGCATCCCACGCGGCACCCCGTCCGTGTTCATTTTCCCAAAGACGGATGTCGTCGATACTCTTTTTGCTCATGTGTTCGGCCACGTTCGATGCCGAACCGACGGAGATAAACATGCGCGTGTCATCCTTGGAAAAGGCCACGTCGCGCGTACTGTGGCCGCCACCGCTATCCGTCAGCTTGGGCACGATGACTTCGGCTGCGCCCGTTGTCTGGAGATCGCCATTATGATAAGGAAAGCGAATAACGGAGTTATTATTCGCCAGGTAAATCCAATGGGGGTCATTACCGGACGGATAGAAGGCCATGCCGAAGGGATGATCGAGGCCTTCGGCAAAAATTTGATTTTCGGCGGGTGCCTCGGCTCCATCTGCGGCGCGCAACACCCGGATGCGGCTCGGACCGGTCTCCGCGACAAAAATATCCCCATTGGGTGCCATGCGTACCAGACGAGGATTCGACAATCCCGAGGCAAATAACCGAATCGTAAATCCCGATGGGACGGACAATGCGGCATTTTCCGGTTGTTTGACCACCCTCGGGCCATTTCCAGCTGAGCGGGTGGCAAAGGGCACGGGCAGATCTTTAAATTTGATGAGGTATTTGTTGCCGGGGGCCGCGTGATGCCAATCACCGGGATCGGAAACCGGCGGAGGAGGGGGGGTGGAAGGTGATGAGGTGGTGGCCACGCCTGACGGAGCATGCAAAGTCGCCAGGTATGCGATTACATTGAGGCGATCCGTAGCCTTGGGCACGGCGATGGGCATGGTCGTACCCGGTACTAAGGCTGTCGGTTGGGTAAGGAAACGATCCAAAGTAGGCGCATCCCAGACAAGTCCCGAATCACTCAGGGCTTTCGAGTAATTAAAATTCGGACTGGAAGCCGCGTGCCGGCCGACAATGCTCACAAGGCTTGGACCTTGTTTCACAACCGTTGTGTTTCCAGCTCCAGGGCTGTCTGCATGGCAAAGGGCGCAATTTTGCTGAAAGAAAATCTTACCCTGACCGGAATCACCGGATGACAGAGTCTGGGCTCCGGCCCCGTTCATCATGCCATAAACAGTCAGAAATAAGATGCTTGGGGCTAGCGCTTGCACAAATGATTTCATAAATGACGATTGCTTGTTCTGTATTCAATTAAAAGAATGCTACGATCTCAGAACCCCGCCAAGGCGGTAAGGTTGCGAAATGAAACCGACTTTAAGCGGTGGCAGAGCACCACGCTCTTACGAGCGCGGCTACGTGTTTACTTAAAACGCTCCAGAGGCTGTCCACCTGCTTTATTTAGCCATCCCGGTTTGCGCTCTTGAGGGGATCGCCGTGCTCAGGTATTCGACGAGGGAAGCGATTTGCCCGTCCGTGAGAAAGCCGCCTTCGGATTGGGCAAAGGCAGGCATCAAAGTTCCGGGCTTTCCGTAAGTGATTATGTTTTTCCAATATTCCGCATTGGTCTCGTGAGTCAGCGCGTGCAAATCGGGCACCATCGTGGCGCGCTGCGGGGACTCGTGACAAATGCCGCAAGCGGATGCATACAACTCCTGCCCGGCTTTGCCCCGGGCCGGTTCCATATGACATCTCGCACACTCTCCCTTGAACACCACCTGCCGGTCGGTCAGGGTCATCTGCTGTCGTATTTCGCGCAAGGTGGGCGGGGGCAAATGCACCGTCACATGCAATACTTTGACTCCCTTGTCCGTACTGATGGTGACCGTTTTGGCCACCATGCTGAACTTGTTTTTTAAGTTCATTGTCACCTCAATCCTGGCACTGGCGCCGGGGATAATCTTGGGATCTTCGGGTAGTTTCGGCACGGTGCAGCCGCAGGAGGCAATGGCGCTGACAATGGTCACATCGTGCGGAGAAATATTGGTCACGGTGAAGGTAAAATGCGCCTCAGGGGTGTCGCCTGGAACGCTCTGCTCCTTGCTGTCAGCATCCCAGGTCAACACATCGGAGGGAACGTCCTGCGCGGGCACGTTGCTTTGCTGGGCTTGTTGTTGGGCGATCAGATGGAGCAAACGAGCGGGCGGCTCGGGGATTTGTCTCCTGACGATTTTGGGAGGAGTTGTCGATGACGGAACGGCATCGTCCGCCCAACCTGCCGTCACGAGAATCAAGACGGTGGGAAGAAACCATGGGATTTTCGACAAGTTCATGAAAGAGGAACGCAAGAATCAGAAATCATCTTATAAGTTTGCCGAGAAAGGCCTGTCAGATTTTTTATAGAAAGGCCTTCTTCAGCAAGCTCCCAAGGCGTGCCTTCACCGGATTCCCAACTGCAAGCACAGACAAAATCAGGTTGAAACCAAGGTCGGCGGCGCCCCCATTGAGACACCGCCGACGCTGATTCGTTTCCTGCGAATTGTCTATGCTCCGACTAACAGCCAGTGGCGGTGCTGCCCGCGCCTACTCCGAGGTCTTGAAGGAATTCCAGATAATAGTCAAGGCGATCTTGCACTTCCGCCGGATCGCCGCCGTTGCACTCGACTCCACCGTTGATGGCGCGGATGGTTCCATCGAAATCACCATTCAGGATTGCCTGATGTGAAGTTGTGCTGGTGGCGCCAGTCTGCGTCATCCAATACCATAGTCCTGTTTGCCAAGATATGGTTGCATTCGTCGACACCAGGTTGGGATTTCCCCACAGATTCTGTCCGATGGCCTGACCGCAAGCGCAGTAGTTGTAGTTCCAGCTAATCTGCATCGGTCCACGGCCATAATATTCCTGGCCGGAAGCACAAACCCCGCAGGGCGTCGCCGAGCCGGAACAGTAGGGAGCCTGGGCGATCTCGTTGATATAGACCAAGCCTCCTGTCTCATGCGCGACGTTGGCCAAAAACGCGGCAGCCTCCTGCGCATTCTGGGTGGCATTGCCGCTCGTGCAAAATCCGGGATAAGCCGTACATGCGTTGACCAGGGCGCTGTAACTGTAGAACGAATTGGCATTCGGGAACATCTGATTGAACTGCGCCCGGCTGACGATGGCGCCAAATCCTGAGGCGGGCCTGAAATAACCGGCCTTCACGACTCCGTAATCCGGGTCACCGCCGAAGGTAGAAGGAGTAAAGACGATAGTTCCGGTTACACCGTAAAGGAAGTAATACTTCCCGTTGGCGCCATAGGCGACGTTGGTCGAGGTTGCGAATGTGTACGATCCGCCCTCACCGGCACATTGCGTATAAGGCATGTAGTAGCCCGCTTTGACCACTCCGTAATCTGGATCTCCACCAAAGAAAGCGGGGGTAAAGTTGACCGTACCGGAGACGCCCAGTTTATAAAAATAGAGTCCATTTGCGCCGTAGGCGGCTTCGACAGGGATCGTGAAGGTATAGGATCCAAGCTCCCCGGCACAGTGCGTAAAGGCCTTGTAATAACCCGATTTGAGCACTCCGTAATCGGGATCACCGAAGATGGCATCGCTAAAGGTGATATTGCCTGCCATCCCGTATTTATAGGCGAAGCTGCTATTGGCACCGAAGGCGACATCGACCGGCGTGCTAAAGTTCACCGTGGCATTCTCGGCTGCGACATAGGTATACGAGCTAATCTGCGCCTGGGCAATTGAAGCGGTAACCAGAAAAACTGACATTGTATAAACGGCAATAATCAGTCCCCGAATGGATGGGGACGGTATTTTTCCATAACAGGACAGTGCTCGACAACCCACATATTGATCGATGTTCATAGGAATTTATTTTGATTTGTTATGATTTAATAAAGGGAGCGTAGATTTCTGAATTAGCCCCAATTAGTCCCCATTCGTCCAAGGAACCTTTTTCAAGGAGGAGAAGGTTTAAGCGTGAACGGTAATAATAGCAATGGTATTGTCAAGTGCCATTATTCCCTTCGAATTTAATCTCTTGGGTCTAACTCCCCGCCGCTTGCTTCGGCTTTTTGAGTAGCCCACGATCTCCGAGCGCGGGAATCGGCCGCACCGTCACCCGGAGGTCGACGGCTACCCTGGAGACGACCGGGCAGACTCACCTATCGGTGTCCCTCCAAACAATGCCTCGGAGCTTGCTCCGAGGTTCTTTACTGGCGGGAGAGAATTCATTCGTGGTTCTGTCTGGCACCCGAAAGCATCAGGTGTTGGATTGTTTTTGTGTATTGGGCCTGTAGGTGCGAATCGTTGAAATATCCCGAGCAGATCAACGCATAATTCGGATCCAGTCCCATGACATTTTTCACCACCTTGGAGAGCGCCAGATCGTATAACTGATCCGGCGTTATCGAGGAAGGTCCGCCGGATATTTCCGTTACGTTAGCAGGGCTCTTACCCATAAATATGTCCGTAAACCCGGAGTTAATCAGCTTCACAGCGGTTGTCGGATCGCTGCGGCCCAGTTGATCAAAAAAATCACTGATGATGACCGGTCCCGATGCCCCCGCATGGGGAGCCAGCTTTTCAAGCCATTGGGCGACTTTCTCCGGAGATCCGGTCGCGTTCCGGGCGGCAAACTGGCTGACACATTTGGCCAGGCTGGGATCGGTGATGTCTTTTCCCAGCATGTCCGCGATTGGCTGGAAATTCTCTGCCTGACCCATACGCGCGAATGCTTCGGAGACCGCGACCTTCAAGGGGCGATCGGCCTCCCCTTGCAAACCGGCCACCCAATTCAGCATATCGCCGAGCTTCGCCTTTTGTTCGTTTTGCCCGATGGAAACCAAAAGGTCGAGTTGCGCGGCAGACAGGTGGGCTTGTTGCTGCCACGCGTGCTGAAGATATTGTCCAACACTTGGGAAATCGCGCCCGACCCATTCGCTCATCAGCTTCGATTCCAGGAGGAGGATGCCGGAATGTTTGTCGCCAGACTGATCGTGCAGAGTATCGAGGAAAGAGATCGCCGGACCGGGAGATTGCTCAGCCCATATCGTGGTTAGTCTTTCGATAAAGGACGCCCAGATGGCGGGCATGGAGCGAAAATTGTCCGCCAGCTTTGCCAGCACTTTCTCACGCGCGTCGGCGTCAAGCGCAAGGATCGCCCGCACCAGTTTGTCCGCAGGCCACGAGGTGGAACAAGTGGCCAGCCACGCATCGATGTCCGCCAAACCGGGACCGGAAGATGCCGAAGCCGATTTTACCGGTTGGATTGGCTCGTTCACGCTTGCAAGCGATGCTTGCGGCATCGGGTTTTGTAAGTGGCGAGATTTTCCCACCCGATCGGCCTGTCGCAAAAATTTGTACCCAACCCCGACACTAATACCCATGAATGCAACGATGGTGAGAACAATGAAAGACCGGATGGAAATCGACCCTCTTCTGGTTCTTGGAGGCTGTCCGAAAAGTCTTCCCGATTTTTTTGAGTGCGGTGAAATCATGTATTCCCGTTTTCTTGCCAAGCGCAAGCAGCCAACATGAGACATCTCTGACTTGGATTTCCGTCCGTGTGAAAAATAACTTTATCTATTTGCGATTAACAGCCTATTCGCTACATAGGGGCGCACTTTTCATACTTCCTTCCGGTACCCGCGGTTCGAGCAGGATCAGGATCTGCGGCAGGATGAAGATGGCGGTGATGAGACCGATGGCAATGCCGAGGGACATGAGCTGACCAATGGAGTACATGCCTCGAAAATGGGAAACGAGCAGCGAACTGAATCCAAAGAGAGAGGTGAGTGCCGACATCATGATCGCCTTGCCCGTGCTGCCCGAGAAGATATTGAATTTCCCGTCCTCGCGATAACGGTCAACAATGTAGACTCCGAAGGCGACATCGATGCCGATGATGAGAGGCAAGGTGACAATATTGGCGGGGTTAAAATCGATGCCAAGCCAGACCATCGCGCCAGTGCGCCAAAGCACGGCCAGAATGAGTGGTGTGAGAGTAAGGATCAAAAACTTGAAACTCTGAAAGTGAAGCGTGATCAGGACAACAATGGCGAGGAAAGCCCAGACTGCCGCCCAGAGATAGCTGATGCGCAGCAATTCCGTGGCATAATAATTCATGATGGGTGTGCCCGTGGCCTGGGGGGCAACCGATAACAGCGACTTGGTGAATTCCTCGTCCGGCCCGCGCTCCCAGAGATCTTTTTTACCATAGACCTGGAGAAGAATTTTACCACTGGAGGCGAGATAAAGTTTTTGGAGTTGAGGCGGTAAATCGGAAAGCTCCAATCCCCGGTCGGCTTTTTGGATCATGAGGAGTTCGAGATTGGCCTGCATCCGGGTGAAGGCACCGCTGGAAGAAGGCGCAAAACGTTGTTCAATGGTGGCAACCGGTGCGGAGTCAAGTGCCGCATCGGCCCGTTCCAGTGCCGGAATCATGGCACTGAAGGCGGACACCGCCTGCCCGGCAAGATTGGAAAGATGAACGTAATTCCGGGCCTGTTGGAGACCCGTTTTTGCTTTGCTCAAAAGATTCCCCATGTCTCGTCGAGCGCGGGGAATGTCGACAGCCTGGCCCGCCGGGGATTTCATGTTTAGCGCTGTCGCTGCTGCAACAATGCGCTCGATGATCGGAATTTTCTCATCCTGATTTTCCGGTACCAGATCAAGGGGGGAATCGATCCGGGCAACCACCGGCAACGCCAGAAGCTTCTTCCTGAGATCTCGCGCCTCGTCGAGATTTTTGGCCACCACGGAAGCATAGATGGTGGAAACCTGGGCTCCGTCTCCACTCGAAGCAGCCATCATTTCGTTCAGAGTTTTGACCGAGTCGGCTGAGGGATTGTTGAGATGGAGCAGGTTATAATCGAACCTCAACTTCGGAAGACTCAGGATGGAGATCAGCGAAATCACGGCAGCCAGGCCAAGCCAAAGCCGCGGCGTCCGGACCATGTTGCGGTCCCATGAGCGGATGAACTTCCAGGAGGAATTACTCGATTGGGCCAGGAGCCGTTCACTGCCGCGATGGCGATCCCGCAAGACAAAGATGGCGGGAAGCACGACAAGGTTGGCGGCGATGCAAAAGACCATGCTGAAGCCGGCAATGATGCCGAGCTCCGCCAAGCCGACGAAGTCATTGAAGCAGAGGGTAAAGAAGGCCGCTGCCGTCGTGCTGCCTCCGGTAATGATGGCCACGCCGGTATGCCGGAGGGTCGCCGTAATGGCCTGATCGACATCGCCGTGCCGCGCAAGTTCCTCCTCGTAGCGCCCCAGGATCTGAATGCCAAAGTCGATGCCAATGCCGAGAACCATCGGAATCATGGCGATCGAGATGACGTTAAAATGACCCACGCAAATCAGCGCAAAACCAAGCGACCAGAGAACGGCCATGTTCAGCACAAGAAACGCGAACGCCGGACGTAAAAACGTGCGGTAACTGAAAAAGAAGAGGCCGACAATACATGCCACGGTGATGGCAGAAGCCTTGGCGGCATCGGTACCGGAGGAAACAGCCTCATCCGCATCCAGCGCCGGTTCACCGGTCAGCTCCATTTCGACATCGGGATATTTGGCCGCCAATTCTTTGAGATGCCGGCGAATTTTCGCGGTCGTCGAGCTGAAGGGCGTATCGGATTTCTTCTCTCCTTCGCCCGTATAAGCCATGACCAGCAAAGTCTGGCCATCCGGCAGGCTGATGTACTCGTGCCGGGCGATCATGGCGCCGGCATCAAAATCCCCGAGGGAATTATCACTCCGGGAAGTCTTGAGGGTTTCCGAAGCATCCGCTTTACCCTCAGCTTGTGCGGAAATCTTGTTGAGTATGGAAACGAATCGAGCGACGAAGGGATTAAAGTCCTTCCAGTTTTCCGGTGTCCTAAGATATTTGTCGTCGAATTTCCTGTTCGCCTCATCGAGGATCGAATTGAGATCGAACGCGGTTTTCTGGGCATCTCTTTCCTTCTCCTTCTGGAGATTCGATTCCGATTCCAGGTCCCCGGCTATTTTTTCCAGTTCATCCTTGTCACGAGTAAAGAGCAGGCGCTGCTTGATGCTGGAAAAATCGATCTTATAGAGAACCGTGGCAATCCGGGGTTTGAGTGATTCCAGGTAAGGTCCAATTTCATTCGCCGCCTGACGGTTTTTCACCGGATCGGATGATTTGATCAGGACGACATACCGGTAATCACCTCCAAAATCGTGGAGCAATTCATTATAACTTTTCTTCGTTTCGGATTTATCGCTGAGAAGATCGTTCGTGTTGTTGATCACGTTGAAGCGCGTGGTCACCACCCCGATGCTGGCGAGCGTAAAAAGAATGCTCAGCGCGAGTATGATTCCGGGGCGCGCGCAAACCAGGCGAGCCACCAGCCCCATGATGCGCTGAAGGGCTCGGTGAATCAGCGACATGAAGAGTTATTCAAGCAAAAGCCGGGCTCCATCTCAATTATGCTCTGACGGACTGAAACCCAATCTTAAAACCTAATCCAGAAGTTCACTGAAAAGGCCTTTTCAGCAAGCTTCTAGGCAGGTGCCTTGCCGTTTTGAAAATGCGCCCAGGTTTGGGCGATACTCTGGGTGCTGACCGTGCAATTCGCGTCTTCGATTGCCTTCCTGACGCGATTCTCGTCCATAATGAAGCGGTCTCGTTTGTAGAGGAGGTAATTGGAGCGGTTGGATGACGGGGTCAGGTTGATGGTTGCCAGATTGGCACCGGCTTTCAAGGCACGGGTGTAGCCATCGTTGCTGACAAGATTCAAAGCGCTGACCGCTGGAATAATATAGGAAGGATTGCGAAGTCTCATGCGGGCAATGCAATTGATCGTTGCCTCAACATTGCCTGTGGGGTTTCCGGCAAAGGGCGTTTTTTCGCCCGCGATGAACGGACTGACGCTGGCACCCGTCAGAGGCAATTCGCCCAGCAATTCCAACGTTTCCTCAATGTGCTCGTTCGTCTGGCCGGGCAATCCGAGAATGAACCCGGATGAAACGGCCCATCCGGTCCTGGCCAGATACTGAATAGCCTCCAGCCTTTCGTTAAAAGTACCGGGGGCATTGATTTCTTCGTAATGATCGCGATTTCCCGTTTCCAACTTGATGATGTAGTAAGAGGCACCGGCCTGCTTGAGTTCATCATATATTTTAGGATCAAGCGTTCCGAGACAGACGCTGATACCGAGTTTTGTTTCCTGACGAATGAGATCAATCAGCGGGAGAACAATCTCGCGAACGCCGACAACGTCTTCCCCCGTTTGAATGTTGAGATCGGTGATGATTTCCGGAATTCCATTACGAATCAACGACCGGAGAGAATCCAGTGAAAGCCGGTAGCGTTCAAGAGAACGATTGTCGCGACGCATGCCGCAGTAATGGCAGTTTTCCCGGCAAAAATTGGATACTTCGAGAACACCGCGGACAAAGACTTTTTGCCCAAAAACCTGATTGCGTACCACCATGGCTTGCTCGTGAAGCTGTTCCTGCGTCGAACACGCGGAATCCAATCCAAGGGTTTGCGGCGGCAATGAGGTCACGCTATTTTTCTCCCTTTATCGCTATTGCAAAAAGTGGGTGAAAAAGTGGTCAAAAGCATCATTTTTCCTCTAAACATGCAAGTCTGTGTTGGCGGTTGTATTTGTCAATTGATTCAGAAGCACTTGATCCTATGTGATTTAAGCAGTTTAGACAAAGCGATATGCTGATTTTAGACTGGCTTCCGAAAACCTTTCCAGCATTTCTCCCGCCACTTAATACGTCCCGGCAACCAGCATATGATCCAAAACAGGATCCGCGACACACTCCAGGCTTCGATTGCCAACCAGGAGCGGCCTGTGAGCGGGCATCCTATTTTTCGGCAGATGAGGGTGGCAAAGAGAACATCCACTTGAATCATCCCCAGAAGTCCCGCCCATGCCCAAAAACTTGACGGATGCCATGCTGCGAGACCGATCCAACCCAGGAGAGGCATCACCAGAATTTGAGCCGCATAGCCAATTGGGCGACACCAATAGACCGTTTTTTTCCATCGGAAGTAGTGGCCGAAAGCAGAGCGCCAGGCCGTGACATCGGCCACCGTTTCCAAAGTGGTCGAACCAAGGCGGACCGGTTGCAGCATCTGGCCGAGCATGAAATCGTCGGCCAGTGCGGAACCAAGTTTTTCCCAGTCGACCTTGTGAAGAAAATTATCCCGGGAGAAAAGCATCGCCGCACCCAATCCAAAATCGACCGGACCGAATCTGCGCAGAAGCAACGCGCCGGGATAAAATTCGGCATTGATGAAGAGCGCATCCAGAATAGCAGGCGGATGCGGCAAGGTGCGAATGGCATACGGGAAGGTCAGCAGATCCGCGCCGCATGTTTCAAATTCAGCCCGGGCCTCGTCGAGAAATTTCGGTGGCGCCACGATATCGGCATCACTCCAAAGCCAGAGCTCGCCGCAGGCGTGCGGAACCAGAAGTTTCTGCCAGGCGATCTTTGGATTGGCCAGGGTGTCGGCCTCCGAACGACGCACGACCGTGAGTCGCGCGCCGGGATAGGCGGCTTGCATCCGTTCGATGAAGGGCATGACCCGAGGCCAATCGGTTTCATGGACGCCGAGGAGAAGTTCGCTTAGCTCGTCCAATTGCGAGATAAACGATTCCAATCCCCTCGCCTCGATTTCAAGCCCCCTGCCTTCGAGACGAGGGAGGGGTTTGAAAATCGTCAGCAACTTCTTTTCCCCCGCCCCGGCGCCAAAAAATGACGGCTTGCCTGCCGCGACGACCAGTCGCCATGAAATCACCCACCAAAGCACGCCTATGCATGTCCAGGCGACCAGCAGAATTTCAACGCACATGCGTTTTGTTGCCGGTAGTATTCGGGAAGTAGATTTCCATCATGACGCGAGACTCTTGTTTTACTCGGAGCCCGGTTCTATGCAAGAAAGAGAGGGTGAAAAAGCAGGTTATCTTCGTGGCCGACGATTTTGGAATGAATGCCCAAATCAACGAAGCCATTTTGCATGCTCATACTTCGGGTGGCCTGCATGCCGCCGCACTGATGATGTCGCAGCCCGGCACCGGGGAAGCCGTTGCGATGGCACAGGCTCATCCCAAGCTCCAAATCGGCTGGCATCTGCATCTCAATGACTCGACTCCGGCAACCCTGGAACGGTGGCCTTGGGGAAATTCACCCGCGCGCGCGGGATTGAGTATCAGCTTCTCGCGCCATTCACGCGAAATCATGCGCCGGGAAGTTGCGCGACAGTGGGAGCTTTTCCAAAACACCGGCTTACCGTGCCATTTTGTTAACTGCCACCATCACTTGCATGCCCATTCCGTCATCTACCAGACATTGACCGGGATTTTGGGACCTGATTTCAAGGGCTGG
>Ga0206848_1165_pt1 | contig 14829 bp, 18 predicted proteins | sample Alteio_BWOrgCont_18_FD_152635 | JGI IMG/M metagenome (GOLD analysis project Ga0206848, IMG submission 152635) | Enriched cells from forest soil in Barre Woods Harvard Forest LTER site, Petersham, Massachusetts, United States -... | ecosystem: Environmental > Terrestrial > Soil > Temperate forest >...
TAGACGATATCGTGAGCGAAGTCAGCCCTTCGACGCAGATGCGCTCGATCGCGCGGCATCCCGAAAGCGACGCTTTCGCTTTTCAGATGCAATCGCAAGACGCACGTAGATGAGGTTCCCTTTCATCGTGCCGGCGGCTTGGGCGGTCCTGGCAATTACGATCGTATTCGCAATTGCTGTAGAAATCGTACCAAAACTTCACGCGGAGCGGACCTTGCTGGACGATGCCCATCAAGCCTATATACGCGCGAATAGAGATGAGATTCAATTGCGCGATGGCGGGCACTATGACGCTGCACGGCGTCACATTGCCGCGATCGTCACAAATATGTATGGACCCGACCATCGATTTGTCGGCACGGCTGCGGTGCTAGACACGGTCGACAACGTCGACAAACGCTTCGATGTGACACTACAACGACTAGACGCAGGCGATGATGCGGTACGCAAGACCGCAGCTCGTTCGCTGACGATCGAGTGGTCGGGAACCTATCGCTCGATCGTGCGCGCAGTGGCTGCGCTATCTCAGGGGCCGGCGTTGATACGAGTTGTCGGCGTGCGACTCGACCATAACCCTAAAATGTCGGCTTCCATCGACGCGGTGGTACACGTCGACGTGTATGCCGCTATCGACACGCCGTAGTATCCAGCTGATCGTCGCTCTCGTCGTCGCGCTCGCACCGTTAGCCACTAGCGCGGATGACGAGTCTAGCAGAACGCTTGCGACCGACTTTCCGGCATCACTGCAACCGTTGCGATATCCGGCGCTATCGTTGACGCGCGACCCGTTTCTTGCACCACCGTCGCTGAGATTAGATGCTGCCCCAACCGAAGCGATTGCAGGGATCGGTCCGGGTTTCATACTTCCGCCAAACCTCGCTGCATCGGCAGATGGCGGTCCGACGGTCGTGCCTATCGGCGTTTCCCTTCGTGCGGTCGTGGTTGGCAATATCCCAAAGGCTCTCGTGCAGATTGGGACGCGGACGCTCCTCGTTGGGATCGGATCGCGCGTGGCTGGTTCGATCGTTGTCGAAATCGATGCTAAGAGCGTTCGACTTTCCGATGGCACGCGCTTGGTGTTGGGTCCAAGCGGCCGATGATGCGTAGTTCTAGTATATTATGGGCCTTAGCGTTGACAGCGTTCTGCTGGACTGCGGCATCCGCCGCTCAGGTAATTTCGATGGATGTGCGCGACGTGGACATCAGCGATGCTATCGCGCTTCTAGCAGCGCAGTCCGGCGTCAACGTGGTGACGGACGGATCGGTGAAACCAGAGCGCGTCACGCTGCACCTGGCCAACGTCACCTTCGCACAAGCCCTGCAAGCGATAGCCGGGGCGCACGGCTTACGCGTTCGCAAGGAAGGCGAGGTGCTTGTTGTCGGCGCCGTGCAAGCGATGAATCGATCTGGAGACGGCATCGTGATTTCGTTGGCTCGTGCACAACCCGATGATGTGGCACGCGAACTCGCGCCGGCATTGCCCGACGGTACCGTGATCGTTCCAGATAAGAGGACGGGATCTCTGGTTATTTCTGGAGATACTGATACCATCGCAAGAGCGCGCCGGCTGATAGCGCTCCTGGATGTCGCTCCCGGTTCCGGGGCGCGGACGGCGACGACTAGCGCATACCGGCTGCGATACCTTCGAGCCGACGATGTCGTCGCGAAATTAAAAACAGCGGCGCCGGATGGAGTGTATGTTGCCGACGAGGAGCAGAATGCCGTCCTCGTCACCGGCGGAGATCGAGCTCAAAGCGCGGTTGCGGCTATCGTGTTGCAACTGGACCGCCCGAGCCCGCAGGTGCTTTTCGAGGTCCGCGTCGCGGACGTGACGCCAGTCAACGACTCGAGTAACTTCGGAATCGAGTTCGGCGGAGTCGACGCTCAGGGCAATTCTCTTCCCGGCGCGGTCGCCTACTCATTTACGGGTGGAACGATTCCGGTGAACGTACAGCTAAATGCACTCGTCAGCAAGGGTCGCGCATCGATATTGGCCACGCCAAAGCTCGTGACGATTAACAATAAGGAGGCAGATCTCAGTATTGGCGAGACCTATCCGATCGTCTACAGCACGTCCGTCTTCGGCGGGCAAAACGTTCAGTACGTCGATATTGGCGTCCACCTCCGGCTCACGCCAACGATCGGAGCCGATGGAAGCGTGATAGCAGAGCTGCATCCAGAATATAGCGAGTTGGTGGGCTTCACTCCCACGGGCTACCCGATAGTAGCGAATCGCAAGATCGATTCCACCCTCCATGTTCGAGACGACGAGACCATCGTTTTGGGTGGTTTGATGCGAGAGACGAACACGGAAACGATTTCGAAAATACCTGGGCTCGGAGACATACCGATACTCGGGAAGCTCTTCCAAAACAAACAATCGACCCACGAACGGGACGAAATCGTCTTCTTAATCACGCCGCATATTGTCTATCCCGGCAGTCCGCCTCCCGTACACTAGACTGATCGCAAACGTTTACCGGTAACTTTGATGGAGCCGACCGGAGCAGTTGCGGTCAAGAAATGGTAATCTGTACGTAGAGGTCTCTCAGATACATCAGGGCAAAATTCAGACCGTTACCAGGAATATCTGATTAAACAGAAGGAGAACGATCAAATCTTAGGCTGCTCCGAATTGGAGAGGTACGCGTGATGCGCAGACTCGGTCTCGGACTTATACTGCTAACGTCAGTCCTCGTTGTCGCGTGCGGCCGACAGGTGACACCGAATCCAGTGGGGATCGGTCCGGGCGGCGCGTCGGAGGGGTTCATGAGCGTCTTCGTTGACACGGCGGCGCCGTTCAACTTTACAAACTATCAATATTGGATCGTCTTCAACACGAGTGGAAACGGACTGACACCCGACACACAGCCTGCTAATAACAACTGGGCCGCGTACTCGGCGGCCATTGAAGTCGCGGGGAGCGGCGGAGCGACTTCGGCGCACGCCTACCAATTCCAGAAGAGCACGACAAACCCTCACGCCGTACCGCACTTCCAGCTTCTGCCTACACAAGGTCAACAATTACAGTACAATTCGAATAGCAACGGTACCGACACCGAGTTCAATGTCATATTTCAGAGGTCGATTTTCTTAGGGATCCCGCCGGAACCGTTTGCAGCAAACTGGACGTACAACGTGTTCACGACTCAGGCTGACATTCAGAATAATCTGGTATACGAAGATTCGATGGGCGCGGGTGGAAAAAATCCGCCCCAATATTCGTCGCCGGTATTGTCGACGTACTTATGTTTCGATAATACGTTTTATGCGCTTTCGAGCGGCATACAGATGGACCCGTCCGCACAACTTGTTAGCGCCCAGCTCGCAAATAACCCTAGCCCTGCACCAAATGCGACACCGTGCTCGAGCGATGACGAGGGGGACGTGAGGCGGTAGATGTCAACACTTTCTTTAAGAAAAAGCGCTCGTGACCCGGTGGGCAGTCGGCGAGCGTGCCGAAGAGCGTGTAACCCTGTTTCTCATAGAACTGTCTGGCCTGAAAGTCGAAAGTGTCTAAATGCACCAAACTACAGCCCAGCTTCTGGGCTTCGGCCTCCAGCGCCGTCATAAGCATTGTGCCCACGCCCTGTTGCCGATGCTGCTTTTCCACCCAAACAACGTCTACGTATAGGATGCCCCAGCAATAGAGCGTGGCACCAACTCCCGCGATCAAAACGCCATCGTCGCTTATGCCATAGTTCAGCCGATGAAATGCATCCTTTTGGATGAATGGCACGGCTTCAGCGTTATAAGCGACGAGCTCGGCATCGATCTCACGGGCCTGTTCCTGTGATAACTTAATCAACTTGGTCATGGCGAAAAGCGTTCGGTGAGCGCACAGTAATCCCAGCCCCTCGCGATACCGATGGCTCGGCGAGAGAAAATAGGCGGGGGTGAAGAAGCTGCGGGTTCGGCTGGAGAACACTGCCGAATGAATGTCGTGGAAGCCCGCGAGTTTTGGCGCAAGTACGACGACATGGAGCGGCGTTTAACTCGTCCGCTTACCGATCGTATGTTAGAGCTTGGTGGCCTTATTCCAGGCATGAACGTTCTGGACATCGGCACAGGGCGCGGAGAGCCGGCGATTGCAGCCGCGCAGCGCGTCGAGCCGGCGGGCGAGGTACTCGGTATCGACATTTCGGAAGACATGTTGCAGTTGACCCGCGATCGCGCAAGCGGAGAGGGCGTTACGAACCTCAGGCTCGATCGACAATCGGCAGAAACACTCGATGCTCCACGCAAGCATTTCGACGTCGCCGTCGCGCGATGGAGCCTGATGTATTTGCAAAGCCCCGCGCTTGCATTACGGACGATCACCCGAGCGCTAAAACCGGGCGCGTTGATGATCGCGGCTTTGTGGACGGAGCCCGAGCGCGCGGGCTACTTTACGTTACCGAGGAAGTCAGAGAATTGCCGCTCGATATTCAAGCGGAGTGGGAAAGCGACCTCGCGCGAGAAGTCAGGGCCGTAACAGGAAACGGAGATCTTCGCCTAGGCGGCGTTACGAGGATCGTCGTCGCGAGAAGAAGTCCGTGAGCAACGTTGGATCGAGTGAAGAATATTCTCTGCGAGAACCGAGCCTGCAGCGTCTCGGGGCGTTCATTCGTTACCGAGATTCGTGCATTCGCCACGGCAACGAGAACTGGGTCGGGCGCCATGCACTAGCCAATACCGACGTAGCCAGCTGGATCGAATCGCTCCACAGAAGAGCACGCGGCGAGGAGATACCCGAGGAATGGACGCCCTGGGTTCCGGAGACCCACTTTTGGATCGTAGCGAACGACGAAGAAATCGTCGGAGATATTGAACTGCGTCACCCGCTTACTGAAGTTCTCCGACAAATGGGCGGGAATATCGGCTATTTTATGCATCCGAAGCATCGGCGTCGAGGCGTGGCATCATTCGCTCTCCGATCCGGCCTGAGAATATTGCGTGATTGGGGTTTGGACGTAGCTCTGCTGACTTGTCGCGATGACAACATCGCCTCCATTAGAACCATCGAAAAGGCCGGCGGGTGTTCGACTCGCAGATTCTACAATGGCCGGTCCTATACGGCGCAGGTACTCGATAGCGCCTAAGTGACTTATCGTCAGGGCGTGCCCGGTAGTCTGGCAGACCGAATTGAGATAACTTCGGGCGCCATCAAACACCTCAGCGCTTTATAGCCTCTACTATATAGTTCGTCCGCTGTGGGAGAGTCTTTGAGGCTAATCATCGAGTTGGACCAGGTCCTAGCAGCTAAAGAAGGCGATCGGGCGTCGCTTGAAAAGTTGCTTGAAGCGGTTTGGCCACATGCGTTTCGTATCGCACAATCAATCTTGCGAAATGAGACCGCTGCCGAGGACGCAGCGCAGGAAGCGTGCGTCGCGGTATTCCGCACGATCAGCACGTTGCGGTCGCCCGATGCTTTCCCCGCTTGGTTTTATCGTCTGGTCGTTCGACAGGCGATGAGCGACTACAAGCAACTACCCGCTCCGGTTCCAAACCCGGCCACTATCGGCGATCCCACGGATTCGCACGCCTTGGGCATCGACGTACGCGCAGCACTCGACGCCTTGCCGCTCGGACAACGAACCACGCTGATCTTATTTCACTATGCTGGGTTGACGAGCAAGGAAATCGGGGCCGTGATGGGCGTGCCGCCCCCGACCGTCCGCTTTCGCCTCGCTCAGGCGCGCCGGTCGATGCGCAAATTATTAGATCGAGGCGACTATACTCGCAGCACCAGGGAGGCCTTATCATGACGTTTCGCTATCACAATGAGATCTCGGTCGCGGTAGAGCTTGATCGCGTACCGCCATTTAGTTTTGCAAGCGTTGAACGAAGGGCGGCGGCAACGAAGCCGGCCCTGCCGAGTCGGAAGCGGTATGCTTTTATTGCCATCTTGGTACTTGCTTTACCGTGCCTGGCCATCGCTGCAGCGACAACTCCGGACACAAAGATATGGCAAGATCTCGCCGCACAGCTCCGGCGTCACAACATCAGAATGATCATGGCCAAGAGCGTTATTCAGCCGACTACAAGTCTTAGTATCGAACGTGCGATGTCTCGGGCCGCGTTTCATCTCGTTCTACCAACTGACTTGCCGGCCGGCACGAAATTCGTCGACATCGAAGAACAAGGAACAGACGGAACGCTGTACACGGCAACCTATCGTCTAGCGGACGGGCGAAGAACTGCGTTTATCTTCCAAAAGAAGGAACGGGGCCACGGCTACGTTCCCTGGATTGGCGAGGGGCGTTCTGGGCCAAATGGCACTACGTCAAATGTTCTTCGCCCGGCAAGCATCTGGTTTGTCGGCGATGAGGTCGTCACAGCCGCGACCGACCGTTTTACTGCCGGTCAAATCGATACCATCAAACGCGCAATGCACGGCATCGATCCGCCGAACCATTCGGGACTGGTCGTAGTTCACTAAGTAAGGGACTTTCGAGATTCCGGCTCGGATGCTAAGATGGAACTCAGTTCGACGGCGGTGTATAACCGAGCGTCGACGCGTTGCTTTGGGGAGTAGAACAAGTGAATGCTTCAGCGTTCGGCCGCTACGCGTTTGGATACTGTATCGCGGTTGCGATACTAGCCGGTTGCGGTGGTAGTGCGCAGTCACAGCTGGCAGCGCCGGGGCAGTTGCAGGAGCAGAGCGGGTCGCATTCGCCCGTGAATACGACCAGCTCGATGCGAGGCAGCTCGGCAATGCTGCGCCAGGACCACAGTCGTTCTTGGATGGATCCCGATGCGAAGTCGAAAGACTTGCTGTACGTTACCAACCCCGGCGGGAACGAGATTCTGGTTTACTCGTATCCGCAAGAGAAGTTGGTGGGAACGCTGACAGGCTTCTATTACAATTTCTTCGCCGATGGTGTATGCACCGACAAGAAGGGTGACGTCTGGATCGTTGCAAACGCGGCGCAGGAGATCGTCGAATACGCGCATGGCGGAACGACTCCAATTGCGACCCTGAGCGACCCGGGTTACTATCCGACGACATGCTCCGTCGATCCGGTTACCGGAAACCTCGCCGTTGCGAACAAAGAAACGAACAATTCTACCCCGCAACAGGGTAACGTCGCGATTTATGCGCACGCGAAAGGCACGCCGACCCTTTACAACGATTCGCAGCTCTTCCAGGTGTGGTTCTGCGGCTACGACGATAAAGGCAATCTTTACGTCGATGGCACCAAGGGTTACTCCGTCACGTTCGGCTTCGCGGAATTGCCCAAGGGCAAGAAGCAACTGACGAACATCGCGTTAAAGGGTGGCACGATATACTTTCCCGGGAAGATTTTGTGGGATGGCAAGTATGTCGTGGTTGGCGATCAGTCGTACAAAAATAAATATCCTTACACCTCGGGTGCGTACGAGACTACGGGTGCAGCCGGAAAAATCGTCGGTTCCACACCCTTCACGGGTTCCTTGGATGTCGCCGGATTCGCGATCGAGGGCAATACGGTCATCGCACCGGACATTAGCCTTGAAAATATTAGTACGTATAAATACCCGGCCGGCGGGAAACCCGTCAAGGTGCTTCCGGGCTGCAAAGGCACATCTTGTCAGCCGTACGACGCCGCGATCAGCCGTGCGCAGTAGACACCTAATCCGGTGGGGTCGTCTTGTTCCTGGAGCGGCATTCGTCGCGCTGGTACTTAGCGCGTGCGGCCAGGTTGGCAACCCGGCTCCCTCGGCGTTTCCATCGAGTGTCTCGCGAGGCGGCGCCCACGTCTCCCAGCAATACCTATTCGTAAACAATAGGGTCAACAGCACGCAGAGTTTGATAAGCTTCTACAATATCCGCACGCCCAATAAAGAAAGCGGGTCGATTCCCACCGGGAACCTATACTCGATTCTAGCCTCCGGGCCGGACGGGAACGTGTACGCCGGCCAAGACGGATACAAATTACACTCGGTTGTGGCGGTGTACGACGGTAAGAATGGAACGTTACTCCGAACGATTACGCGAGGCGTCGCCTACGTTCTGGCACTGGCTCTTGACCAAAGTGGGACGCTCTACGTAGCAAATCGTCAATCGGTAACGATCTATCCGAACGGTCAGTCCAAACATATGCGAAAGATCGTTACGTATCCAAAAGCTCAAATTACCGGGATAGCGGTAGACCCAATCGGCGACCTCTACGTAGCAACCTACTCGCAGATTTATGTGTATGCCACCGGTAGCAACACACCCAAAGAAGTCATTACTTCCAACGTGTACGATGTCCAGGCTCTCGGACTAGATACTTCCGGAAATCTATTTGTCTCGAGCATTCCACAGAATAGCAGTTGCGGCGAAGTCGCCGTGTTCAATCCGGGGCAGACCGCTCCAGCTTACGTGATTCCCGCTGCTGAGAATGCATGCGTTTGGTACAGCTTCGCTGCGGCGCCGAATGGAAACATGTATGCCGTTACGGGAGGCCAAAACGGCATTGAGACTATCAGTGCCTACGCATACGGCCAAACCAGCCCTGCTCTCGTCATAAACCGCGGCCTCGACGACCCCAGCTCCATCCTGTTCGACGCTGGCGGAAATCTTTACGTGGCCGACTACGGTAAGAGCGAGATCCAGGTATACAGTCCCGGCCAAACCAAGGCGGGTCGCAAAATAACCGAAGGTATTTCCGGGCCGGGCTCCATGTCGATCTCGAGCGCGTCAAAAGAATAGCTCGCGATCAGCTGCCCGACGAATGGCGTAAATTCGTCAAACAAGAGTGGGATCCGGCGATCGACTACTGGCGATCGACCACTAACGAACGCCTTAACGCTCATCGCACTTCTTGTGCGGAGATTCGGGCTCAACTGGCGCGGTAGCTTTCAGCCTGGCAGCCTCGTTCAACATTCTCTTCACGTCCTCGATGTCGTCGGTCTCCTCCAGTTCAAAGACCAGGCGCTCCTCATCAGTCATTCGTGAAGATTCCTTGGGGGTCGTCCGGGAACCCGCGGCACCCACCTCACGCCTAGTTGACATAGATGCCGGTACGCGAGTATTATCTTCTATATCTATAGTAGGAGGCCGGGAAGTTGGCTGGAATGTTGACTCGGGGTGAGCTGCGGGTGATGCGAGCCTTGTGGGCGCTGCGACGGGCGACGATTGGCGAACTGCTCGGGGCGATGGGAGAACCGAGGCCGGCGCATACGACTGTATCGACGGTCCTCGGCGTTTTGGAAACCAAAGGCGCCGTACAGCGGGACAGTTCGCAGAAGGCTCACGTCTACGAACCGCTCATCGATGAGGCTGCTGCCGAACGATCCGCAATCGGGGACTTGTTGGCGAACTTTTTCTCGAACAGCCGACGATCTCTCGCGCTTCGCCTTCTATCTGAAGAAGATCTGAGTCCTAAGCAGCTCGCGAAAATTCGCGAGTTCCTAGACGGTGCTAAGAAATGAACGCTCCGGTGGCCCTTCACATCGAGCAGGCTATCGTATCGTATTTCATCGCGGCAACGCTGTACGGGGCTATTGCCGCGGCCATCGGCGCAACCGCTTTGATCCTTTTACCAGGAGCATCGGCCTCGTTTCGCGCCGGACTCTTGCTGTTGGCAATGACAACGCCGTTCGTTTGCGCGCTCACCACTCTACCAGCACCAGTTCCTTCGGGTGCGAATGGAGGTTACGTCACACGATATCGGCCGGCTCCGTCGCGACACATAGCCCTGTCGACAGCACCACGCTCAGGAGCGCCACGTTCGTCTTCAGCCGGATTGAGCCCGAGCCTTCAACGCGCATCGGAACTGCACCTAAATGCTAACATCGTCGATGCGTTGGCTTTATTGTGGCTATTCGTTACGGTCGTTTTGCTGGGCCGCCTGTTCGCGGGTGTCTGGAAATTGCACGACATACTGCGCGGCACGACCGCACTTCCTCCGGCGCTAGAATCAAAGTTGCTAGCGGCTATACGAAAACGGACGAATATCCCGGTGCGCCTTCGCGCCTCGGCCTCATCGGTGATGCCGCTCGCACTCGGACTAAAGCATTCAGCCATCGTGATTCCCACGTGGATGTTGCAAGAGCTCTCGTCGGAAGATCTCGAGCGGATCGTGCTTCACGAGGTCGCGCATATCATCAGACGCGACGCCTTGCTTACTATTACAGCTGGTTTTGTGTCGGCCACTGCGTGGTTTAGCCCCGGCCTTCTATGGTTGCACCGGCGGTTCTGCGTCGAGCGCGAACTCGCTTGCGACGAGTGGGCCGTCGAAGCCGGTCAGCGGCGAAGTTACGCGCTATGTCTCGCAGGCGTCGCCACCCGGCTCAGCGGCTCTCGCGAGCCGTACGCGTCGCACGAAGCGTTTCTCGGATCGTCGGGGACGCTGTATCGAATTCAGTCCCTTGTCACGGGTAGGAGAACGGCCGGAAAGCCCATTACCGCCGTTTTCGCGCTCGCACTAGCCTATGCCGGAGTGTGGATATGTACCGTTTCTCCGGCGATCGCCGTAGAACGTAACGTCCAGCCAATCAGCGGACTTTTAGAGAACCTCGGTCAGCTGAACTATCGAGATATATCAGCCTCAGATCTCATCCTCCTTAGAACGCTACGCGTACCGATTCGGTACGTCGCCGCCATGCATGGGGTAGGGATGCGAGCAACGCTTCGGGACATTGCCGATATGTATGTCTTGCGCATTTCGCCGGCATACGCGACCGCAATGCATGCGGCGTTCCCGCAATCGACGGCCTCGGATATCGAGCGGTTGTCTTCTGTCGGCGCGTCCGGTTCGTACGTTGGGGAGATGCTCCGCGAGTTCGGCCGGGTAGATGTGAACTCGATCGTGGGGATGCGGCAGATTGGAGTATCGGTCCCGTATCTTCGTATGCTGGCGGGTTACGGATACGATCACATTGCTCCGCAGCAGGTGATTGCGCTCAAGACGGTTGGCGTGAACCTAACTTTATTAGAGTCGGCCACGCGAGGCGGGAAGGTACATCCAACGCTCGTCGCCCTCCTAAAGGAACGCTTTTCGAAATGACGAGTGTGGTGGCATTAGCCCTAATGATCTCCCTGGCGCAGAAGACCCAAGTGGTTGCGGTGGGTTCGTGTTCATTGCGCCTAACGCCCTCACCGCAGGTTATTGCGGTGCGTATCGACTACGCGGACCCCCAGGATCGGAATACCCAAGGCGGCGGAGACTTCCGAGAGACGCCTCGTGCGCTGGGAGTGGATGCATCGGAGCTTATTACCCTCGTTCGCCCACTTAACGCCAATCTAACTCGGCCCGCCGGTACTTTTCGGTGCGAAGGGCAAACGACGGGCGCCGGAGCCAAGGGAGAGTTATTCTTTTACGCAGATCGTCAATATGTAAGCCACTTGCAGCGCGTAGGGATTCGATTCGCGGAAAGGCCTATGTACGACCTGATGACAGCGTGGGTTGCTGACGTTTCAATTCCGTACGCCGACGCGATCGTCGCTCAAGGCTACCGCGTCTCGCTACAACAGCTAGCTGCCTTTCATATGTTTGGCGTTACGTCCGTGTATCTGCAGGACCTCCGCAGCGTAAAAGAATAACTCTCCCTTGGCTCCGCAGCGCCACTCGGCATCGATTCTCACCAAAGGATGTCGAGGATCTCGTTACTATGCGCGTTGACGGCTCCTATGTTACGTCCTTGGCGTCGGTCGGCTATACCAATCTGACCGCCGGCGACTTGATGCGACTTAAAAGCGTCGATGTGACCGCGAACTATGTGCGAAACCTGGAGGCGCGCGGATTGCGCCATCCGACTGTGAGCCAACTAATACAGCTTAAGAAAACAGGCAATTGAACATTTTGCGCTGTGCGCAGCACGGTGAGTTTTGACGCAAGGACTACGACACGGAGCGGCTCGATCCGCAAAAAGACTGCTTGGAGAACATCGTAAAGGAGTTTCCGACCAACGTCCGAGCTAACGGCGCCGCTGCCGGGGCGCCTCATTCTCGGCTTAATATGGCTCCTAATAATGCTACTTGCGACTGCGATCCTTCTGAGCATTAGCCTGTAATCACGACTTGCATTGTGCATTTTGTGGGGTGGTTCGTGATCGCTATGGCGATAGCATCATGTTTTCCATTCGCCCTAATGGGTGGCAGATTCTAGCATACCGAAACCCCGTGCTGCAGTTACGGCCGTACGTGTTGGTATTTTACGGCATCGCGATTCCTTGGACGGCGATCAAGGCCGTATATGTAGGCAACGTCAATCTTACGCCGTCCGAGCCGAGAAGTTTCACGTACCGGTTCGCCCGAGCTATATCGCGCCGTCAAGACGGGCAATTGTTATTGCGCCTCGTCAAAGAATGTTCCGTGAGCGATCTGGCTCGTGAATAAAAAAATAAGATCGATGACCGAATGGTTCTTAAGTATTGTGGATCGCAGAATCCTCTTGGTTAACGCTCAGCTAGTTTTGCGTATGCCGTACGTGATAAGACCGGAGCGGGGACACCATCCTCGCACGCGGCGCGCGAGCCGGGATTTGAATTCCGCGCTTTGAGCGTAACGCTTGCTGTAAAGGCGATCCCTGTGATAGGCTGAAACGAACAAACGGAGGGCTGGTTGATGCGAGCACTCTCATCCATAGTCTACTCCGCGCTCATCTTGAGTGTGGGCTCGGCGATCGCCGCCTGTTCGGGAGTCGGCAACACGATGAGTTCGACGCTCGATCGGCAAACCGCAGCAATAGGATCCCGTATCGGTTCGACCGTCGCGCGCAATTCCGCTAGCGGTGCGTTGCTCTACGTGTCCGGTCGCAGCGCGCACATCGTAACGATGTACACATATCCCAAGCTTCAATTCGTTGCAAGGTTAGCCGCCGGGCGCTACCCGATGGGTCTCTGTGTGGATCCACGCACGCAAGATGTGTGGGTCGTTTCACAAACGAACGGCAACGAGGCCAAGCTGCTGCAGTTTGCGCACGGCGAAGTTACGCCAATCCGAACCATAAAGACCGACTCGTCTGCTGAGACCTGCGCCGTCGATCCGGTGACCGGCAACTTAGCCGTTGCCGTTACCAATTTATCCGAAGACCCCGGCACCCTGCTCGTGTGTAAGCATTCGACGGGAAGGCCGAAATCCTACAACCTAAAGGGTCTTTTGCTATACCTGTTCGTGGGATATGACTCAAAGGGCACGTTGTATGTCGACGGCACGCCGGCCGGCTCCTCAATGCCTGTGAGAATCGGACAGTTGTCGCCAGGCGATAAAGAACTCAGACTCGTCCGGTTACACACGAAACTGTTCTATCCCGGGAACGTGCAGTCCGATGGTACGGACCTCGCAATCGGCCAGGAACGGCGCCCCACGATCTACCGGATCAACGGGTCCCGAATCGTCGGTACCGTCGCGCTAAATGGAGCATGCTTCGTGCAGCAGTTCTACATCCACGGTAATCGCGTCATCGTCCCCAACACTTGCGGAAGCCAGAGTACCATCAACATCTACGCGTATCCGTCGGGCGGTAATCCGCTGCGAACCTTTAATCCACTCTTCGCTCCGTTCGGAGCTGCCATCAGCACCTAGACTCCTTATAAGTTCGCCGATCAGAGCGCGGACGGCTTCGACAAGGGCATCGAGTCTCAATTCCCGCTGCGCCGCTGCACAGCATGGCGAGAGAACTCTCGCTGTCGGCGTTTCGGTGGTCCCCGGCGCTCGGAGATCCGTCCATGCTATAGCGTCAGGGAAAAAATAGTACCGGCGCCATTAACACCACCAAGATAGGTTGTCCCTACGAGACTTCCGCCGGCATAGTTCATGTCTGCTACGGGCCGGAAGCCGTCTGCGCCCTTACCGAAGCGGTGCAGCACATTCTCGACGCCGCCGGTCGTAATACTGAAAACCGTGCCACCGTTTTGGGTGCCGCCGCCTGACGCTGTCGTGCCGTAGAGCCGGCCTTTTACGTTAGTCAAGCCGCCTGGGGACGCTCCGTCGGAGCCGCCGCCGAAGCTGTACAGCACTTTCTCCGCGCCATTGGTCGTGATGCTGAAGACGGTTCCGCAACCGTAGCCGTTGGCGCAGTCGTTGCCGCCGCCGGCAACCGTAGTGCCGTACAGCGTGCCGCGCACGTCGGTCAGGCCTGCCTCTGGAAGCTCGCCATCGGTTCCATCTGCGCGGAAGCTATGAAGAACTGTTTCCTTCCCTCCCGAGGTGATGCTGAAAACGGTGCCTTGCTTGTGCGCGCCGCCATTGAGTGTCGTGCCGTAGAGCTTGCCGCCGGCGTCGATCAGCCCCGCCTGGGGGATATCGCCATCGGCTCCCCCGGTAAAGCTGTAGAGCACTTTTTCCGTGCCACCGGTCGTGATGCTGAAGACCGTTCCCGCATTGTATGCGCCGCCCGCGTTCGTTGTGCCGTAGAGCTTCCCGCCGACGTCGATCAGGTCTGCAGTAGGACCACTGCCATCGGTTCCGCTGCCGAAGTTGTGCAGCACCTTTTCCGTGCCTTGTGTCGTGATGCTGAAGACCGTGCCGCCGGTGCTCGCGTCATACGCGCCGCCGTTGCCCGTCGTGCCGTACAGCGTGCCGTCTACGTTCGTCAGGCCCGCGAAGGGGAAGAAGCCATCGGTGCCGCTGCCGAAGCTGTGCAGCACTTTTTCGTGGCCGCCCGCGGTGATGCTAAAGACGGTCCCGCACGTACTCGAACCGCACGTGTATGCGCCGCCTCCGAACGTCGTACCGTAAAATGAGCCGCCCACGCTGATCAAGCTCGAGTGGGGGTAGTTCCCATCGGGGGCCGCGCCAAAGCTATACAGAATTTTGTAGTTCTTACTATCGGCGCGTGCCACGAGCGCCGAGCCTTGCGGCATCGCGGCCGGCGCGCCGATCGGTGGTTGCAATCGACCACAACCCGCAAGAAGTGCGGCCGCGGCGCTGACGGT
>Ga0206848_1166_pt1 | contig 14719 bp, 11 predicted proteins | sample Alteio_BWOrgCont_18_FD_152635 | JGI IMG/M metagenome (GOLD analysis project Ga0206848, IMG submission 152635) | Enriched cells from forest soil in Barre Woods Harvard Forest LTER site, Petersham, Massachusetts, United States -... | ecosystem: Environmental > Terrestrial > Soil > Temperate forest >...
ATTAGTGTTACAGCCCGTTGAGCTGCTTGAACTTGATGGGCTGGTTGAGCATGAGGTATTGCAACAGCTGTCAGCAAAAGCAGCAGAGCTTACTGCAAGCGAAAGCAGTAATCCAATGCTGAGAAATGAAGAGCTGAGTCTTTTCATATATAGTATCTCCTTAAATCCGTTGCATCATATGACATACGTGTCATGATGCATATCGTTGTTGTATTGAGTGTGCGGTGTACATCGACACCGCGAATTGTCATGTAGACCGTGCGTATAGGCATCTCCTTGTCTGTTAAGAGGTTATCCGTCGACAGCTTCGGGGAAAAAATCTAGTGAAATCTTTTTTGAAAATCAACAGTTTTAGCAAAAGCTTGATTAGGTCGCGTAAAAATTTTGCTCGGTTCAATAAAAATTTGTCTAGAATTGTACAGTGATTTGTGCCCATGCGCCCCATTGGAACAGTGCATCATATATGCCGTACCTTCCAAACTCACTTGTTACTCCTAAGGACGCGCATGTGTCGGTACCACAGGTGCGTCCACAATATCCAATTCTCATAAAAAGAGTATGCACTTCGGTTGATGGCGCTATACCAGAACAGAGATGTAAATCTTGATCGCTGAGAAGACACGGAGGATTTGAAGCTTGTGGCGCTTGATACGTTGGTGATGTCGTAATAGTGGTTGCATTTTGATTGATGATATTACTATTATTATTGTTACTATTCCAAGTAAGTAGAATGGTATTAGTTGGAGCAGTAATATTTTGAGGAAAACATACAGGCCCGCCGCTGAAAATTGTTGCAGATTGTGCGCTATTAAGTGCTTGTGGTGGCTCTATCTCATTGGTGACAATATTGGTAACAGGATTGACGGCATATTGACGATAATCTACTCCCTCTGTTCCTTTAAATGCGTACACATTTCCTTGTACTTCGCAGGGCGGTGACCGTCGAAGAAGGTGCGCCGTTTCAGCGGTTCTTCCATAAAAATTATAACCAAAATCGATGCAATATCGCGATATCTCGTATGAGACTTGTAGCGTAAAATCCCCTTGAGCTTGACATCCAATTTGTGCATGACGTGTTGAAAAATTAATAGCGTGAATGAGTTGTCCTGCATAACTATAAACGTCGTTAGCGAGCGTCTCTTGTTTAAGAAGCATATATCTACTTAATGGTCCACGACGTTTTAGATCGAACATGCGGCGCTGTATTATGTCGAAAGGGTGCGTAAATGTTCCCATGCCTAAGAATCGAAATGTATGATTCTCATGCCACGTATAGTCATATGATCCGCGGAGGATAAATCCAAATTCCCATCGATCAGCATTGCCAATAACAGGATTAAAATTTGTTGTTGGGTTATATTTATTTCCTGCAGGAGCGATCGTGAGCAGCCCTGCTTGCAAAATGCTGTAATCGCTATGGAAAAAATCTGCTCCTAATGCAAATGAAACATCAGCAACGCGTGTAAGATCTTGATCATCAAATATAAAAATTCCCGATCTCCATGGAGTGCGCATATCGCCATAGCTAAAATTTCCATCCAACGCTTCTTGCAATGTAGGAGCGGTGTTGTCAGCGGGGGTAAGTGCAGGAGGAGGATTTTGTGATGGTTGCGGATTTGCTGACATGTATCCACGAGGAAATGTGAACATGCCTCGCTGTGCGCTTGTCGGGCATGCATTAAGATTCCATCGTGTGTGCACGAGTGGTGCAGCAATTTCAAGAAACAGTGATTCGCACCAGTTGGATAAATCGAGATGATATGAAAAATCAAAAGTAACCGTTTGTAGCTTGGGTTTGAGATTGAGATTTCCTTGAAAATCAGGAGCCAACCCAAAATAATCCGCAAGAAGATCATGGCAAGGATCTCTACCGATAACCTCACTTCCGGTAAAATTGAGTGTCGGACTTCCGAAAAGTGCTTGAGCGATGCTTTCAGATTTCATTGAATTGCGATATGAAACAATAGAGGAAAAAATTCCTTGTTGCCCCGTTCGATCAGATTGGTGTTTATGCAAAGGTCTGAGAAAATTATTTTGATAATAACCCTGTGGCTTTGGCAGAAAAATAGTATAGACGCTGCAGTGAAGAGGAGTCATACTAATGAGGACAAAGAGACAAGAGGAGAAAAGCTTTTTCATAACGACTCCTTACTTCTTCATGAGGCAATATAGTTAATGAAATGTATCTATCTAAGAAGATGAAAGTAGCTTTGCATAAGCTGCTTACGAAGGCAAGACTTAATGATTATTTTATTCATGATTCAGATTATTCTTGAATCACTTCCTCTAAGTAGTTCAGGCCATCTTGCCCTTATATATTATGTGACCGGAGAAAAAAATCTTTCATCATCATTGATGTGGCTTGCTCATGCACCAACAGTGATTCTCATCATAGGATATTTTCGCCGTACTGCGTTGCTTTTGCTCCGATATCCGTGGAGGACGCGTGCAATATGGTATAAACTATGCATATGGGGAATGAGCGCGGAATGTATGACAGTATTGTTCTATTGTGCGTTGCGTTCTGTAATATTTCCCCTCTGGCTTGGCTTTTGTATCACAGCAGTTTTATTGGCATCTACATTGTGGTGTACATCACCGTTTGTGCGGCCCACATGGTGGCATTATATACTGATTGGCTGTGCTCAAGGAGTAGCGGTTTTGCCAGGAGTATCACGATTGGCAGTTACCTATAGTATAGGAAGATGGTGTGGTTTGGCCCCCCTTAAATCGTTTAATATATCATGGATGTTTGCTTTTCCTTTATATGGAGCAGCTTCTTTGGTAGGAATTGCTATGATGAATGTTCCTCTTGCTTACCTTATGCCATTTTCGGTGTTCATTCTTACCATGATTCTATCAGGAATATTGTTTTATGGAGCCAGGAGTATAATGATCCGTGGTTATCAAGGTGTATTTGCTTTCTATTTAATCGGTGTAGCGCTCTACTCCTTTATGTGCGGACTCTGAGCTCTTGTATATCCTTGCATCATTATGATAAGGTGCAGGAAAAGGGGTGTTGTATGCGTATACCGTGGTGGTGTGGTCTTTTCATAACAGGATATCTTGGACTGGCGCTGATGAACGCGTATCAGACTGATCAATCATGGTGGTATCGTTCAACGGAAGTGCACGGTATTGTACATCCCTGGGGAATAGTGGGTGCTTATAGTGCGGCATGGCTTCATTATTATTTTGGGATAAGCGCATGGCTGATAATTGGTGCAGCGTGTATATTACTGATATCACGATGGTATGGTATATCAGGAAGAACATTACAGTATCGCGGTTATCGTCTTGGAGCGATGACTGTGGGGGCATTGTTAATGTCAACAGATCTTGCAGGTGACTATGCGGGTGGTGCGGCAGGAGAGTTTCTTTACCGTTGTTTTTGCTATGGTGTTCCTGAAGAATATACAGCACTGATTCTTGGTTGTGGTGCGGGAATGATCATTATTTGGTGTGGGGCAGTTCAGCTCTTAGAAAAGCCGCTCCAACGAATGGCAGTGTGGGTGTATACAGGGATTATGTATATTATGCAGCAGGGGTGTTCAATGGTGCTGAAGGGCCTTCGCTCTCCCATTAAAGTTTCTTCTGCTCACGCAGTACACCATGTAAACAAAGAGATATCATCTTCTCACAATGCGCGTGTTCGTCAACCTGATAGTGCTCCTCTAAAAAATACGAAAAAAATACCCTCATATCATCAGATATTTAAAAAAACGTTACGAGCAGAACGCTCAGCACTTGATGCGGTCTGCCGTGCTCAAGCAGATTTACTGCTTGATAAGCTGCTTCAATTCGGCATCAAAGGTAAAATTGTTTCCATAGCGGTTGGCCCGATTGTGGTTTTGTTTGAATATCAACCTGAGCATAATATTCCTCTGACAAAGATTGTTGCGCGAGAAGCTGACCTTGCATTAGCGTTACGTGTTCCCAGTATTCGAATTATCGCACCGATACCAGGAAAAGGCCTTGTTGGATTTGAATGCGCTCATACCGAACGAGCTACTATTCCTTTTGCTCAAGGAATCGAATCTTTATTACGTGATGTTCAACATAAGCATGTACCACTTTTTTTTGGCGTCACGACAGCTGAAGAGCCGGTCATTGTTGATCTGACGGCGTTACCGCATCTTCTTGTTGCAGGATCTACTGGATCGGGAAAGTCGGTTGCATTGCATGCGATGCTGATGAGTATGCTTGGTACGCGCAGTGCGCAAGAGCTTCGTTTAATTCTGATTGATCCAAAACGACTTGAATTTGCACCCTATGCGCATATACCGCATCTTTTGACTCCCATTATTCATGATGCGCAGTACGCAATAAGCGTATTAAGATGGCTTGTTGCAGAGATGGGGCGGCGATATGACTGTCTTGCTCAGAAAGGATATAAAGATTGTGTTTCTTATCAAGGAGCAGGAAATGATGATATGCCCTTTATTGTTGTGATGATTGATGAGTGGGCTGATTTGATGATGACCGGCGGGAAAAATGTTGAAGCGTTAATTGTTCGCCTTGCTCAAATGGCGCGTGCTGCAGGAATTCATTTAATTATTGCTACACAGCGCCCTTCGGTAGATGTTATTACTGGATTAATTAAAGTTAATGTTCCAGCACGTGCTGCGTTTCGTGTTGCATCAAAAATTGATTCTCGCACCATGCTTGATCGTTCCGGAGCGGAGCAATTATTGGGAAAAGGGGACATGCTTTTTATAGGGTTGGAATCGGTGCCCGTTCGGTTGCATGGCGTGTATGTTGCTATGAAAGAAGTTGAAGCAATGGTTCATTGTGTTCGTCAACAGGGCAATCCAGCATATATTAATATGGAAGTAGTTGAGAATGAATATGATCTTACTGATGAAGATGCCGCTTTGTATCAACAAGTCATAGAGCTGGTTCGTTCGCTCGATGAAATTTCTATTTCTTTATTGCAGAGAAAATTAAAGATCGGTTATAATCGTTCTGCTCGTATGATCGATTATTTGGAATTACAAGGTTTAATTCTTCCATCTAATGGAAGTAAAATGAGACGTGTCGTCCGATAATTTCATATCGCAACATTTTTATTTTTTCTTTCTTGACAATTTAACAAAATAACAGCATCTTGGAGATCGAAAAGATCATATTTTATTAAGGTGATAACAGTAAGGATGGCGCGTGAGTGGGAAGAACAACATGAGGCTTGATCGAAAGTTTATTGAATCGGTAATTTCGGATGTGCAAATACGTGGCTCGGAAACGATATTTGAAGGGGATTGGATCTCTGATTCACGTCTTGTAACGCCACGATCGATTTTTGTGGCGCTTCCAGGGGCACGAGTTGATGGACATTCTTTTGTGGGCGATGCTTTTGAGCAAGGAGCAGCTGCGGTGATGATCGCTCATGAGCAAAAAGATGCTATCATTGCACGTATTTCGGCGACGGCAACTGTAATTATAGTAAAAAATACCCGTGAGGCGCTGATACAATTAGCAACAGTGTGGCGTGCTCAATTTAACATTCCTATTGTTGGCGTAACAGGTTCGGTTGGAAAAACTACTACAAAAGAATTGATTGCAAGTATTTTGCGATTGCATGGCATGGCATGTCTTTCGTCGGTAGGAAATTTTAATACTGATATCGGCTTAGCAATGACATTATTACGACTGCGTTCTGAGCATCAAATTGCCGTGGTGGAAATGGGCATTTCTCGTCGAGGTGAAATGGCGCGTTTAGCACATATGGTGCGTCCAACAACTGCGGTTATTACTGCATTAGGGCATAGTCATATGGAAGGCCTTGGATCTATTGCTGATATCGCTGTGGAAAAACGAGCAATCTTTGCATTTCTCCAGCCTGATGGTATTGGAATCATCAATGGTGATCAAGCGTTATTAGGTGGCGTTGCATATGCCGGTGGGGTTGCTTATACCCATCCTGTCATTAAATTTGGCTGTAAAATGATTAATCATGTTCAAGCACGTCAAATACAAGTGCAGTCCAAAGGGTTAACGTTTGTTTTGAAGCTTTATAATGATCGCCGTCGTGTTCATCTTAATACAGAAAATGAAGCACGAGTTTATAATGTATTAGCAGCGGCTGCAGTAGCGCATTTCTTTGGTGTGCCATTTGATACCATCGTGCAAGGAATTGAACAAGGAGTTGAAGTTCCGGGAAGATTTGAAAAGCGTATGATTAATACTTCAGGAAGCTGGGTTATTGATGATAGTTATAACGCTAACCCTGAAAGTATGAAAGACGCATTGAAAGCTTTCGAGCAAATCGAAGGAAATGGTAAAAAAATTGCAGTCTTGGGCGATATGCTCGAATTAGGAGTAGATTCTCCGTTTTGGCATCGTCAGCTCGGAAGATTTTTACGAAAAGCTCCCTCATTATCACATGTGATACTCGTTGGTGAACAGATGAAATGGGCTGAAAAAACGATACCGTATGGTTTAAGCTGCGAGTGGCATGCAAATTGGCAAGCCGCTTCAGATGCCTTAAAGCAACGTATTAAGATGTCCGATGCTGCAGCGTGCATTTTAGTTAAGGCATCACGTGGCATGGCATTGAATAATCTTGTCAGCGATATTATGCTTCCGCAATGATGGACGAGTATCATAAACCGGTTCTTATTGCTGAGGTGATAAACTATCTTCAGCAAGGCAAGGGTGGCGTTTATGTAGATGCTACCTTTGGTGGAGGTGGCCATACACGTGCTTTACTTGAAGCGGATCCTGCGTGTACCGTAATTGCATATGATTGGGATGAGTGTGCTTTGCAGATGAATGGTGTTCCTTTGCAAGAGCTTTATCCTGATCGTTTACAATTAGTATGGGGTAATTTTTCCCGTCTGCGACATCATTTGAAAAAATTAGGTATACAAAAGGTTGATGGTATTTTAGCAGATTTTGGCACATCCCAGTATCAGATCCATCATCAGGAAGGGTTCTCTTTTCGAGAATCTTCTCCTTTGGATATGCGTATGTCCAAGGGCCATTTTGAAGCGACTGCCGCTGATGTCGTGAATCGAAGTTCTGAAAAAGAGCTTGCACGTATTTTATATGAATATGGTGAGGAGCGGCATGCGGCACGTATTGCTCGAGAGATTATTGCGTCCCGACCTCTTGCAACAACAAAGGAGCTCGCTGACGTTGTTATACGCGCTGTTCCATTTGGAAAATCACGAATTCATCCTGCCACTAAGACCTTTCAGGCATTGAGAATGGTGGTTAATCAAGAGTTAGAAAATATTCACGCATTTCTTTTGCAAGTTGCGCATGTGGTGCGTTCTGGGGGAAGATTGGTATGTATCAGTTTTCATTCGCTTGAGGATAGACTGGTAAAGCATTATCTTCGCGATCATCAGGACGAATGGGAGACGGTAACAAAACGGGTTGTCATCGCCTCAGATGAAGAGATGATGGAAAATCCCTCATCGCGTTCAGCTAAATTACGCTGTGCTCAAAGGCGATAAAATAGGATTCTTGTTTTTATAAAAGATCATTGTGTATACTGCGCTTGTTAAAAAGCGGTAAAAATAATGAACGGTGAATCATGGTTAGTCCCCTTTTAATGCTCTCGATGTCGCTGCAGCAAATGGTAGAGCAACCACAATTACCCTTCATGCCGAAATTATCAATAATGCAAGCGGTGAAACTGTTTTCAGGAACAAACGCTGATGGTGACATGTGGGGAACGCAAGGGAATGAGAATAATGCATCATTTGTTGGGTTAGTATACGCGAATAATGTCAGTCAGTATACGCGAGAAGCATTTTTACAAAACTTTCTTGATGGCCATCGCATTGGAAGAGATATCGAAATTAATATAGCGAATCAGGCATTATTTGTACCAATGGGTAAAGGCAGCGATATTATCACGGGTCAAGATTGTGGGTTGATCGCATGGTTGTATGTACCGCTCTATAATGATTTTGTCTTGGTGAATTTATATTGGGGTAATAAGCCTGATCCGGATGAAATTGATCAGATTAAGGGATATATAAAAAGAGATCAAGGCAAAACAAAGAGCGCGAAATGTTTGCGGGCTCCTGGCATCATATCATACGTTGATGGTGCTCTTAATCCCATTAAGCAGCGTGGATATTTTTATTGGTATAGTATGTGGGAGGCGCATGACTTTTCTCCACTGATGGTTGGTGGTAAGGGTCACGGTGATCTCTTGCCAAACCCTTTGCGTGATATGAGTAGATTAGATGAAAACAATCGTCATCCGAATGATGCAGCGGTACGCAAGTGGATATACTATGACGTTATAGACCGAAATCAAGCGTTTGAGTATGTCATGTGTATGCCCGAGATAGGACAGGGACCGAATTTTAGAAATAAATTACATATTGTGGCAGTTGATCAAAACACTGTTTCCAGGGTACGTAAGAGTTTTAAAGGCGTAATATATGATGGATTGCCAGAACAAAGCAAGCGTTTATTTCCTCAAGGGTTTGAGGATGATTTTCAAGCATATTCTGTGCGTCAACTGCGCGAGCGGTTTGCAAAGCACAATAATAATGATCATCAAGGACAGCTCTTTATCATGCAAAAATCAGAATTTATTAAGAATAAGCAGAGCTATCAGGTGGATATTCGATGGCTCCAGTCAAATTTTCTCGGCGCGGTATTTCAAATTGCGTCGACGCTGACGTGCCTTGAGGGGGGCGTTAAAAGTTATAACAATCCGTTAGATGCAATGAATCATACTCCGGTTCAAGGTGAAAATGCGGTTCTAGGGACTATTGCCGCTGCAATTGTTCGTCGTTATTTTGTCGAGCAGCAAGACAGGAATCTTCTCTTTCATACGGCTGGTATTTTTCAAGGCGTCGAAAATAATTATGATCCTCATATTGAAGCAATTCGTGGAAAGTTTTCTTATGAAGCTTTACTGCAAAAGTCACAAAAATCTGCTGATATAAGCGATGATGATAAGGCGATAGCACTTTATGATGCGATAGCTGGGGATATGCGTGTAGCCGTTCACCACAATATCATGGTGAACGGTGGTTCTTGGGGTGTATATGACATTGAAATACCACGAAGTAATGCACCATTTAAAAACGCACTAGATCCCGTGACAATGCGGCGCGTTCCTGCCTTTGATCGCTGGCTTAACAAGCCTCTTCAAGTGCATCATATTTATACCTCTGCCCTTAATATTAACCCTCGGTCTTTAGCGAAACATGGTGGAGTGCCACCGATACTGCAAGAACAAGATTTTATCATTCCAAAGATAGTACTGCGCGGCATGTATGAAGGAACGCTGTTAGCTGCAGGGGAATTATTGAGTAAGCAAAAATATAAACATCCTACTGTGGCAAGTCTTCCCGCTTTCTTAAATACCGCACTCGATACGCCACGTTTATTTCTGACTATGGTCGGAGCGGGAGCGTTTTACAATAGACCTGAATGGATTGTTGAGATTTTGGGTCAATTGCGCGCTTTGATTAAAAAGTTGAATCTTCAGATTTGTATTGTGGTATGGGATACCGATCCAAATGCTATTTGGATTCAACAGTTGGAAGCAATTGCGCGTGTTATAAATACATCTTCTCTTGATACATTGTCGCAACAAGCTGAAAAATCTGGAGAGCAAATATGGCTCTTTGATGATAAGGGACATTGGACTCCCCGGTTCTCCAAGGATGCTCTTGTCACACTGCCAATTGAAGAGTATAATCAACAAACTAAAGTATCAATTAAAGGGAAATATATCGAGCTGAAGGTAGTGTAAGAGCGTATTTATGTGGTTGAGAGCGTTGGTATAAGTTTCTTATTGACATGCCTTACGAATCATCATACAATTATGACCGAGTTGTTCCCCAAGAAGCTTGATTTTTTAAAGCACGAAAGAGGTTTCTCGCAATGAAGATTACCGAAGTTAAAGTATACGCCGCGAAAGATGGCGGCCGGCTTAAGGCGTATGCGACCATTGTATTTGATGATGTGTTCATTGTACGTGACCTTAAAGTCATAGAAGGGCAGAACGGTTTCTTCGTTTCTATGCCATCACGCCGACGTAAAGATGGTACATTCCGCGATATCGTACACCCGTTGAATTCAAAAACTCGTAAAGATATCGAAGATGCTGTCATCGCAGAATATCTCAAAGTTGTAGAAAGTGGCGGTATTCAGGAATCTCAAGAAGATTTTGAATAAACACTAAAACTACGTAGTGGGGCGTAGCCAAGTGGTAAGGCACCGGTTTTTGGTACCGGCATTCGGAGGTTCGAATCCTTCCGCCCCAGCCATACAGTTTGATCTTCGAATTTTGACATTGAAGAGAAGGGTTCCTGTAGCTCTAGAAGCAGCTTTTCACCATTCAGCTGTAAGTTCGAATAAAAGAATTTCAGGAGCTGTTGTTTCTCATTTAGATTCGAACTCAAGAATATTTCCTTCGCTCGGCGGGCCAAATCCAGAATAACTTGTGCGGTGATGATGTAGTCACCATCGTTATTGATCGTATGGTTCTCCAGCTCGGCATTGATCTCTTGTTGCCGTTTTTTATATTCCTCTCGCTTAAGCGCATATGCTTCGGTATCGATACTCCCATCGACGTGCATATCGATCAGTTTTGATAGCCGTGTTTGAATTTGGTTGAGCTCTTTGATGAGCGTCTCGTGGTGGTGCAGAGAGAAAGTCATGTTTTTGGTCTGCGAGTTTTTGAGATGAGCAATCAATGCTGCAACCTGAGCGTCGGTGAGTGATATACGATCAAAATGCTGTAACAGCAACTCTACCAATTGTTCCTCGCGCACCCATTTTTTAGCGCAGATGCGTCGTGCATTGCTACAGCTATAGTACGTATATTTTTGCTTTTTCACATCACCAGTGACCGTACATCCACACTGCTGGCAGGTGATGAGTCCGCGCAACAGGATTGGTTTACCGGCATACTGAGCAGGTGCCTTGTTATGTCCTTTGCGCATATCTTGCACTTTTTTGAATAACCATGCAGGTATCAGCGGTGGATACTTATGTTGGTAATATTCCCCTTTAATGCACATGATGCCGTGATAGAAAGTATTTTGTAATGTTGCCTCGATGCGACTTGGTAGTATTGGGTTTCCGCGAGCGTTTTTGAGACCCATGTCATTCAATGCAGTGGCAATTGTTTGAAATGAATGGTTGCCCGATGCATACATCTCAAACATTTTAACGACATACGGTGCATATTGTAGGTCGATTTCAATGGTCTTGTGATGCGAAGGGAGTGTTACGTTCCTGTATCCAAACGGTGCCTTTGAGGTCCACTCGCCGCTCTTGAGACTATGTTCTTTACTGCGCTTAACGTTGTCACTCAATTGACGAACGTAACTCGATGCCATGACAACGCCCATGTCCCATTGTGTTAACTGTGCACTATTGGCATGTTGGTTAATAATGAGCCCTTCGCGCAGAAAATGAAGCTCTAATTTTCCTTGCTTGCGCAGATCATCGAGCATCGGTGTTTCACGGCAGCTCCGTTGTAGACGATCGATCGTATCAATGATGAGTGCAAACGGTTCGCGTGATTTTTTGATCACGTTCAGCATGCTTTCGAACATCGTACGTCGTTCCTTGAGCGATGATTCTGTAATTTGAAACGTGTGCTCGACCTTGAGTCCTTTTCGTTGTGCATATTCGGTCAAGCGGCGAATTTGTGATGGGATCGAAAGTCCTTCTTCTTGGTCCTTGCTTGATACGCGCGCTAAGATAATTGCTTGCATAGGCGATCGAGCGTTATTCTGCTGCGATGCCGTACCTCTTCGTTTCATAAAATCTCCATGTGATATATTGATTACATCTATTTTACCAAAATACCATCAAAACATTAATGGCATATTATTTTCTTAATTGTTTGTAATATTATTTTTGCATCTTTCAAAGTCCGTTGCTGTTCAGCTTTTTGAATGCGGAATGCAGTCGTGTATTTGCCGTGTTTAATGATACTTTTACCTCCGTGATAATGACATCGACCATTCGACAATGCGACATGACGACATGGTAATTTGTTATTGCTACGCGCTTTTGCACCACAACGTGCTAGCTTGCTGAAATCCATCTTGAATCTCATGGTCTACCTCCCTTTTTGCATCGATCCCCCCTCAGTATGTTGAATGACGGTGTTAAGCGTTGCCGTTCCCTGATTAGCGACGTTATAGTTAACGTTAATGGTTTGATGCTTGCCGCGATATCGTTGCAGCATATCGAGTGCTTGATGACTTAAGCGCATCATCTGTAATCCGTAGTGCATGGTATTGTAGTTTTCTTGAGCAATATTTGCCGAAGACTGTAAGTGTAACGAAATAAATTGAGCAACAAGTGTCAACTCGATCATGTCTTGAGGGTTCATACTGTTGACCAGTGCTATGACAGTATCAAGTTCTTGTTCACTCCATGTTTTGCTATACAACGATGATTTTTGTGGATATGCGGCTCGCATAATTTGTTGAACAAGTAAGTATGTTGTATCACGATTATCGCATTTTATTGCAGCGGTTAACTGGTCAATATAGCTTGGCAGATGTGCAGGTTGTGAGAGCTTTTTCTTCGTCATGATGCCTCCTGTATTTCGATAACGGGTGTTGTGCGGATACGCAAATCTTGAAGCCTAGCACGCAAGAGATCGAGCTGAGCAATGGGCTGTTGAGGTCCCATAGCAATTTCTCGTTCCATTTTTTCATAGATTTCCATGAGAGGAGAATTTGGGTACTCCTTACGTATACGTCTCATATAATCATAAAAGTATGTTATCAGCTCACGGTCATTTTCTTGCCAAGGTGATCGCTGCAAGAGCTCTCTAAGGAACCAGTCGCGTAAGTTTAATCCTTGCTCTCTTGCCTCGCCAATATCCTTTCCGAATGGGACAGGGCATGCCTGTGCATGAGGGTAAGCAGTTTTGAGTTTATTCAACATTTTGAGTCCTGCTTCATCCCTATCATGCATGATAAGAACATGTTGAGTGTGTGTAATGAGATGATGAGATAAGTTGTCAGGGTTTGCCATACATCCTCCTATGGCTACGACGAATAAAATATCACCGACTGTATCGTCTAACGCGTAGCCGTCGAGTTCTGTTTCAACAATAGCCATGATCTGATTATTCGTATTACCTATGATACTGTATCCATTAATACCCCCTGGAATTTTAATATACTTTCCATATTTATCCCCAGGCTGCCAATCAATACGTCGTATGGTAAGACGAACAACTTGGTTATTATCATAATAGGGAACGATAATTCCTTGAGGGAGCCACATTTTTTTGGGGATGCCATCCGAGTTGAGCTCTTCGGGCAAACCCCAATCTTCCCTTGATTGATAGATATCTCGGGGACAGAGCCCAATTTTATTTTTTTCAATGTATGGTCGTGGTATGCCGCGATGTTCCAAGTGAGCGATAATATCTGGTCGTTGAAGAAGTTGTTCATACCCCCATTGCGCGAATGCTGTTGATTTCATTTGCCACGCGGAAGGAGGCGAATGTAAGGTGGGTGGTTGTTGTCTTCGAATTGGTTGCACTGATCGTTGAGCGTAGTTTTCGTGCAGTTTAGGAGCCGTTCCAGTAACGTGTTCATATGCTTCCGGGTATTTCATATGTAGAAAATCCATAGCAAATTGAATGGTGTCACCTGAAATCTCACATTTACGGCACCAATATCGACCAGTGCAGTTTTTTTGCTGTGCACTTGGCCATATTCTGAACCGATCATCTCCTCCGCAGATAGGGCATGGTGAGGCATGTTCTCCACCATTGGTATGTGCAACTTGTATTGGATTGAGATTGACCTGACGAGCTAATTCAATGAGTAACATATGATCCTTTGAGGGTTAAGGGTTGCTGAGTGTGGCAAGTTCTGTCGTGTCAGTGTTACAACTTCAACAACAGAAAAGTGATGATGAAATCGATATAATGCCAAGTGAGTCAAGAGAGTTGAGTGATTTTTAATTTGACAGAAAATTATAGAGAATAAATCTTGTATAATATTGTCTTTGTTGTAGAACGCTGCATTGGCAATATTGCTTGACCTGCTTGGCTTGCTTGGAAAATCACGATTGTATCGTGATATCAAGATTGGCATATGTTGACAGTGCATGTCGTGTATGCTCGACTTACGTGGTCTCATCATGATGGTCTCCAAATAATTGCTCATAGTCTGTATCAAGAGCATCACAGCATTCCTGTCGCGCTGCTTCAAGGCTAGGGAGCACATAACAACGTATTTTCCCTATCCTTTTGGTGAGATCAACTGATGGAATTAGTCCTTTAATTGCTTTGCTAAATGTTTCCATATTGACCATTTTGTGTGAATCTCCATTGTCACAGCACCAAAGATTGTATTGATTGTATAAGGATGCTTTTATTGTTGGGCTGTTATAGGATTCTGCGGGTTGTGTTGATGACGGATTGAACCTACCTTCTCTAAGTACATCTATGATGTACCTTTCGGCAGAATTCATATTTTCCATTTTCATATTGAGTGTGGCGTCGGAGGAAGGCATAATCCGTGGATTAAATCCATCAAGCGGCTCATCGAGCAAGTCTGCAAGTAAGATTTCTAGTCCGCCGTGATCGAGCTCATCAATAATCTCCTTAAAGTACGCATGTTGATTTCTACGTTGATCTGACACGCGAAGGACGAAAAAACGCCGAGTGTCAGTAGCTAAGGGAAGGGGACTTGTGCTATTACTGCAGAAAATAATGTGCATAAAGTTGGGAAGTGTTATACGATCGCGTCCT
>Ga0206848_1168_pt1 | contig 14098 bp, 12 predicted proteins | sample Alteio_BWOrgCont_18_FD_152635 | JGI IMG/M metagenome (GOLD analysis project Ga0206848, IMG submission 152635) | Enriched cells from forest soil in Barre Woods Harvard Forest LTER site, Petersham, Massachusetts, United States -... | ecosystem: Environmental > Terrestrial > Soil > Temperate forest >...
AACCATCTTTATGGACATTTACTATGACATTTATTACTGTCATAGTATGTCACAGTAAATGTCATAGTAAAAAGGTTGTTAAAACAAGAGGTTTTTTGAAATGATGGAAGATATATTAAAAAGAGAAGAGGGAAAGACCCTTGAGTTCAAGGAAAATGCAAGTTCACTCGATGGTATAGTAAAAACGGTGGCCGCCTTTGCCAATACAGCAGGCGGAATAATCATTATCGGAATCGAGGATAAGACAAAAAAAGTTGTTGGGCTCAAAGACCCACTCCAAGATGAAACTCGAATAACCGATAAGATATCACAATCGATTACTCCGTTTATCATGCCCAACATTGAAATCAGAACATATCGCAGTAAGCCGATCATCGTCATTAATGTTTTTTACTCTCCCGGACCATATTATGTGGTCAAGGGATCACAACGCGTTGTATACGTACGATTTGGATCAACAAGTCGTACAGCAGATGATGCAACCATCTCGACCATGATCTCACTTGCAAAAAATATTACATTTGATGAAAAACCATGCCCTGGAGCTTCAAAAAGCGATATCGACTGGGAAGCGATTAAAACAATATTCGAACCCTTCAAGAAGAGTCTAACTCCGGAAAAGGCTCAAAGTATTGGGATTATACTGCCTCATAGCGAATCACAACCTTCAAATGGAGGGGTGTTATTATTTGGCAAAAACAGATCGAATTTATTTCCCGATGCTATCATACGTTGTGTGAGGTTTGCCGGACTATACCCTGTAAAAAGCAAAGATCATACCATAGTTGATCGTCATCTTCCCAACGCGATAGATGAAGTGTTAGATTTCATCACCAAAAACACCTTTACCGAAACTACTATTGGGCGTAAGAAGAGAATCGAAGTTCCTCAGTATCCACCAGCAGCAATTCGAGAAGCGATCATTAACGCGATTATACACGCAGACTACTCAGTAACGGGCTCGTCGATCATTGTTTCCATATTCGATGATCGTATCGAAATAACCAATCCTGGCGCTGTGCCATATGGATTAAGTTTAGAATCAGCAATATCCGGTGCATCACGTATAAGAAATCGGGTCATTGCCAAAACATTCCATGTGTTGGAGTTGGTCGAACAGTGGGGATCGGGACTGAGAAGAATCATTCAAACGTGCATTGAAAGCGGAATTAAATCTCCAAAATTTCAAGAGCTCGATGGAAACTTTAGGGTTACGTTTTATTCGGCAAAAGAAGACGGTCACGAACTGACGGGTTGGAAAAGAGCGATCATGAACGAATTAAAGTCAAAAACTGAACTGCGCGCAAGTGACGCTGCTTACATCTGGAATGTAACAACAAGAACCGCCATAAGAAGACTCAAGATCCTTATCGATGAAGGGCTCATCGTAAAAATAAAAACATCCCCAAATGACCCTCAGGGAAAATACGTAGCCACAAAATGATTCGCTTCAAAACACGCGTTCGCAAATACGAGCATCAAGAGCCAACCCCCTGAGGAAATACGCGCTTCATCCTAACATATAACAATTGATATACTGTTGCCGTAAACTCGACACAATACGTGCTTTATAACATTCAAATAACCGACAATAGCCAGATGGATGACATGCAAGAAATGAACAATAATACTCGTGAAACAAGTACCAGCACCACTCAATTTAGCCTCGCAACACAAGCACAAAATGATACACAACAAGAAGCTACCATTATTGAAAAAATAAAACAGCGAATATACTTGTTCAAAGTAAATGGCAGAGCCACGCTACCAGGCCTTTCAACAGGTTATACAGAGTTGGACAATATCATTGGTGGCTTTCAGGAAGGACATCTAATAACCCTCGCCGCGAGAACAGGGCATGGAAAATCATGGATTGCCTTAAATTTTTTAATAAATATAGCCCTCGAGCAAAATATTTCTTCTTTGCTCATTAGCCTCGAAATGTCGCACGATCAAAACATGTACCGATTGCTATCATTGCTCACAGGAATATCATCCAAGAAAATGAAAGATGGAGATATTGCTGAAGATGAATTAATACAACTCGAAGAGGCTCATAAAACCATAACAAAATCACTGCTTATTATCGAGGAAGATACTACTCTTAGTAATCTTAAAAACCTATCCGATCGTATAGAGAAAGCCAACAGAGATGGCGTAAAATTCATCATAATAGACCATGTAGGACTCATCCATGAATCAGAGAGATATAGTGACAATAGGGTTATTGAAATGGGTAAAATATCCAGAAAAATAAAAATGTTGGCAAAAAAACTGAAAATACGTATCTTACGGGCAGCTCTTAATGGTGAACTTCAGCGTGATGAACCTGAGGATGCTGAAGAACGTTCAAAATATACAATCTGGGGCACCTATCGAAATGATATTGATACTTTTCTCTGCGCCAAGAATGATACATTTTTTCTTGAAATGGCACCTCGCCGTTCGGGCGGTGCTCAGCGCAAAAAACAGCGAGCGAGTGTTTGTGCTTCGAAGTCATTTCAACCAATTTCAGTTTTTACCATTTCGCGAGAAAGAGCGCAAGAATGGCTGGATTATATTGAGAAGCTCATCAAAATTATGTACAAAAACTATGAGTAATAAGCAATCGCCGAAAGTGTAGAGGATGCAATTTGATATAAAAAAGGGCTATTGCTGTGAAGATATTAGAGAAATAGTTCAAGGAGCAGCAGATGTTAATGATGTTCCTTTAAAATACTTACCCAAATTTAGATATTTCGTCATCATGCTTTGTTCTGCATTTGAGCACACCAATAAAGATGTTGCGTTTGCACGACTTATAGCATTTTGTCCTTGGTGCGGCACACAGTTTCCACCATCACTTGGTGATGTATACTACGAAGTTTTACGCGCTGAGTTTCCTCATGAAGATTGCGACGGAACAAAACCTTGTCTGCCAAAAGAATTTGAATCTGATGAGTGGTGGAAGAAGCGCGGTCTTTAGTTGAATGATAACCAATACCGTGGTTATGCGATAAAAGGGTTAGGCTTTGAGAATGCATGAGATTTTATTTTTTATATCACATGAAGCAACACTGGCTATTCCACTGTTGCTGTCTTAGATCAATAACGATATACCGGTAAAATGACGAAATACCCCCACTTTCAATTATTTCAGAATGTGTTAATATGATAATAATTTTCAATAATAATCTTAAATAGAGAAGTGATTTATTGATTGAGGCAAGGGTTTTGGATGAATATAAGAAAATATGTTGCTGTCATAACTGTCGTAAGTTTATGTGCTCATGGGTTACATGGCATGCAAAGTTTGAAAAATTTACGGAGTCTTGGTAATCCTGCAGTGATAGGTTTAGGATTCTGTGGAGTAGTCTATTTAGGAAGCCGCCTCACGAATGCGCACAACATGTGTTTCAATGCGTACTCGATTAAATATAAAAAAAGCGATAGATCGGGTAACGAAATCATTTTTGATAACATCAAACTTACAAAAGGTCGAGATGAATTTACCTTTAGTGGAACCATTTGGGAGTATAACACGAACCAGACTGCTGTTGGCCAAGTGATCCGCGAACAACTAGTAGATCATGTAGCGCCTTTAGTTAAAAAAGGCAAGCGTGTTACTGTTAAGCTGAACGACAAAAAAACAGTTCACTTTAGTGGTAAAAGTCATACAGACGAAGAAATCATGAATTGCATTCTCGACGTATTACTTACAATAGATTTTGAAAAACATATACAATCTTTTAAAATATCCACTCTTTAGAATCATTTTTTTATGATAGAATGTGCTCGTTTGCAAATGTAATTGCGATGAGCTTTATGCAGATTTCCCAGCGCTATTTTCTATAATTATCTCATTTCGTGTTTGTGAAACATGGATGTACTATGGGCTCACGCTCAGCATTCAAATGATCTTCACGAAAGCCTTGCTGCATGGTATAAGTCAATTGCACAATTGAATAGGTCAAGAGAAATATTTCATGAGAACAATATATAGCATAGTATTGGTTGCGCTGTCATGCGCTGGGGCGCAGGGTGATGGTGTTCAAGTAAATATTCAACTGCCCTATTTTTACCAACGAATGCCGCGGCGGGTGAGAGAAAGCCGGGAGCTTCAGTGCTCTCGCGGATGGAAAGATATTGTCGGCGTGTTGTCATGTTGTCTCGCAGCAACGCAATTTTATTATGCATATGTTGAGTGTAGCGGTGAACTGAATCATCCTAATAAAAAAGATATAGGTTTAACCGCTGTGCTTCAAATTTTCTCATCAGGAGCTTTACACGGTATTGGCTATCTCTGGCATAAAGAAGGAAAAGAAAATCAAAGAACTGCACGTGAGCAGAGAATGCAATTGACTCTTCGCGATTTTCAAGAAATGTATAAAAAGGGTCAGGTTAAACAAGCGCTCGGAAATACCTTCAGAACTCTTAGTTGTGGTGTTTTTACGCGCTTTTCAGCAAATTTGATTGGTGGAAAAGTGGGGGCAATTATTGATGTGATGGGAGGAGCGATAACGGGTGTTATTCCGCTTTATTATTGGATAAAGGACTGTCAAACGGGCTGCTCTGCGTATCATGATGAAGATTTTGAACCAGAAGAAGCGATTGGGCGGTAGGTGTAATGTGTATTACTTACTATGTGGTTATTATATTGGTTGATAGCGCGTAAAGGCGGAGTACGCGAGCCATGGTGCGGTTAAAGTGATTTTGGTGGTCAAGGATGTCGAAACGGCAAGATGATAAGTGCATACCAATCCGAGAGAAGCGAGGCCAAGCTTCATATAATAGTCTTGAGCTCCTTTTAGGTGTTCTACGCTTTCGTTGTACTTTTTCTGAGCGGCTACAAATTGTTCTAAGCGCTCAGCGACCGTTTCTTGATGCCATAATAAAGAAAACCATGCTTTATTGATCTGAAGAGCATTTAGTTCGCGGATATTTGTTTTAGAATTTTGGCTCAATTTGTTACCACAAGTGTCTGCGGCAATGCAATGTTGTAACCGAGTGGCACTGCTTTCAAGCAGTGGTTTAGCCATTTTATTGCGATATTCTCTCTTGCACATCCCGTTAATTAAACCATTAAGAGATGAATGATTATTTGGTTTACTGGATTGCAAACAATTTGATTGAATGGTTCTTCCATGATTTATACCGGAATAGTTGTCTCCTGGAAACTTTGTGGTTTCATACATATAGGTGAGCTGTCCCTCCTTATTCTTTGAATAATGACCGTCAATCCATGTTTTAATTGCTTCGCAAAAAAGTTTTTTCTGCGTAAGAATTGGTGGGAGTCTGGCAGTGTAGTAGAGTGAGGGTATATATGACGGTCTCATGAACGCGATAATAACCGCTGTTTTTACCACGAAAGGAGTCCATGATGCACATTGTTTTACGCGAGGAAGCCATGGTATTGCCAAAATTGGCGAACAAGCCACTAGACTGTAGAAAAAAATACGAGAGCGTAAATAATGGTTCATAAGAGTCATTTTTGTTATGAGTAACACAGATCAGTATTATTATTATAGCAAAATAGCGCGGAGGAGGGCTATTTATTGCTGCATCCTATATCGTTTTGATCGCTCAGTCAGAATATTTGATGGTTCAGAAGCATTTATAAGACGTGCTACGCATCAAAAACCCTAAATCATAGGAGAGGATCTTGAATTATTAGAGTGTGATACAGCGGCTTTTATTTCGACTAGTCGTTTGCTTTCGACCGTTTCTCTGATTATTGATCGGTTGAGGCGGTGGGGGTAAATATTGAAGGCGCTTTCTGCACCATGTGATTGTGGACATTCGGGGATGATGCGTTGCAGTTAAGAGAAATTGTGGCGTGCAGCTCCAGAAAACAGGCCATTGGTCTATCAAAGGAATAGCTTTTTGTGGAAGATTATCTTGAGCGGTATCATATGAAGCTATGAGCGTGCCACTTTGGGTAAGCCAAATATATCCATCAGAAAAATGATGTTTCGATATAATTGCTGAGGGGATTATGCTGCGCGGTATCAATGGTTCTTTTGATTCTTTTCGATCAACCGGCAGTAGAAAAGGAAAAGCGATATTAAGTCCATTTTTTTCAAGAAATTGTGCTTGAAACGTGAGTGGAAGGTTTTCTATGAAGCCAAGCGAATGTAAAGTAAGAATATCTTTTTGAGGATCATAATGTGCTGATTGTATACGCCCTGCGTTGAGAGCTCTTGTCAGGTGGCCCATATTCTGCGCTACAGTGGGGTCGGTTAAATTTTGAAGCCTGCTGGATCTGATGCATTGGTTTGATGCATTGAACAATGAACATCCAATATTATAAGAAGTATCATGTGTTGATATAACGGAATCAAAATAAATGATGGCGATGTAATTGATGGGGTTTGCTCGTTGATCATGTGAATAACACCATAATGCTCCAATAAGGTTCGAATTGTTTTTAAGTGTTTTGAGCAGTATTTCTGTACAGTCTGTTCGTACTGATATAATAAAGGGTGAGATGCGTCCTCGACTCAATAAAAGGATATTTCCTTCGGAGTTAATGCCGAGCGGTCGTGGAAATGTTTCAGTATAAAAGGGGCTATTGGTACCAGTTGTAGTAGCAATGATATGATTGCAACAGGTTTGTGCAGGAGAAGTGCAGCGAATATTAGGTAATGTGTCTGTGCACTTTTGCATAAAATTTCTCATAAAGGATGGCGATGATTGGAAGATGTGAAGCCCGATACTATTTTCGGGGAGGTTCATGCGCTGAGAGCAATCATACAGTGCAAGAAAATAGGAAAGTAGCAAGCTCTGTTCGATGGGAAGTTTTTTCCTTTTCAATAAAGGTATCTCTCGATGAACGAATTTCCAATAATGAGGCAATGACTGACTTTCTATGTTGAGATATTCATAGATGAGATTATAGATTACTTTTGGTACTTCATCTTTGAGATCGATAATTTCTTGGAATGTAAGGTTCTTTGTGTTCAGTGCTGAGACAGGTGGGGATATGAGGCATAGTGCGTGCAGTATGAAATAAGCATATTTCATCATATTCTCCGAGGCTCTTCTTAAAAAAGAGAAGGACACGCTCTTCTTTTTCAGTATGAGCGTGTCCTTGAGAAATAATCTATGCTTTGATAAAAATTATATTCTGTTAAGATCCTGCAGGAGGCACAGGAAGTTGATCAAAAAATTGATAGAGCCCTGCTGCGGATAGTTCCGTGTACTCTTCAGAAAGAACATTATAAACGCGGATGGTATCTGAATATAACCACTCCCCAAAGTCAGATCTTACGAGCGTATAAATAATCAGGTAAGGCCAGTTTGAACGAATAATAAACTGTTCATTTGATTCTGGGAAAGGAATGGTTAATGATGTTGTGTCTACCGGAATGGTTTGCGCAGCATTATAACTGGCTGGGCATCCTCCATTTGATGAACAATTGCAGTCTGGTGAACAGCTGTATGATGAAGCAGCATTGTAGCATGATTCATCACATGCAGCACAGGAAGTGGTATCTTTAGCGCAATAATAGTCGTAATATTTTGATGGTGTTGGTTTTACTAAACCGAGCCGTTCTGCGAGCTTTCTTAACCATTCTCGAATACTTTCAAGTGATTGTGTAGGCAACTCCTGATAACGTCCATCATTGGAGATGGGGGAAGTGTTTGGATCAATGGCAACACAAGCAACACGATAGCGTGCTCCTTCGGGAGTTTTTTGAAGGGTTGCATGCCAACGTACCGTAATCGGTTCATTATGAGCAACAAGTGATAGTGTAATAGCGCAAGCAAGGAAACAAGGTGATAGTCTGACAGATTTCATAACGCTTCTCCCAATGAGGCGGTGTATATGTGTTCATGGAATCTAACATGATCAAAAAAATCATACAAGATTTTGCAAGAAGTCATTGGCAGTTGATTTTTTGAAAAAGACTGCTCTATATTGTAAATATCGTTATAATAGTATTTTTTAGAGTGACTGTTTGATAAGATTTTATAAAAGTGCCTTACAAGAAATACAGGCAACCGACTTTATTTTTTTGCTGATATCGGTACAATTAAGATTTATTATGTCTACTGAAAGACATCTGTATATACACGCTTCATGGTAAAGGAATATCTATGCATAAAACTCAATCGCAATGGTCAAAGCTTTTTCAATCTCCCGTTATAGCAACGGCGCTTGCAATGTTTGCAATGCTGTTTGGCTCAGGTAATATTGTGCTACCGCTCGGGCTGGGTAGAGATCTTGGAGATATGGCGCTTTATGCAATGTTTGGATTTTTTGCAACGGCGGTAATGGTCCCCGTTATTGGCATTCTTGCAATGGCTTTATTTAATGGTGATTATCGAGCATTTATGGCGCGTATTGGAAAAATTCCCGCTGCGATTGTTATTTTTCTCTGTTTTGCCCTTATCGGGCCGCTCTGTGTCATTCCCCGCTGTATTGCTTTATCACATGCCGCACTGCAGTGGCTGATCCCTCAGCTGACACTCCTTCAATTTTCTCTGATTTCTGCGCTGTTGATTTTTGGTGCAACAATGCGCAAAAGTAGTGTGATTGTGCTCATGAGCCGTGTATTAGGCCCTTTAAAATTAATACTCTTAAGTGTTGTCATTATTAAAGGAATTTTTATGACAACGACGATCGTTCCGTGCACTCTTGAAGGCTGGACCGCTTTTAAGCAGGGTATTTTTGCAGGATACAATACGCTTGATCTTCTTGCTGTTATTTTTTCTACGGGACTGCTCTTATCAGGGGTAACCCATGATGCAACAGGACGCCAACGATCACAGCGCGAGATGATGCAAATTTTAGTAAAGGCCGGTATATGTGGAGCGCTTTTATTAGGGATACTCTACGCAGGATTCGTTGTGGTAGCATCGATGCAATCAGGTGCAGAGGCGTGTCTTGGCGCCCAAGAAGAGCAATTGTTGTCAATACTTGCTGCGATTATTTTAGGAGCTGGAGGCGGTGCTCTGGCAAGTATAACCATGGTTATCGCATGTTCGACGACGGCTATCGGTGTTACCACTATTTTTGCAGAATATTTGAGTACAGAACTTCCGCGAGGATGGCTCAGTTATCGCACCTCGTTGATTATTACTATTATTTTATCAGCGATTTTAGCAAATTACGGTTGGATGGGTATTAAAAATTTGGTGTTGCCTTTTGTCTTTGTGCTCTACCCTGGTTTAATTATGCTCGCTCTAACGCATATCGCAGAACGCGTTTTTCGGGTACGTCTCGGGGCTATACCCTTTTATCTCACGGTTGCTGGTACTTTTGTATTACGTATGATTCGCTAGTGCGACAAAGGAATGAGCATGACTTCGGGGGGAATTATATGCGTTCGGACATCGCCAGCATTATATGGTGTTGTTCAGATCGAAGGTGCAAAAAATGCGGTATTAGTGATCATGGCATCACTGATCTTAACAAAAGGAATATCAATATTGCGTCGTGTGCCGCCATCGGCTGATGTCTTTCAGATGATACGGATGCTTGAAATGTTAGGAGCTCGGATTGTTTTTGATATTCCTGCGCGTACTTTATCGGTAGATACCACTACGATATCGGGTGATGGTATTTTAGACCCAGTCATTGTACGCACGTTTCGTGCTTCAACGTTGGTTATGGGACCGTTACTTGCACGGTTTCACCGCGCACGCGTTGCATTTCCGGGTGGTGATAATATCGGGCTTCGTCCCATCGATTTTCATGTGCGTGCATTTGAACAGATGGGTGCACGGATTGATATCATCGATGATGAAATGCATGTCCATGCAGAGCGATTGCAGGCATGTTGTTTCGTTTTAGAATATCCCAGTGTGGGCGCTACAGAGAATGTTATGATGGCTGCTGTATTAACACCGGGGAAAACAATCGTTATTAATGCTGCGCTTGAACCAGAGGTACTCGATTTGATTAACGTATTGCGTGCGATGGGCGCGTGTATTTCGCTCAGTGTGCCCAATAGTATTGTTATTGAGGGAGTGTCGGTATTGCATCCTGTTGATTATGCCGTTATGTATGATCGTCTTGAAGCAGGAACATTTGCCATTGCGGCGGTAGTGAGTGGCGGAGCAATTGAGATTCCCCAAGCGCCAGCACAGCATATGGAAGTTTTTATTGAAAAAGTGCGACAGATGGGACACAATGTTCGGATCGGTGATGGTGGAACAGGAATCGCCGTTGAAGCAACGCGTACGCCTCGTGCAGTATCATTTCGTACGATGCCGTATCCGGGATTTCCTACCGATTTACAAGCGTTGATGATGATTGCACAAATTCGTGCTCACGGCGTGAGTACTATTTATGAAACGGTTCACGAGCGACGATTATCGCATGTAGCGCAATTAATGCGGTGCGGTGCTGATATTACCGTTCAAGGAGAGATGACTGCTATTGTACGCGGTGTTCTTGGTATCCAAGGAGCGGAAGTAGTCGGTGGTGATTTACGAGCGGTTGCAGCGCTTGTTCTTGCAGGGCTTATCGCTGAGGGTGAAACGATTGTTCGTGGTATAGAACATTTAGTTCGTGGATATGTTGATTTTGATGTGAAATTACGGGCGCTTGGTGCTGTCGTGGAATATCGAGGGCATGTTCAAGCGAATATCAATAATACAATAACTCATAACATTCCCGTGCCATTGGTCAATATAATTGGTGCATAAAGAGAACAGTGCGCGAAGAAATCCGCGCACTGTTCCGGTAAGATATATGAAGGAGAGATGCCTTAAAAACTTGCTTCTTCTGTAATTTCTACTTTGCCAGGGTTGTTAATTTTATATGATGCCTTAAGTTCATTGAGTTTCGTTTGGAATGCAGAACGAATATTTTCAGGAGCATCAGACGCTAGTTGTTTCTTCGCGATTTTTTTGTTAATTTCTCTTGTAATTTTTTCAATAAAACTGTCAATTTCTGATTTTGCATTTACTCTTTCATCTGGATTAATACGGTCAAGGAGCTCTTTAAGGGTTTTAGATTCTTGGCCGAGCGCTGCGCTTACGTCTATTATTAGTTGATTCTGAGATGCTCCGAGAGATTTTATTTCTTCTTCAGCGCCAGGTGCTTCTTCCGGTGCATTTAATTGTTGCCGTTTTTGTTGGAACGCGGACTCAATTGCTGCAGATTCGGTTTGCCCTACCGATTGATCTTTGATTTTCGTATCCAATAGTTTACGTTGTGCTTCAATAAAGCTTTCGATATTGTTTGTTATAGCTATCTTCCGTTTTTTGGGGACTTTATTAATGAGCGATCTCAGTTTTTCAGACTCTAGCCTTAACGTATCTCTTGCTTGTAGTGTAGCATTTTCGACAAAGTTACCGGATGTCTCTTCACTTCCTGGTTCTGATCTGGTTCTAATGTTGAACATGCCCGATTGTAGCTCTTTCTCTGTGGGAAGTTTGCCAGCAAATGAACGGGCAAGTTCTTTTTCTAGTAGTGACTCTTTCTCAATAGAGGGAATCTTAGAAACTGCTTTGCCTTTTCTCATGTGTATATGAACTTTATTCAAGAAGTCTGCAACATTAGTACATTCGATGACGCCGAATTTTTTTAATGTTTCCTTTATTGCCGCTGAAGGCGTCCATCCATCGTTAAGACCATTGATATAATAAACGTTTGCTCCAAAGGTGATTAAATCTTCGATTTTCTGGTTGATAAGATTAGTATCGACACCACGGGAAAGATTAATAACGAGGTGTACACCAAAACCGTCTTTAAGGGCATCAAGTGCAGTAAAATTTACACAAAAATCAGTTGCAATACCAAAAACGATAACATCAGTTACGCCACGCTTATGTAATTCACTTGTCAGGGGAGTTTTTGTTCCGTCTTTATCCTCAAAGCCTGAATAGCTTTCAACATAAGGATTTGCGCCCTTTTGAATAACGGTGTCTTGTGGTTGAACTTTTAGAAGAATACGTGCGCCCGGTGATCCTTGTATGCAGTGATCAGGCCACATGACCTGTCCTTCTACTTTGTATTGTTTATCTTCTGATTTAAGGGGGAGATTTTCATCAGGGAATGGATTAAATAGTTGAATATTTTCATATCCCTTATCAATCCACGTTGAAGCAAATGAGACATGGGGTTTTAGAAATTTTGGATGCCAGTCTTGGGTAAAGAATATTGGCATGTTATATGCGCGCATATCGTCGGTAAATTTTTGAGCGGCTTTTAAATAGTCTTTATTAGTATCCCCATACGGAGCTACTGTACCGTCTAGATTCCGACCGACACCGAGCGCGCCTCTTGTGCTCACTGTTCTAAGCGTTCGCGGATCGATGACCGGCTCGTTAGCGAAATCAGCTTGAATATCAACAGCAATAACGCCGATATTATTGTGACGAGGGCTCTTTGTCATGCCGTGGGCAGTATTTATGATAATCGAAGTGATCATGCATAAGCCGATAAGATATTTTCCAGGATGGTTCATGATGCGTCTCCTGATAATAAGGTAAAAATGGTAATTTTTTGTGGTAATTATTCAATTAGAATATTACCATATTATGAGGAGAAGAAGAAAGAGTTTGAAGAAAAAGAAAAAACCCCGAAGAACGAGAGGCTCTTCGGGGCTCGAAAGTAAGAACTTAAACGTTATTTTATTCTTTGGGTCAAAGATGAAGCTGTACGAGGGGAAAATCTTTTCAGGAATTCGTCAGTCTTAGCGCGTTGAACATTAACTCCCGCTTTTTCAAATGCTTGAACCTCTTCTTCTGTCATACCATCATTCGCATCGGTGAGATAGCTAACGGTAAAGATGCGTTCATTTTCGAGAGCATATTTTTGACGGTTTAGTAATGCAGCGATAGACCCGTCTCTGGTAATGCCTCGAGAGAGGTTAAGCACGAAATGCGTTTTATTTCCACGTTTTAAGCTGCCGTCCATCGTGAAATTATCGCAATAATCAGTAGCAAGTCCAAAGATAATGAGTGTGTTAATTTGTGCTGCGCGTAATTTTGCGTCAAGGCCAGTATCATTACCAGCATTGTCATCAAATCCTGAGTAGCTATCAATTTTAGGATCTTGTCCTTTTTGTTGAACAAGATCACCTTTTTGATAGACGCCGCGAATAAATTCTGCTCCATGTGTGCCCTGGACACAATGATTGGGCCATAGCGTTTGATCTTGGCCGTTAGGGGTTGTTACTTGATCAAAAGCTTTTTTGTCTTGGGCTTTCCAGCGTGGATTCGAGGCGAATGAGATATTATCTGATGTGTGCCAATCTTGTGTATGCCCAATTCTAAAGTTGCGTTCTCTTAATTTTGCCATAAAATTGATTACCGCTTTTTTATATTGTTCATCTGTGCCGGGAACAGCCAGCGCACCAGGTCCTGTTTGTATATTGACTGTTTTTTCCCTGCTGAAGAAGAATAATCTTCGCTCTTTAACGCGTGTTGGAATGGGATCTGGTTCTTGGCAAAAATCGTTTTGAAGGTCGACTGTTAGCACCATTACCTGATCTTGTTCATTCTGAGGAGCAGTATCTGTCCCTGCATACATGCTGCATGCTAAGCTTGCAACTAACAAAGTGTATAATTTATTGTTCATGAAATTCCCTCATAGTGGTTTGATTAATTCTATTCGGGAGTATAACAGTTTTTCTGTTTTTCACAAGAAAGTGTGCTGTGCTCGATAGTTTTTTATTGCGGCACACCAAGACCACTGGTAATTTCGATCAGTTCACGCGTGATCGCAGCTTGCCGTGATTTATTGTACGCAAGCCGTGTTTGCGTTAGAAGGTGTTCAGCATTGCGTGTTGCTCCATCCATCGATAAAAATCGTGCAGATTGTTCTGCGAGCAGTGATTCGTATAAAAGTTGTGTCAGTATGGCATGCAGTTTGATTCGTTCCAGATATGCTTGCAAAGGATCTTCCGCCTGTGGCGATATAGAAAGATGGGTAATATGGGGCTGCTGAATGAAAAAAGTGCGTGGAATATTATTAAACAGTGTTACCCGCGTGGTCTGTGTTTTTAAAATAATATCTGTAAGGCGCTGTGCAATGGAGACAAAGGTTGCGATAGAAAATTGATTAAAAGAGAGCTCAGGCTCTTTTCCATGAGCACGCATAAATTTTGTCGCGTGTGTTCCAATCGTAATGATACGATCAGTTTGAGAGAGTGTATGGTGT
>Ga0206848_1018_pt2 | contig 14042 bp, 16 predicted proteins | sample Alteio_BWOrgCont_18_FD_152635 | JGI IMG/M metagenome (GOLD analysis project Ga0206848, IMG submission 152635) | Enriched cells from forest soil in Barre Woods Harvard Forest LTER site, Petersham, Massachusetts, United States -... | ecosystem: Environmental > Terrestrial > Soil > Temperate forest >...
TCCTCGGGCGATAAGATGGAAAATTCAAAACTGACAGGCTGGTTATAATCGTTCTTAAACTGGCAATACCACGTGTATTTTTGTGCCGAAGCGTTATAATCGCCCTTGGAGAGATGAAAATGCAGGCCTTTCCAGCATGATACCGGGTTCCATGGCCCCCAATTAACGTTTTGGCTAAAGCCTGTTTGGCTGAAAACGATTAAGGCAAATAAGATATATATTTTTTTTTTCATAATAAGGTTTAGGATTTATATCAAAAATAACTTTTGATATTCCTGTAAACAATCCCCATTTATAGGCATTGTGCATTTAATAAAAAATGTTATTACATTTATAAGCCGCAATTAATCAATGCCTTAACAGGTGTAAAACTTGGCTGGTTATGCCGTAGTTGTGGTTTATTTTAACGCATTATAATTTGCCGTTTATTTTTTATGAAACTTGAATTACTTAGCAATGAAGCCAATAAATTATGGACGCGTATGTCGGGCGAATCAACCACAGAAGGCTTGCATATTGAACTGGACCTTTATAAAAAGCTGCTGAACTTTTTCCAGGTTGGCGATTATTATTATTTTATTTTTAATCTGAAAAATTTAGCATTCGACCTGGTAAGCCCCCAGGTTGAAACGGTGTTGGGTTATGGCCCGTCAGAGTTTAATGTCCCTCATTTTATGGATATTTTACATCCGGAAGACCGCCCCTGGTTTTTAGCTTTTGAAAACAAAGCGTCGGAGTTTTTAACGCAGCTCCCTGTAGATAAATTAATGAAGTATAAAGTGAGATATGATTTTCGCTTTAAAAAGAAAAATGGGGAGTATGTTCGCATCCTGCACCAGGTAGCTGTAGTACAGCATGATGAAAACGGGGGCCTGATAAGAACATTAGGTGTACACACCGACATTACACACCTTAAGCAGGAAGGAAAACCTGTACTATCTCTCATTGGCATGGAGGGCGAACCATCGTATCTTAATATTGATGTGAAAAATAATTTCAGCCAAAGTAAGGAGCTGTTTACTGCGCGCGAAAAGGAGGTGCTTATGCTTTTAATAGAAGGTAAATTAAGCAAGGAAATTAGCGATATTTTAAATATCAGCAAGTATACGGTTGACTCGCACCGTAAAAACATGCTGCATAAAAATAATTTGAATAACACCAGCGAACTGGTTGTAAAAGCTATTAAACAGGGCTGGGTATAGGGGAGGATTGCAGCAACCGGGAGAAATTTTGTTTGAACCTTGATTCTTCACTGTTGTTTATTTTCAATGGCGCTCAAGAGAGCTTCGCCGTTTACAGGATTAAAGGATTTGCCTGACTCCAATATCACATTATTTAAAACATCCCCCGCCATTTGTAGTTGTTTAACTATCAATTATTAACAACAAAAACAATGGCAGATTTAGACGTTCAGCCTAAGCAGCGCGGCGCATGGTGGCTTTGGCTGCTGATGGTGTTATTTATTATTGGCGCAGTGGCTTTATTTTTCAGGGGCTGCGGCACAACAGCGGTAAAGGTTGAAGGCACTACCGTTAACTGGGACAGTGTTGATTTTAATTCGGCCCGCATTGCCGATTCAGATGTTACGGATACCGGTATCATTGTACGTGGCAACGGGCATTATACCATTTATACTTTGGGCGAAAATATTTTATTCGCAACCGACCAGCATGTATTACAGCCCGGCGCGGATGCCCGGTTGAGGCAAATTTCCGCCAGCTTGCAACGACACTTTAACGGTGCCCACATCGGCATTTACGGAAATACCGACTGGACAGGCTCCGACGCGCATAACCGGCAGCTTGGCGCCGACCGTGCCGCCGCAGTTAAAAACTGGCTGGTGAATGTTGCGGGGATAGATTCGGCTAAAATATCCATCCACTCACAGGGCGAAAACAGGCCGGTGGCTACCAATGTTACCGCCGCGGGCAGGCAGCAAAACCGTAACGTAGAAATTGTGGCATTTAAATAAATACAACCATGCAGGAACTTAAAAACAGTGATTTTGAAATAGTAGACGGCGAACCCGACGTTACCGATTGGGATGTAGTAACCGTACAGGGCGCCAAAATTGGCGATGTGGACGATGTGCTTTTTGATGCCGGGGCCCGCAAAGTGCGTTACCTGATTATTGACCTTGAAGTAAACGAGCTCTTACTGGAAAACCCTTACCAGGTGCTGGTGCCCATAGGCCTGGCAACGCTGGATGAAGAGGAAGACGAGGTGATACTGCCCAATGTAACCGTTGAGCAACTGAACGCCCTGCCTAAATATGAACGCGGCAAAGTTACACCCGAATATGAAATGGCGGTACGAAATATTTTTGAAGGTGATATTGTGATTGACACCATTGATGAGTGGAAGGATTTTTACGAGCACGACCACTTTACCGAAAGCCGCTTTTTTAACCGGAATACAGCAAACAGCGATGAAAAGGCAGAGCGGATTATTGAACGGATAAACCGGAAGATAGGATAGCTTCAGTTGGCAGTTATTAATTTGCAGTTTGCATGGACTGCGGCAGCGGGGACTGTTGAAACTAAAGCTTTTTAGGTTTTGGCCAGGTAAGAAATGCAATTCCAACAATTATTGTGGGGAGCCAAAAGAAAAATGAATATTTTCCAAGGCTACTAACAATAGGGTTTAACGTTGGGCCCTCGTAACAGAACATCGAAACACCAAACATAAACATACCAATACCTAAGATAAGTATTATTATTCCGGCGATAGTAGTTTTACGCATTGTTACCTTACTTTTTTATACTCACAAAAAATGTAGTCCCCTCGCCGGGGACTGATTTTAAGTAGATGTTGCCATTGAGGGCGTTCAGTAAATCCTTAACAGTTGATAGGCCTATGCCGGTGCCTTTGGCGTTGTAGCGGTCGGTTATTTTTAGGGTGAAGTTGTTACCGAATATTTTTTCGTGGTATTGTTCGGCTATGCCGATGCCGTTATCTTCAACTTCAAGGTGGTAATACTCATCATCCTGCTCAAAACGTATTTGTATGAGCGCTTTTTCCTTATCGTTATAGCGGATGGCGTTGCTTAATAAATTGATTAATATCTGCTCAAAAGCAATGATAGAAATATGGATAAAATGCTTTTCTTCCGGCAAAACTATCTCTACATTTTCGGGCACGGTAAGCAGGCTGATTATTTTTTTTATTAAACCGCCTACCTCAAAATCCTGCTTTTTTGCTAATAATAATGCGGGCGATTTGGAATAGGTCAGCATTTCATCAACCAGTTCCAACAGGGTTTTAGCAGCGGTTATATTTAGGTTTACCAGGCGCAAACAACTCTGATCTTCCATTTTTTCGTGCCTCATTTTTAGCGCCTGCGAGGTTAGCAAAATGCTGCTGAGGGGATTCTTGATATCGTGCGCCGCCATGGAGGCAAACTTTTGTATCAGCACATTTGAGTTTAACAATTGCTGGTTTGCTTTTTCGAGAGCGGCAACTTTACGTTTAAGCTCCAGTTTATCTACTACCTGGTTTGCCAATGTTTTAAGTGCCTGTTCCTGGTAAGGGCTTAAGGTATGTTTTTCGGTATCAATAACGCAAAGGGTGCCCAGGGCAAAGCCGTCGGTATTAACCAGCGGTACACCTGCGTAAAAAGTTAATTTGGTTGGGCCGTTTATTACAGGATTATCAACAAAACGTTTATCAAGCGCGGCATCCGGCACCACCATAACATCATCCTGTGAGGCAATTAAATGGGTGCAAAATGAAAGGTCGCGTGTGTTTTCGGTAAGCGAAGTACCTACGTGCGATTTAAACCATTGCCTTTCCTCATCAATAAAAGTAATAAGCGCTATGGGCACCTGGCAAATTGCAGCGGCAAGTGATGCCAGGTCGTCAAAATCCTTTTCCTCCGCAGTATCAAAAATATGGTACGATTGCAGCGCAATTAGCCTGTCTTGTTCATTTTCAGGTAGCGGGCTATTGAGCATTGAGGCAATTTATAATCTGTTTGGCAATATAGGGATATTTAAACCAGTTTGTTTTAATAGTTGGCAGTATGCATTATAGCCTGAGGGAATATCTTATGTTTAATAAGTGTTCCATGCGTTCCATCCGTCCACGGAACACCTGTAAGATATTGATTATCAATAGGCATTTGTTCCGCCCGTCCCAGCCAATTGCTGCACTTAATCCCTATCTCTGCTTAACTTAGTAAAAGCAAGCGGGTTTTCGTTAAGCTCGGCGGTTTCGCGGCGATGCTTTACAATGTGTATGGCGGTAAACAGCGCTTCGCGGAAGGATATTTCGGAAGCCTCGTTTTTGCCTGCAATATCAAATGCAGTCCCGTGATCGGGCGAGGTGCGCACAAAGCTTAGTCCGGCGGTAAAGTTCACACCGGATTCAAAGGCTATCTGTTTGAATGGTATCAGGCCCTGGTCGTGGTACATGGCCAGTACGGCATCAAATTGCAGATAGGTACCGTTGGCAAAAAAGCCGTCGGCAGCATAAGGCCCCATGGCGAGTATATCATTGGCGCGGGCTTCTTCAATGGCAGGGGTAATGGTGGTAGCTTCTTCGTTACCAATGAGGCCGTTATCACTGGCATGAGGGTTTAGCCCAAGCACCGCAATTTTAGGCTTGCGCAGCCAAAAGTCTGTGCGTAAGCTGGCATCCATCAGCTTTAGTTTTGATAATATCTTATCTACTGTGATACTTTCGGATACCTTAGCAATGGGGATATGCCCCGTAACAACACCCACGCGCAAGGTATCGCTCACCAAAAACATCAATGAGTCGGCAGAACCGGCGCGGTCCTGCAAATATTCGGTATGGCCGGGGAAATTGAAGTCGGCACTTTGTATAGTATCTTTATTAATAGGCGCGGTAACCAGCGCATCAATGGTGCCGGCAAGCAAATCATCAGTAGCACGCTGTAGCGATAAGAAAGCGTATTTGCCTGCTTCCTTGTTTAGTACGCCGGGTTCAATCTTCACATCCTCTTCCCAGCAATTAATCATGTTGGCACGTTTAGGCTGCGCGTTGCCGGGGTTATCGATAACGTTAAAATTAAGTTCGCTTACTTCGGTTGCACGGCGGTAAAAAGAAGCAACCTTGGTGTGGCCGTAAACTATGGGGGTGCAATAATCATAAATGGCGTTATCGGCCAGGGTTTTGATAATTATCTCGAGGCCAATACCATTAACATCGCCAATACTTATGCCTATTTTCAATTTCTCCATGATATGATTGTATGTGATTTCACCGTCCCGATAGCTATCGGGATTACAATGATTTCACTGATTGCCAATTAGTTTATAAAGTTTATCCTTTACCTATTAACGCAAATAAAAAGATTTACTTCCTTAATAAAGCACAAATATGTATAATTTGCACTGATAATTGATTAACAATGACATTGGTAAGGGCAAAAAAGCATTTAGGGCAGCATTTTTTAACGGATAAAAACATAGCAGCCAAGATAGTTGACAGCCTGCGCCCAGATGGTAAATACACACACGTGCTGGAGGTTGGCCCCGGCATGGGCATACTGTCCGACTTCCTGCTGCAAAAGCCTGAATATGAAGTGAGCCTGGTGGATATTGATACCGAATCGTACGATTTCCTGAAAAAGAAATACCCACAGCTGGGTAGTCGCCTGTTAAATGCCGATTTTTTGGAGATGGATTTTGGAGCAACATTTAACGGCCCGCTGGGGATAATTGGTAATTTTCCGTACAATATATCATCGCAAATATTGTTTAAAGTTTTGGATAACCGGCAGCAGGTGGTTGAGGTAGTGGGCATGTTTCAAAAGGAAGTTGCCGAGCGCTGTAGTTCCAAGCCCGGCAGTAAAGAGTACGGTATCCTGAGCGTGTTTTTGCAGGCTTATTATAAAGTAGAATACCTGTTTACCGTAAAAGCAGGCGTGTTTAACCCGCCGCCAAAAGTATTATCGGCAGTAATAAGGTTGACGAGGAATGAAATGGCCCAGCTTAACTGCGATGAAAAGTTGTTTTGGCAGGTAGTAAAAGCAGGCTTTAACCAGCGCAGAAAAACCTTGCGTAACGCGGTATCATCATTAATCAACAAAGAGAAAATGACCGATGAGCCCCTGCTTGATTTACGCGCCGAGCGTTTGAGTGTTAATGATTTTGTTGAAATAACTAATAAGATAAGTGCCGGCAGATGAAAGCTGTAAAATGTACCATCATTATCCTGTTAACCTTTGCGACGATAAACTTTGGCTTCGCGCAAAGCATTATATCAGCCAAAGTTATCCCGCTTAAATTTCAGCAGCAAACCGATACCTTGCGCATACCTGTTGTGCCCGCTAAATACGGCGCTTTAAAAAGGGCATTATCGTATACTACGATAACCGACGGCGATACCCTGGCCAATGTAATAGCCAATTACGATACCTGCGGTTGTGGTACTACCGGGTTGGATTACGAGGTTACGTTTGAAAACCCAACCATCATCTCCATAAAATTTACCTTCCAAACCATGGGCGCTTACCCCGATAGCCACAGCAAATGGTTTACGCTAAACATTTATACCGGCAAGCCCTATTTTATTGATGACGAGCTAAACCCCGAAGGCTTGCAAATGATATACAAAAGGTATAAAGACACACTTAAAAAGCGGATATTAGCTGATAAGCAAGGAAATACCGACGAGGATACCAGCACTTTTAACCAGTTGAACCAGGCTATCGACAGCCTTAAACTTTATGATGTGTTGGGTAAATATGTTTTTACAAAGGAGGGCATAGTGGTTTCTATCGATAGGATATTGCCGCATGTGGCACAGGTTTTTGAGCCCGACGACGATTTGCTGATACCCTATGATGAATTAAAAAAATATAAAAAGCCGCATACCATTGTAATACAATAAAACATCCAGCCCATGTTTAAAAACATTATCCTAACCACCCGCCGCACGCTTTTTAAAAATAAAACCTACACGCTCATCAATATCGGTGGGCTTACCCTGGGTATTGCCGCCTATATATTGATAAGCGCTTATGTTAATTTCCAGAAAAGTTACGACCGCTTTAACCCCGATGCCAACAACATATACAGGGTAGAAAGCAGCTTTTATAAAGATGGCAGCCTGGTAAACAGCTGGCCAACCAGCACCAACGGCTATGCCACCGCCATGAAGCAAAACTTTCCCGAAATTGCATCCATTGTACGTATCGACTGGCATAACTCGGAGCGGGTGGTTAATTATAACAATACCAAGTTCCGCGAAGCGCATGTTTGCTTTGCCGATACCAATTTCTTCTCCTTTTTCAATTACCCGCTTGTAAAAGGCAACCCAAAAACAGCACTTAAAGAGGTAAATACCATAGTCATATCCCAATCGGCTGCACAAAAGTACTTTGGCAATGCTAACCCGATGGGTAAGTTTTTAGATGTAACCACGCAGGACGGTGCTTTGCATTGCATGGTTTCGGGTGTGTTTAAGGATGTGCCTAAAAACTCAACCATGCAGTTTAATTTCCTCATTTCCTGGGCTACCTGTTCGCCATTTGAACGTGATTTTTGGTACATGCACGAAAGCTACACCTTTTTAAAGTTGCAGCCGGGTGCAAGTCCGTATGCGGTAGAAGCCAAGTTTCCTGCCCTTGCCGAGCGTTATAAAACCGGCCTCTCGCTTAAAGATTTAAAATGGGCCATTACCCTGGTACCGCTCCCCGATATTCATCTTAACCCCGCCAAACAATACGAGGTTGAGGCAAAAGGCAACCGCACGGCGGTAAACTTTTTAAGCATTATTGCCTATGTAATTTTGCTGATAGCCTGCGTTAATTACATCAACCTAAGTACCGCCAAAGCTATCGACCGCACCCGCGAGGTGGGCATACGCAAGGTTAACGGAGCAAGCTCGCTGCAACTGTTGTTACAGTTTTTGTTCGAATCACTGGTTATTAATGGCATAGCATTATTGCTGGGAATTATTTTAGTAGTCATTGCCGCCAATTTATTGCCGCAAATATTGAACGATCAGCAATATTTCGGTCTGCTGTTTAACGCGCCATTGTGCCTGCAAATAGTGCTGGTATTTATCGGGAGTATATTGTTTTCGGGGCTATATCCTGCCTTACTGTTATCCAACTTGAAACCGGTAAGCGTTTTAAAAGGGAAATATACCTTCTCAAAAGTGGGCGTGGTATTACGCAAAGGCATGGTAGGTTTCCAGTTTGCGGCATCATTGCTGTTGATAGCCGGTACCGTGGCGGTTTATCGCCAAATTGTGTTTATGAATAGCCAGGCTTTAGGTGTAAATATCAATCAAACCTTAGTGTTAAAAGCGCCGGTAAATACACCGGATTATGCGCAAAAACTACATAGCTTTAAACAAGTACTGCTCAATATTCCCGGTGTTAACGGCGTAACAACATCGGGCGCGGTACCGGGCAAAGAGGTTGGTGAGTTTTTGGCAGACAGAAGATATGGCGCGCCAAAGAGCGAGGAGCGTACCTACGAAATGCTGATGGTCGACCATGATTTCATTAAAAATTACGGTCTGCAATTAGTGACTGGCCGCGCTTTTGATAAGGGCAGGCCAGCCGATTCAATAGGTGTGGTTTTGAATGAGGCAGCGGTTAAACAACTGGGTTTCGCTTCGGATGAGGCAGCGGTTGGTCAAGGCGTTTGGCTGGAAACAAAAGAAAGCAAACCCGATATGGTTATCGGAGTGGTAAAGGATTACCACCAGCAATCGCTGCAGCAAAATTATACACCGGTGATACTGTTTATGGATCCTGCCTTTAGGTGGATACCCGTTAACTATTATTCGGTTAAGTTTAATACCCGCGATGCAGCAGTTATTATGCCTGCCATCAAAAGCGCATGGAACAATTATTTCCCCGAATCATCACTCGATTCTTTTTTTCTTGATGATTTTTACAACGCGCAATACCAGCAGGATACCCAGTTTGGCAAGCTGTTTATGTCGTTTTCATTCCTGGCCATTTTAATAGCCTGCATGGGTTTGTTCGGCTTAACAGCCTATTCAACCTCAAGGCGTATAAAAGAAATTGGCGTGAGAAAAGTATTAGGTGCATCGGTGAGCAGCATTATATCGATGTTAACTATGGATGCCGTAAAACTGGTATTAATATCAAGCCTGCTGGCACTGCCATTAGCCTGGCTGTTCATCAACCAATGGCTGCGCGGCTATGCCTTTAAAGCGGCACTAACCTGGTGGGAATTTGCCCTGCCGGTTGTTACGCTGGTGCTGATATCGGTAGCTACTATCGGGTATATTACTTATAAAGCAGCGTTGTTAAACCCGATAAAATCGTTGAGGGATGAGTAAGTAAAAATCACGTCATTGCGATCCGCCGGAGGCGGAGGGGCAATCCTCGACATGCAGGTGGCGAACTTTTCTATCGAAGATTGCTTCGTACCTCGCAATGACGCGTTTGGAAATTTGCGTTAGGGATTGAAACGGATACCGGCCTTGTGCCTAATGCCTGCAGGCGTATGAGTGTAAAGCCCGGGCCGCAGGCAACGCCCTAAAGTGCAATTTCGTTAAAACCCTACCTTCCCTTCCCCAGGGAAGGAATCGCACGTACCCTTGCTTTTAACCGACCTCAATTATCACCGGCTCCAGTTGCATTTCTTTTAACGATTTTGCCATGCGTTTAATAAACAGGTAATTGGCTGTACCCCCAATGGCAGCGCCTACTACAGGTATTAACAGTTCGGCGGTGCGGGTGCCAAGCAGCATCAGCATTTTTTCGGCAATGCCTTCCATCATGGTTTTGGTAATGGTTACGCCGGCATCAACTTTTAGCGAGGTGGCAATTAGCGTCATAAACTCGTTAAAGCCAATTTCGTAGGTGCCCTGGTTGTGGTACATAATGGCCATGGTTACCCTGAACTGTTGGGTAATCAGGTTCATAAAATCGAGCGGGACGCCTATAGCCATGGTAAAAAAGCCACCGCTGCCGGCAATTACACCGCTGCCTGCGGCCAGGTAAGCGCATTGCTCAATAAATTTATCAAGCCCTAATTTATCAACCCCTTTTTTAATGCCAAGCTGGTCGATATGAGAAAATATTTGCTGAAAACCGTTTTGGGAAAGGTTTTCGATATATAGTTTAGCGTTATCGCGTATTTTTTTAAATGGTTCCATGATAATCCTATTTATTAATAATAGTACAATTAAAACGCTATGCGGTTTTTAGTATTGTGAAGTGTTTAAAGTGTTTTTTGTTTAAACTGTTTAAAGTGTTTTTTCTGTTTTATTTGAATGGGCTGTTTTAAATGTTGTCACCGTTTCTGTTGTTTTGCGTGATGAATAGGGGCGTTATACCAATTATTACATCAAATTCATACAAATTTCCCTCCGTATCAATATGTTTGTACACTAATGAAAAAGAACATCCTTATTGTTGATGATATCCACCCTATATTTATGGAAAGGGCGGAGGCGCTGGGTTATACCTGCGATTATCAACCCTTAATAAAACCTGTCGAAGCCATGGAGATTATCGGCAATTATGCCGGCCTGGTTATCCGCTCAAAATTTAATGTCGACCGCAAGGTTATTGATGCCGCAAGCAACCTGCGCTTTGTTTGTCGCGCCGGCGCGGGTATGGATAATATAGACGAGGCTTATGCCGCCGAAAAAAACATCCAACTCATAAACGCCCCCGAAGGTAATATGGATGCTGTTGGCGAGCACGCGGTAGGTATGCTGCTGGCTTTAATGAACAACTTCCGCAACGCCGATGCCGAAATACGCAATGGCAGTTGGCTGCGCGAGGCTAACCGGGGGTATGAGCTGAAAGGCAAAACAGTAGGCATTATCGGTTACGGTTTTATGGGCAGCAGCTTCGCCAAAAAGCTTTCGGGCTTTGGGGTTGATGTAATTGCCTACGATAAATACAAAACCGGTTTTAGCGACCGCTATGCCCGCGAAGTAAGCATGGAACAGATTGTAAAGCACAGTGATGTGCTTAGCCTCCACATCCCCCTAACCGCCGAAACAGATGGTTTGGTAAACGACGAATATTTGTTTCATTTTAAAAAGCCCATTTTCTTTATCAATACCTCGCGCGGTAAAACGGCCAAAGTGCAAGCGGTATTAAATGCCATTAAGCAAGGCAAAATTATAGGCGCAGGTTTAGATGTGCTGGAGGTTGAAAGGTTCCCCTCATTAGCCGAACAGGAATGGTTTGATGAGCTGCGCCAATCGGGCAAAGTGCTGCTCACCTCGCATGTTGCCGGTTGGACATTTGATTCGTATAGGAAGATAAGTGAGGTGATGGTGCAAAAGCTATCGCTTTTGGGTGATTAGTGGTTGGAGGCTAGAGATTAGTAAAAGCCTTTGATTATTGAAAAAACTAATCACTATTCTCTAACGTCTAATCACTAATTTTAATATCCAAATTTTTATTGCCCCGCAATAAAAATTTGGATATTAAAATTTAAATCTCTTATCTTCGTTTTACACAATGCAAGACTATGTAGGCGCTGCCGATATGGTCTTGTTTGTTTTAATAACAGTTCGTCCTTCTTGAACAGGGAGGGCGGTTTTTTTTTGGCAGCGATTATAAACATTAACAATTAATTTGTGCGTTATGGCAGAGGTATCATACTATACCAAAGAAGGTTTAGAAAAATTAAAAGAAGAATTACAGTACTTAAAAACTACAGGCCGCTCTAATATATCAAAGGCGATAGCCGAGGCACGTGATAAAGGCGACTTATCAGAAAATGCCGAATACGACGCCGCTAAAGAGGCGCAGGGTTTGCACGAAGCAAAAATTTCGCAAATGCAGGAAGCAGTTGCTAATGCCCGTTTATTGGATGAATCGAAACTGGATGCTTCAAAAGTTTTGGCATTATCTATTGTTAAGATAAAGAATGTAGGCAACGGCGCTACCATGAGCTATCAGCTGGTATCAGAAAGCGAAGCCGACTTAAAATCGGGTAAAATATCGGTAGCATCACCTATCGCTAAAGGCCTGTTAGGCAAAAAAGTTGGCGATAAAACCGAAATTACCGTACCCGCCGGTAAAATGGAATTTGAGATATTGGAGATCAGTAGATAGTTGATTGGGTTGATTGAGTGAGTGGTTGATTAGGTTATATCTTCCTTCATAGTAACTCAATCTAACTTATTCAACATAATAAACTCAATCAATTTAAATAGTGAGTGGTTGATTAAGTTATAGCCATTTCCAATAAAACAACTCAGTCAACTTATTCAACATAATAAACTTAATCAACTTAAAAATGGGAACCATTTTCTCAAAAATAGTATCAGGCGAAATACCATCGTATAAAGTAGCCGAGAGTGTTGAATTTTTGGCTTTTTTGGATATCAGTCCGCTGGCTTTGGGGCACGTGCTGGTAATCCCCAAAAAAGAGGTTGATTACATTTTCGACCTTGATGATGAAACTTATGTTGGCCTACAGTTATTTGCCAAAATAGTTGCCAAAGGTTTAAAAGAAGCCATCCCCTGTAAAAGGATAGGCGTAGCCGTTATTGGCCTGGAAGTGCCGCATGTGCACATTCATTTGATACCGATGAATAGGGTGGATGACCTTAATTTCTCGCGCCCCAAACTAAGTTTTACTGATGAGGAACTGGAAGCAACTGCCGGAAAGATACGGGAAGCGCTGAGGGAACATAATTAACAAACTCGCGTCATTGCGAGCGATAGCGTGGCAATCTTCGGCGGTCAGGCGGCGAACTTTTCTATCGAAGATTGCTTCGTGCCTCGCAATGACGTGATGGCTATTTCTTCACCTTCAACCCACTCACCCTGCCGGTATTATCCTTCACAAAAGTTTCCCAACCCGAATAGGATTTTTTTGCACCGCTTTTACCGGCAGTGGCGTTTCTTTGGAACGAATGACATACGGCTACGGCAAGGCCATCGGTAGCATCTAAAAAATCGGGGGTTTCTTTAAAGCTTAACAGGTTTTGCAGCATGGCGGCAACCTGCTCCTTGGTGGCGTTCCCGTTGCCGGTGATAGATTGCTTTATTTTGCGGGGCGAGTATTCGGTAATGGTAACATTGCGCGACAGCGCTGCTGCCATGGCCACACCCTGCGCACGGCCCAGCTTTAGCATTACCTGTATGTTTTTGCCATAAAACGGCGCTTCAATAGCCAGGCAATCGGGATGGTAGTTGTCGATAAGGGCAACGGTTTTTTCAAATATGCGTTGCAGTTTAAGCATGTGGTCGTCTATCTTATCCATCTTCACCACGCCCAGGCTTATGAGTTCTATTTTGGGGCCGGTTTCTTTAACCAACCCGTAGCCCATTACCGCAGTGCCGGGGTCAATGCCTAAAATAATACGTTCTTTTTGGTTGGTTTGCAGCATGTGGCTAATTTAATCAATCCTTATCATTCAATAGCATCATATATTCGTCGCGGCCTATCATCCGCGCGCCCATCGATTCCAGATGCTCTGTATGTACCTGGCAATCTATCAGTTTATATAGACCAGTATTCACTAAATAAATTAAAGCTGTTTTGGAGGCATTACTGACCAGGCTAAACATGCTCTCGCCACAAAAAGCGTTATTAATCTGCACGCCGTACAGGCCTCCAACCAAATTATCCTGCTCCCATACTTCAACCGAATGCGCGTAGCCTTTTGCATGTAATTGCGTGTAGGCATGCTTCATATCATCAGTTATCCAGGTGCCATCCTGTCCTTCGCGTTCAACTTTGGAGCAGGCTGCTATCACCCTTTCAAAACAGGTATCCATAGTAACTGTAAATTTGCCGGTGCGCAAAACCTGCCGCATAGATTTTGAAATTTTCAGTTCCTGCGGGAAAAGCACGAACCTTTCATGCGGCGAAACCTGCATCAGCATATCATGGAAATTACCGAGCGCATTGGTGCGGTGTATATTATTTAACTGCTGCGCATAAATGGCCTGGTTGGCACGGCAGGCAAAGTGGTTATGCCAAAACAACGTCATCTTCTCCCGTAATTGCGCATCGGTAGTGCTCATTTTGGTAACCCAGGCAACATTCAGGTTTTTTTTCATCCTGCCGTTGCTGCTCAAAAAACATTTTTTTGGCCGCAACATCGCC
>Ga0206848_1171_pt1:0-12500 | contig 13978 bp, 7 predicted proteins | sample Alteio_BWOrgCont_18_FD_152635 | JGI IMG/M metagenome (GOLD analysis project Ga0206848, IMG submission 152635) | Enriched cells from forest soil in Barre Woods Harvard Forest LTER site, Petersham, Massachusetts, United States -... | ecosystem: Environmental > Terrestrial > Soil > Temperate...
GCTTTCAGGCCACCGAAAGTTTTGCTGAGTCCGCGGGTTTCGAGCAACGGTGTCATGTGTGGAGCATTTCCGTTTTTCTCCGACTGCTTCCAAGCAAGCCTTGGGGTCGGTACAGCATCATCAGCACCATGACCGCGCCAAAGAGAAGCAGGCGATAATCGGAGAGATGCTGAAGCGCGTCGCGTAGGAATGGCGGAATGATTGCGCCAAGGAACGGGTGGCCCTGAATCATGGAGGGAATCAGCTTGAGATATTCCGGCACGAGATAGAGAAGCGCCGCGCCGAGAAGCGCACCGTAGCTGTTGCCGAGGCCGCCGAGGATTACCATGGCGAGCACCATGATTGACTGTTGGAATTCACACATGGCGGGACTGACGAAGCCGTCCTTGGCTCCGTAGAGCACGCCTGCGACAGCGGCAATCGCCGCGCTGAGGGAGAACGCGAGGAGCTTCATCTGCACGACGGGCACGCCGACGGACGCCGCGGCCACTTCGTTTTCCCGGATGGCGATCCAGGCCCGGCCAATCGGGGAGTGATAGAGCCGTTGCAGGAGAAAGACGGCGAGGAACAGGATGAGGGCGGTGAAGAGATACCCCATTTGTCCACGATTCGCTTCGCCCACGCCGCGAAACATGACGTTATCGTGCAGGATGATTCCCCGGTCTGAACCGGCGATATCGAGGTTACGCATCATCTCGCGAAAAGCTTCGGCGAAACCGAGCGTGACGATGGCGAGATAGTCGCCGCGCAGGCGCAGGCACGGAAGGCCCAGGAGATAACCCGCGCCACCGCCCAGCACAAAAGCGAGCGGAGCGGCGAGCCACCAGGGAAAGTAGGGCAGATTTTGCTGGGAGAGCGCAAAGACGTAGGCGCCGAAACCGTAAAATCCGGCATAACCAAGGACGAGCAATCCCGTCATGCCGACCGTGATGTTGAGCCCCAGGGCGAGCAGCATGTAGATGCCGACGTTGGTCAGGAGGCTCAAGCTCGAAGAACTCAAAAAGAACGATCCGGAGAGAACCAGCGGCATCGTTCCCCAGGCCCAGTAGTGATTCCATGTGTGACCGGCCTGTTGCCAGGTTCGATTTTGAGTCAGCATCTCGTCCCAGCCGAAACGTCGATTGGCCTCGACCCCCAGCCAGATTAAAAAGGCGACGAGAAAGACCGGCGAGAGATCGCTGAAAAATTGCAGCCCGTGCCACGGAGCCCAGACAACCGTGACGGTATGTTTGTCAAAATCGGGCACCAGCCGCAGCCAGAGAAACGGAAACGTAATAATCGCAAGACCGGGAATACCGAGCAGATAGGGACGCCAGCGAGAATTCATGGGCAGGAGTCCTAGACCTTGTCCGCCACCCGTTCGCCGAGCAAACCGCGCGGGCGCAACAAGAGAACCAGCATCAGGAGGCCGAACGTGGTGACGTCGTTCCATTCGCTGCCAAATTGCAGCGTGGTGAGCGCTTCGGTCAGGCCGAGAATCAGCGCGCCAAGAACGGCGCCGGGAACGTTGCCGATGCCTCCGAGAATGGCCGCGGTGAAAGCCTTGAGGCCGACGCGATAACCGGCATCAAAGACGAGAACATTGTCATACATGGAGACCATCACGCCCGCAATCGCCGCGAGCGCCGAACCGAGGATGAAAGTAAAGGCGATGATCTTATTGACGGGGATGCCGACGAGGCTGGCCATGAGCTGGTCCTGGGCGGTGGCCCGCAAGGCGATGCCCAGCCGCGTGCAATTGATCAGGAAAAAGAGCGCGGCCATGATGACCAGCGTCAATCCCAGAATGGTCAGCTGCAGATAGGTCACGTCGACGGCTCCCCAGTGGAGCCGGTTGTTCGTGAGGATGTCGCTGTAATAACGGGGGAAATTCACCGTGTCCTTGCTGACGGTGAGAAAGATGAAATATTGCAAAAAGGTGGAAATGCCGATGGCGCTGGTGAGGGGAGCAAGGACGTGGGCCTTGCGCAGACGGCGGTAGGCGATGCGTTCATTGGCGTAACCGTAGGCGGCGGAAAAAATCATCGCGACGATAATGCCGAGCCCGAGGTTGAGGAAGACGTGGTCGCCCCAGGCCGTGGAAAAAATGCCCATGGCATAAATGCAGGCGAACATGCCGATCATGAACACTTCGCCATGGGCAAAATTGATCATGCCGAGCACGCCGTAAACCATCGTATACCCGAGAGCCACCAGGGCGTAGACCGCGCCACGCGATATCCCGTCGATCAGAATTTCAGTCAGGGTGGTGCTCGAACTCATGGCAAAGACTACTGCGCTTATGCGCCATCGGGCAGCACCTGCAGCTTGCCATCCTTGATTGTCCACATGACGTAGTTGGATCCCTTCACGTCGCCCTTGGAGTCGAATTCGATCTTGCCCAGGATGGTGTCGAAGGGTTGGCTCTTCATGACCGCAGCGACCTTGTCGGCATCGGTGGTCTGCGCCTGCGCCATGGCCGTCAGCAAAGCATTGGCGGCATCGTAGCCGTAAACCGAATAGGAGCCTTCCTCCTGATTATAGGTGGCCCGGTATTTTGCCATGAAGGTCTCGGCGGCAGGTATCCCGTGATAATCCTTGCCGAAGGAAAGATAGACATCAGGGGTGTTGCCCACCGTATTGATGAAGCTCGGATCAAAACAACCGTCGTCGCTGACGAAAGGGATATTGAGTCCGGCCTGACGCAATTGAATGCAGAGCGGACCGCCCTGGCTGTACATGCCGCCCCAGAAGAAACCTTCCGCGCCGGAGCCCTTCATCACCGAGATATTGGCGCGGAAATCACGTTCATTCTCCCCAATGCCTTGAAACATCACCACCGTTCCGCCCAGTTTCTCGAAGGTGTTTTTGACAATCGTGGCCAGGCCTTCGCCGTAGGCGGTTTTATTGTGGAGAATCGCAATTTTGTTGAGTTTCAACTTGTCGTGCATGTAAGTGGCGGCCACTGGCCCCTGCTGGTCGTCTCGGCCGCAAATGCGAAAGGCGTAGGGGAAACCCTGTTCGGTATATTGGGGATTGGTGGAGCCGGGGGAAATTTCAAGAATCTTGGCGTCATTATAGCGACGCGAGGCGGGAATGGTGCAGCCGCTGTTGAAATGTCCGATAACAGCCACGACGCCATCATCGACGAGGGTCTGAGCCACCGTGACCGCTTTGTCCGGTTTGCCTTCGTCGTCCAAGGCAATGGTCTCGATTTTTTTGCCGAGAACGCCGCCCTTGGCGTTCCATTCATCGATGGCAATTTTGGAGCCGTTAAGCATGCTGAGGCCGATCTGGCCATCCGAGCCGGTCTGTGCGCCCGCCATGCCGATTTTGATCGTGGCGGCCTGGCTATCCTGACTTTTTTGGCAGCCGGTAAGCGAGATGCCGATGACCGCGAGGATGGCCAGAGAGGATAATAAGCAGAATTTGCGCACGTTCCTGTCTATGTCACTCGTGCCCGCAGGGTCAACCAAAAGTTATGGCCCTCTACTTCGGCGCTATGGCGCGATTCACTATCCGTACTGAACTATCTGACGATGGACTCTCGTTCATTACTTGTTTCAGTTTCAGGACATAGGTGTCGAGAATATATTGCTGCTTTTCCAATTCCTGTTGAGCGCGACGACTTGAAGAAGTGTTGTTGCTGACACGCAGCTTTTCCACAACTGTTTTTTTGTCATGGACGATTGCTTGTTGATGAGTGATCTCTTCCTGCAAGACGACGATTCCACTTTTCATTGCTCGTACCAATTCATCATGATGCCAAGCGATATAATGATCGGCCACCGCATTGGCAATGTCGGCCGCCTCCTGAGACTCTTCGCTTTGTGCAGTGATACCGACAATCCCCGTTTTGAGCTTGAAATTGATCGTAAGAACCTTGTGGACGCGGTCTAAAACCTCTGTTGGAGTCAAGGCTTCCTGGTTTGATTTAAATCGTTTGGCCCATTTTTTATCTAGCCCCAGGTTTTTGATAATAGGCAGTAAAAGATCATTCGATTGCAGGGTATCAAGTTCGGGTTGATAATCACTCAAATCAGGATAATCATTCAGTGTAAATCTCGAGCCAACGTATCTGTATGAACGAGGCTCAATCTGGATAAGTGCCGTGGCCGTATAAATTTTATTGGAAATATTCGATTGGCATCCGATGAGCGCGAGACATGTCAGTCCGCCGGTCAGAATAAAAAGAGAGAAGCGGTGCATTTATCCTTCAAACTTCAGCAGGGCGTAATTCCGTTTACCCTTGCGCAGAAGCACGAATTTCCCGAAGAGAAGATGTTCCGTGGCGAGAATCAACTTGGCATCGGTGGCGCGGACATTGTTGATGTAAACGCCGCCAGCCTCGACGTCCTTGCGTGCCTGTCCTTTGGACGGGCTCAAGCCGGCGGCGATCAGGATTTCCGGCAACGCAGCCCCCGACTGACCCAGAATCGCGTGCGATAGCGTGGAGTTAGGCACCTCGGCGATGACCTCGTCGAATTGAGAGACGGTGATTCCCTCGAGCGAGCCGCCGAAAAGAATTTCGCTGGCGCGGAGAGCGTCGGCGGTGGCTGCTTCGCCATGCACCAGCGTCGTCAATTCCAGGGCGAGCCGCTTGTGGGCTTCACGGCGTTCGGGACTGGCCGCGTGCTGGGCTTCGAGGGCCTTGATTTCTTCGTGCGAAAGAAAAGTAAAGTAGCGAAGAAGCTGGATCACCTGCGCGTCTTCGACCTGGATCAAGAATTGGTAAAAGCGATAAACGCTCGTCCGTTCAGGCGAGAGCCAGACCGCGCCACCTTCCGTTTTGCCGAACTTGGTGCCGTCGGTCTTGGTCAGCAAGGGCGTGGTCAGACCGCAGGCGACCTTGTCCTGCTTGCGCCGGATGAGGTCGATGCCTGCCGTGATGTTGCCCCATTGGTCGGCGCCGCCTGCCTGGAGCAGACAACCCTGCTTTTCGTAAAGATGGAGGAAATCGTAAGCCTGGAGCAGCGAGTAACTGAATTCGGTGAAGCTGATGCCGGCGGTTCCATCCATGCGCGATTTGACGCTGTCCTTGGCCATCATGGCGTTGACGGAAAAATGCTTTCCAATATCACGCAGGAAATCGAGCACGCTGATGGGGCGCACCCAGTCGGCGTTGTTGAGAAGAAGTGCGGGGTTGGTCTTGCTCTCGAAGTCGAGCAGACGTCCAAGCTGGCCCTGGATACCCTTGATGTTGGCCTCAAGAATTTCGGAAGAGAGAAGATTGCGCTCCGTTGATTTGCCGCTCGGATCGCCAATCATGCCGGTCGCGCCACCCGCGACGGCAATGGGGCGATGTCCCGCCATTTGAAAACGGCGCAGAATCAGCAGACCAATGAGATGTCCGAGGTGAAGGCTGTCGGCGGTCGGGTCGAAGCCGACGTAAAGGGTGACGGGTGCCGCGCCGGGCGCCAGCAGTCGTTCGAGTTCCTCGCGGTTGGCCATGTCGGCCACCAGCCCGCGCCACTCGAGTTCCTGTAAAATAGAAGATGCCGCCATAAGAAACTGCTATTCAACGGAGGAACCGAGCCTTCGACAAGACAGTTATAGCGGTCGTCGATTTTTGACGGAATTAACGAAAGACAAACGGAATAAAGAACCCCGGAGCAAGCAGCGGGGTATTTAGCTGGAGGGACGACCTCCCCGCTCGTCCGCGGACGCGCAGGAACGCGTCCCTCCATGAAAACCTCCGGTTTTCACGCTTTCCCTTTATCAGCCTGCGGCAAGACCGCAGGGTATACTTTGTAATCAACAAAAGTCCATCTCCGGCCCGTTGAGTTTTAAAACGACCTCTTTTGCAGAGGTCTCCTATGAGATTGATGCTGTCTAAAAAAATTCTGTTAATTCCGTGAATTCTGTCAAAAAAGAATCTAGCGTCTAGGCCATGCTCGTTTCGCTACGAATCCGAAACCTGGCCCTGATCGAGGACCTGACTTGGGAACTTGGACCGGGATTCAACATCCTGACGGGAGAGACGGGCGCCGGAAAATCGATCCTGATCGATGCCTTGAGCCTTCTGCTCGGCGAGCGGGCCGACAAGACGCTCATCCGCACCGGCGCGGACGCCTGCTCGGTAGAAGCGGAAATCCATCTTCAAGACAAGGCGCGCCTGAAACAGATCGATGGCGTGCTCGAGGAAATGGGAGCCGAACCGTGCGAGAGCCAGACGCTCCTCCTTAAACGCACGTTCTCAACTACCGGCACAAACCGGCAATTCATCAACGGAAGCCCGATTACGCTTCAGGGACTCAAAAGCGTGGGCGACCTTCTCGTCGATGTTCATGGACCGCACGATCACCAGTCCCTGCTCGCAACCGAGAAGCAGGCTGAATTGCTCGATGCCTATGGAAAGTTGGAACCGTTGCGCATGGCTTGCACCACAGCCCACCGCGCCTTGCGCGAGATCGAGCAGGAACGCGCCTCCCTGGAACTGAGCGAAACGGAGCGCGAACAACGTCTCTCACTTTTGCAACATCAGGTCGACGAAATCCAGTCGGCCAACCTCCAACCCGACGAAGACGTGCGCGTGGAGAATGATTATCGCGCTGCCTCCCATGCACAGCACATTTTGGAACAAGCCGGCATCATCACCAATCTGCTCAACGATTCGGAAAACGCCGTGCTTTCCCAGCTTGCCCAAATCGAACGCGCCCTGACCACCTGGCAGCGGATGGACGACTCCATCGCGGATGCGGAGACGTTGAACCGGCAAGCCATCTCCCAGCTACAAGAATTGCTTGAAACCGTGCAAGCCCGGGGGGAACGGGTCGACCTCGATCCGGCCCAGCTCCGCCAATTGGAAGACCGCCTCAATCTCGTGCAAAGCCTCAAGCGCAAATATGGCGGGACGGTAGAAAACGTGATCACGTTCGGCACAAAAGTCACTGCACAACTGGCCGCACTGGAAGGTCGCACCGAATTTTTGGCCGCTCTGGGACAACGGGAAAAGGCCGCGAAAGCCACGCTTGAAAAAGCGGCGACGGACCTTTCCAAGGCGCGCCGCAAGATCGCGGGACCGCTCGGCGAAAAGATTTCGCAGGAGCTACGCGCACTTGGCTTTGACAAGGCCCTTTTCCAGATCGAGCTTTCTCCCCTGGGACAACCGGGCTCGGCGGGCGGTGACCATGTCGAATTTATCTTTGCTCCAAATCCAGGCGAAGCCGCCCGCCCGCTGCGCGCGATTGCCTCCAGTGGTGAAATGGCGCGCGTGATGCTGGCCGTGAAAACAACCCTGGCCGAGGTCGACGAAATTCCCATCCTGATCTTCGACGAGGTCGACGCCAACGTCGGCGGCGAGACGGCGGCTCAGGTTGGAAAGAAATTGCGCGGGCTTGGACGCTCGCACCAGGTTCTCTGCATTACCCATCTGCCGCAGGTTGCCGCGCACGGGCAAAGTCATTTCGCGGTGGAGAAAAAAATCAAACAGCAGCGCACCTTGACCGAGCTTACCAGCCTGGAAGGCGCTGCGCGACAACGGGAGGTGGCGCGAATGCTTGGCGGTCAAACCGAGGCGTCACTGGCGCTGGCAAAAAGCTTGCTGGTAGAAGCAGGAAAATAAGAGCTCATCCCCGTTGCTCTTGTTTTTCAGGCGAAATGCCTTAAAAAATAAATACGCCTATGAACATGTTTCGGAATTTACTCGCTCTCTCTTTTCTCGCTTTAGGTGCAGGCCTTATGTTCGGTAAACCGGACGAATGGAAATGGCCTGATCTCTGCGGCCCTTATGTGGTGGAAGCCGTCACTCTCTGTAGCGATCTTCGGCCATGGTCTTATATCATCTGCTTTGTCTTAACGCTCGCGCTCTTCATGACGCGAAAGATTTACTAGAGGCTGTCTAGAGCGTTTTTGATTTAGATAGACACTTATAACAAGCGTCGTCATCCCGAGCGAAACCGAATCCCAAGGCGGTGGTGGGAAACCAAATCAACCCGAGGTGAAGTCGAGGGACCTGGCCTGATCGATCCCCAAGGTTATCGTGGCGTCATGAGAGATGTGGAAACAGAAAAGGCTCTCCCGCTTTTCGCCTGGACGCCCAGCGGGATGTCTGGCGGCGAGGTTCACGTCCAATGACGCTTTTCTTGCCGGAGGACCGTGCGCCCCGGGGCCCTCGACTTCGGTTCGGGTGGCCCTGGTGACAAAAGTCATCTCCCGCCTCACCTCCGCGCGGGATGACGAAGTGATGGCAAAAAGGAACCCCGAGGAAGTTTCCTTCCTCGGGGTTCATGGTACTGGCAACGACCTACTCTCGCACAACCTATAGATGCACTACCATCGGCGAACGCGCGTTTCACTTCCGTGTTCGGTATGGGAACGGGTGGGGCCACGCTTCTAAGGTCACCAGAGTGCTGCGGGACTGCGTCCAGCAGTAAACCATTTTAATAGCCCTGCGACGGATTCGGCAGAATTTCTGGCGTCATCTTGTTGCGATTTTCGGTGTCAAAGAACGGCTGTTGTTCTCTGAAAATTATAGGTAAAGGGCCGTTGTTTTAAAAACATGCGGCTCGAAAAATAAATACTCCAATTATACGAGGCAAACGATCTTGTTATTCCCAGCCCAGTGTCTGGCTCCTCGTTAGAGGAAACAAACTTGGGCCGGGCAAGATCAAGCCAATCAGGTAATTAGTAACGCTTAGCTCTAGCATTGCTGCTTATACACTTGCGTCCTATCAACCAGGTGGTCTACCTGGACCTTAATGGGGAGATCTAATCTTGGGATAGGCTTGGCGCTTAGATGCTTTCAGCGCTTATCCTTTCCGAACATAGCTACCCGGCGCTGCCGTTGACACGACAACCGGAACACCAGAGGTTCGTCATTCCCGGTCCTCTCGTACTAAGGAATGAACCCCTCAAATCTCCTGCGCCCACAGCGGATAAGGACCGAACTGTCTCACGACGTTCTGAACCCAGCTCGCGTACCGCTTTAACCGGCGAACAGCCGGACCCTTGGGACCTTCTCCAGCCCCAGGATGCGATGAGCCGACATCGAGGTGCCAAACCGCTTCGTCGATATGAACTCTTGGAAGCGATAAGCCTGTTATCCCCGGCGTACCTTTTGTCCGTTGAGCGATGGCAATTCCACATTCTACCACCGGATCACTTGGGCCTGCTTTCGCATCTGTTCGACGTGTGTGTCTCACAGTTAAGCTCCCATCTACCCATATGCTCGTCGCTTGATTGCCAACCAAGCTGAGGGAACCTTAGCACTCCTCCGTTACTCTTTGGGAGGAAACCGCCCCAGTCAAACTGACCCGCTGCCATTGTCCCGCCGCCCGCTTCAGGGCTGACGGTTAGAATCTTCACGCAGAAAAGGTGGTGTTTCATCGTCGACTCAGGGCGAACCGAGATCCGCCCTTCAAAGTCTCCCACTTACGCTAAGTATCCCGAATAAAAATCCAGTAACAGCATACAGTAAAGGTGCACGGGGTCTTTCCGTCCTGCTGCGGGTAGGCGGCATCTTCACCGCCACTACAACTTCGCTGAGCTTCTCTTGGAGACAGCAGTCAACTCGTTACACGATTCGTGCAGGTCGGAACTTACCCGACAAGGAATTTCGCTACCTTAGGACCGTTATAGTTACGGCCGACATTCACGGGGACTTGGGCTCAGAGCTTCGCCTTGCGGCTGACCCCTTACCGTAATCTTTCCGCATTGGTCACGTGTCACTCCCTATACGTCGTCTTGCGACTTAGCAGAGAGCTGTGTTTTTGTTAAACAGTCGGTTGACTCATTTCACTGCGGCCATCTTGCGATGGCGCCCCTTCTTCCGAAGTTACGGGGCTAACTTGCCGAGTTCCTTCAAGAGATTTCACTCACGCGCCTTAGTATATTCTACTCACCCACCTGTGTCGGTTTACGGTACGGGCACCTTAGTATACGCCGGAACTTTTCTCGGCAAAAACGTCAACGGATCCGCTTGAGCTTGCGCCCTCACGTCCCCTTGCGGGACAAGAATAATCAACACCTCGCCCGTCTCTGTTCTTGCGTCATTCCGGTTTAAATGTCGGTGGTGCAGGAATATTGAACCTGCTGGACATCGCCTACGCCTTACGGCCTCGACTTAGATCCCGACTAACCCTGGGAGGACGAACCTTCCCCAGGAAACCTTGGGTTTACGGCGGACAGGAATTCAACCTGTCTTGTCGCTACTCATGTCTGCATCCTCACTTCCGGGCGCTCCACGGATGGTTTCCCTACCGCTTCACAGCACCAAGAACGCTCTCCTACCATGCACAAAGATCGAAATCTCTGTGTATCCGCAGCTTCGGTATACCGCTTGATCGCCAATCATTTTCGGCGCCAAGTCTCTCGATGAGTCAGCTATTACGCACTGTTTAAATGATGGCTGCCTCTAAGCCAACATCCTCACTGTTATAGAAACCTAACATCCTTTCCACTAAGCGGTATTTAGGCACCTTAGCTGGCGGTCTGGGCTGTTTCCCTTTCGACGATGAAGCTTATCCCCCACCGTCTGACTCCCGTGCTGCACCCGATGGCATTCAGAGTTTGACTGGATTCAGTATCCCGTTAGGGACCATAGTCCAACCAGTGCTTTACCTCCATCGGTCAGCGCACGAGGCTAGCCCTCAAGCTATTTCGGAGAGAACCAGCTATCACGGGGTTTGATTAGTCTTTCGCTCCTACTCACAGTTCATCGGAGAATTTTTCAACATTCACCCGTTCGGCCCTTCAGTTGCGGTTAAGCAACCTTCAGCCTGACCATGAGTAGATCACCTCCGCTTCGGGTCTACTACCAGCGGCTTATTCGCCCATTTCGGACTCGCTTTCGCTACGCCTCCACCCCAAAGGGGCTTAGACTTGCCACTGACAGTAACTCGCAGACTCATTAAGCAAAAGGCACGCCATCACCCTTGCGGGCTTTGACACCTTGTAAGCATATGATTGCAGGTACTATTTCACTCCGCTCACAGCGGTACTTTTCACCTTTCCCTCGCGGTACTTGTTCACTATCGGTCGCCAAGGAGTATTTAGCCTTAGACCGTGGTCGGTCTCACTTCACGCGAAGTTTCACGTGCATCGCGTTACTCAGGGTACCACTAGGTGTGTTTTGGTTTTCGAGTACAGGTCTCTCACCTTCTTTGGAGCGACTTTCCATCCGCTTCCTCTAACCTCGACACTACCATGTCGTGGCCCTATAACCCCAGAAAGCAAGCCTTCTGGTTTGGGCTGTTCCGCTTTCGCTCGCCACTACTTACGGAATCGATTCTCTTTCTTTTCCTCCGGTTACTGAGATGTTTCACTTCACCGGGTGTTGCTCTACCCGTGCTATGTATTCACACGGGAGTTAGTCGAGATTAATCGACTAGGATTACTCCATTCGGAAATCCTCGGATCACAGCGTGCTTACCGCTCCCCGAGGCTTATCGCAGTTTTCCACGTCCTTCATCGCCTCTTGGCGCCAAGGCATTCATCATACGCTCTTTGTAGCTTGATCAATTGTTCTCTTATTTTGCCCAGGTTGTTAAAGCCTGGGCACTTTCAGACGCCTCAGCATAAAGTTGTATTTACCCGAGCTTTGAACAAACCCTGCGGTTACTAGTCGCAGAGTCTATAAAAAGACTCAGTTAATTTACTTTACCTATAATTTTCAAAGAACTCACTGCGTGAGGGCAGTTGAACGCATACGCGTAAAACCAACCTCTTTGCAGGTTGCTTTTGGTGCTTGGTGGGTGTTCCAACCAGCCAAAAGCGAAATTCGCTTATAAAATTCTGGAAAAAATTTCGACGTTATATGTGGGATGAATCAAGTATTTCGTTGTCTATTAAAACTAACACTCCCCATATTCGTCCTTTGTCTCATCCTGCGCTTTGCGCCGCTCAAACCAGAGAAGCAAAAACTTTTCTAACTTCCAACTTTTTGCTCGTGGGCCTGACTGGGCTCGAACCAGTGACCCTGCGCTTATCAAGCGCATGCTCTAACCAACTGAGCTACAGGCCCGTCTTGCAGACGGCAGTAAACTAAAGTTTGGCGCGCCGGTTCTGGTTGAGCCATGAACTGCTTACTGCAAATCATGTTGCTGTGTGGAGCACTGGAGACAAGGGGATTCGAACCCCTGACCTATAGCTTGCAAAGCTACCGCTCTACCAACTGAGCTATGTCCCCGATGATGCAAACTTAACGTTTTTCTGAGGAGAGGACAAGTGCGACGGTCATAGACCGCCGCTACATTGTTGTAGTGGGTCAAGGGTGGTTGCCCTTTCTTTCTTCCAAAAATTATTGTTTGCAAAGAACGTGGCGACGAATTTTCGTCGCGTGTCTTTAAATCACGCTGGAGGGGGAATTTCGCGAGGGCGATTTTCCGGGAGACAAGAGTACCTGAGCAAATCCAGACTGAATTGTGCGTAACGTTGAGACCTCTGGGCTCTTTCGAGCCTGGAGGGTTTGAACGCGTGTCGATTCTTGCGAATCGATTTAGCGTTCGACCTAGCGCTGCACGGTTCTTTGCCTTGGTCCTCCGAAGAGGCAAGAGCAGAGAGGTGCGAGCACTTCTCCTTAG
>Ga0206848_1169_pt2 | contig 13901 bp, 11 predicted proteins | sample Alteio_BWOrgCont_18_FD_152635 | JGI IMG/M metagenome (GOLD analysis project Ga0206848, IMG submission 152635) | Enriched cells from forest soil in Barre Woods Harvard Forest LTER site, Petersham, Massachusetts, United States -... | ecosystem: Environmental > Terrestrial > Soil > Temperate forest >...
CTTCTGGATGTGGTAAAACGTCCTTTTTAAGATGTCTCAACCGCATGAACGATATCATTCCAAGTGCGCATGTGGAGGGACAAGTTTTATTGGATCAAGAGAATATCTATGATTCTTCTCTTGATGTGGTTGAACTTAGAACGCGGGTAGGAATGGTCTTTCAAAAACCAAATCCTTTTCCTCGTTCGATTTATGAGAACGTGGCTTATGGCCCCCGCATTCATCAGTTGTTTAAAAATAAAGCAGAACTTGATGAGATTGTTGAAAAAAGTCTCCATCGAGCAGGCCTTTGGGGAGAGGTGAAAGACCGCCTGCATCAGCCAGCGACCCGCCTTTCGGGAGGACAACAGCAAAGGCTTTGTATAGCCCGTGCCATTGCTGTTAACCCTGAAGTGATTCTCATGGATGAGCCGTGCTCAGCGCTTGATCCAATTGCGACAGCAAAAGTCGAAGAACTCATTGATGAATTGCGTGAAAAGTTCACAATTGTTATTGTGACCCACAACCTTCAACAAGCCGCCCGTGTTTCACAGCAAACTGCTTTTTTTCATAGTGGCTATCTTGTTGAGGCTCGCGAGACAGGGGCTCTCTTTACCATGCCCCAAGATGCCCGCACCCAAGGATATATTACAGGACGTTACGGATGAACGAACATATTGTTAAAGCCTATGATGAGGAACTACAGGCCCTGCATGGATTAATTCAGCATATGGGGGATTTGACACTTGATCAAATTCGCAAGGCGACCGAATCCATTGTTAAGCACAAGGAGAATTTAGCACTTGAGGTCATTGATAAAGATTATGAAATTAATCTCTTAGAAATCAAGGTTGATGAACTTGCTGTCCGAATCCTGGCCTTACGCCAGCCTGTGGCCTCGGATTTACGGATGGTTGTGGCTGCTCTTAAGATATCGAACCAGGTTGAACGGATTGCCGATTATGCAGCAAACATCGCAAAAAGAACCCTTCAATTAAAAGATATGCCTTCCCTCCCTGCTATGGAAGGACTGTCTTCCCTTGTTAAGATACCGAAAAAGATGATTGAAAAAGCACTTATGGCCTTTGCAACCCATGATGCAGAGCTGGCTCTTGAAGTGTGGCATATGGATCTCGAAGTGGATGAACTTTATAATGCTTACCTTCTCCAACTGTTTGATGAAATGATTGCAGACCCAAAAAACATCGGCCCCTGTACCCAGCTTCTCTTTGTTGCTAAGAATATCGAGCGAATTGGGGATCAATCTCAAAACATAGCTGAGGCTGTTTATACCATGGTTACAGCAAAGGCATTTAAGGAAAGTGATGTGGTTAGCCATGAAGTCTGAATTCTTAACAATTCTTGATGAAAGGGGGTTTATTCAACAAGGAACCGACCTGGAAGGATTGGATGAGTTGCTCGGGCAAGGCCCAGTCACAGCTTACATCGGGTTTGATGCGACAGCGAAGAGTTTCCATGTAGGAAGCCTTGTTCAGATCATGGTTCTTTATTGGCTCCAACAAACAGGAAATCGTCCCCTGATTTTGATGGGAGGAGCAACCACAAAAGTTGGAGACCCGACAGGTAAAGATGAATCCCGTAAGTTATTGGAAGAAAAAGAGATTCAGGACAATATTCAAAATCTTTCAAGGGTCTTTAACCGAGCCGTAACCTTTGGAAAAGGGCCACAAGATGCCATGTTGTTGAATAACATCGATTGGTTGGGATCTCTTAATTATTTGGATTTTCTGAGAGACTTTGGGACCCATTTCACAATCAACCGCATGCTGACCTTTGAAAGTGTCCGTTTGCGCCTTGATCGGGAACATCCCATGACCTTCCTTGAGTTTAACTATATGATTCTTCAAGGATACGATTTTCTGGAACTTTATAAAAAATATGGCTGCAGTCTTCAAATTGGAGGGATTGATCAATGGGGGAACATCATCAATGGCGTTGAACTTGTTCGGAAAGTTCTTCATAAGCCTGTATTTGGGCTAACGACTCCCCTCATTACAACTGCAAGCGGAGCAAAAATGGGCAAGACGGCCCAGGGCGCTGTTTGGTTAAATGCTGATCTTCTCTCGCCTTTTGATTATTGGCAGTTTTGGCGAAATACGGAAGACAAAGATGTCGGCCGCTTCTTAAGACTCTTTACAATTCTGCCCCTAGCTGAGATTAAGCGTCTTGAAAAACTGCAAGGGAATGAAATAAATGAAGCAAAAAAAATATTGGCTGACGCTGCAACGACCTTTATTCATGGGGAACGCGCAGCCCTGGAGGCACGGGAAACGGCCCACAGACTCTTTGAAACCCCTCAGGCCAGTTTGGATGAAGCCGCCCTTCCGACCCTTGAGTTATCACATGATGAACTCGAAAAAGGAGCTCCCATTCTTGACCTTTTCTGCCGCTTAGGACTTACCACCTCAAAAGGTGAGGCCCGGCGCCTTATTGAAGGGGGTGGCGCGCGCCTCAATGATGCGCCTCTTGGGGATGAACTCTTTCTGATTACCTCTTCTTCTTTTAAAGATGCTCCTATTTTAAAACTTTCTGCTGGAAAAAAGCGCCATGGATTAGTTAAGAAACTCTAATTGAGGTAAGTGTAAAATGGCCAAAACTAAAATTTGGCATATATAAAAGAATATGTTATAAGATAAATATAAACTGTAAGAAGTTTGTTCGGCCCTCCCCTCCTAGTCATTTCTTCCCATTCTCCTCTTTTACTGAGTGCAATGTAGAGGAAGTAAGGGCTCAAAAAAGAGTGGTAGAGTTTAGGAAGCACGTGGTGCCCGCTGCCAGACTCGAACTGGCACGGGGTTTCCCCCGACAGATTTTAAGTCTGTTGTGTCTACCATTCCACCAAGCGGGCACAGGGGAGACCCTAACCCTTCCTGCCCCTCAAATCAAGAGGGTATACTCATGTTTATTGTTTCAACATTTGGACAAATTGGTCTTGGTATTCTTCTAAGAGTTGGTTGAGTTGAAATGCGGATACACTTTCTACAATATCAGCATTTTGAGGATGTTGTTTCTCTTTTTTTACAAAAGCTAAAGCTTCTTCTGGTTTCTTCAATTCATAAAAAGCATGAAGGATATTATTGACTAACCCCAAAAGATTACCACGTTCCGCGGTATAGTGAGGAAGAATCAATTTTAGTACTTGGTCAGAATAACCATTTTGACCTAAATACCCTGAAAGATCAGCCAAAGCACCTGATTCTATAGGCGCTGTTTTTACAATATGATCTATCAAAGAAAGAGCTGCTTTAAGATCGTGTGATTCCAAATAATCTATGAATTGATAAATTTGTGGCCTCCATGCCCCTTGTATTTTTGAAGCTTCTGTAAGGCCTTTTTTATAACCTTCTCGCCCCTTCTTTTCATTCTGAGAAACTAACCATAGACGTAATGTGACATCATTGTTTGGGTCCATTTGTAAAGCTGTCCAAACAAGGCGTTCTGCATCTTCAGGATTCTTATGGGTTAAGGCAAGATTTGTAAGGATAGTCGAGGTGTTTCCGTATTTTTGAATATAGTCTTCAAGCAGTTTTCTTGCTTCTTCTTTTTTTTGATTGTTTATAAGTACGGTGCTGTAAGTTGCGTAACCTCGTTCATGGTTAGGATCAATTTCAAGAAGTCTTTTCGAAGCTTCTACTACATCTTCAGAGAAGTTGTCTCCTAAAGCTGCTCTTATTGTATTAAATAGCTCATCAGGATTATTCCAATTTTCTTTCAAATTGTATGGAAGAACTTTTGTTCTGTATTCTTCTCGTTCTATATGAATTTGCTCTCCTTCTGCAGTATAAAACTGAAGAAGTTGATTTCTATCATTTCCCATGTGTAAGGATCCAGATTCATTATTAGAGGTAGAAAAAACTGAACACGGAAAAAGAGAGAGAATTAAACTTAAGCACCTCTTGAAGCTTTTAAACATATCATGTTCTCCTTAATGAAGGTTGGCGTGCCCGAGAGGATTCGAACCTCCGACCCCAAGATTAGGAATCTTGTGCTCTATGCGTCTATGCAAATCTATAAGCGTCTATATATATTGAAAAATCAATAACATAATTTGATGTGAGTGTCTATACACATCTATAAATATCTACCCCATTCTCGTTCTGTTGCTCCCCATTTGCTCCCCTTTTTTGTTTTTCAGATTGAATTCTACTTTTGAGATTGCTACCCTGGTCATGGGTAAGAAACAGTTAAGAGATGGGAGGGCGCCAATGTCATCACGAAAGTTGAACAAGGTTAAATTGACAAAACGAGTTGTAGAAAGCGCCTTACCTCACCCAGGGCTGCGTGTCGTACTATGGGATACAGAAGTGACTGGATTTTGTGTTAGAGTCTATCCCACCGGGAAGAAAACTTATTTTCTCCAATATCGAAATAAGAACAAAGAAACGCATAAAGTGAAAATAGGTGTTCATGGGTCTATAACGACAGAATTGGCGCGTCAAAAAGCAATTGAACTTTCCTTAAACATAGGAGCTGGAGAAGATCCTTCTATTAAGATTAAGGCAGTTCCTGCAAACACTGGTCAATCCATGCAAGAACTCGCCGACAAATACTTCAGTTTGCACGCACAACCGAAAAAAGCGCCACAAAGCTATAAAGAAGACATAGGAAAAATGAATGCCGTTTTAAAAAGGTACGGCCATCTAAGAGTGGATGCCATCACAACACTTGATTTACAGAAATTACATTCCGATTTACACAAGACACCTGTTCATGCCAATAGGATTATGGCTCTTCTAAGTAAGATGTTTAACCTGGCTATACAATGGGGATGGCGCCCCGATAATCCAGTCAAGGGGGTTACTAAATATAAGGAGCAGAAACGGCATCGCTGGCTTGACGATGAAGAGTCACAGAGATTATTTTCTACTTTAGACGCCTATCATAATCAAAGCGTAGCCAACGCCATTCGTCTTCTTATCTTGACAGGAGCAAGGAAAAACGAGCTGTTGAGCGCAACGTGGGACCAATTCGATTTAGAAAAAGGAGTGTGGACAAAAAAAGCTCACTTAACAAAACAGCGTAAGATGGAGCATGTTCCCGTTTCTTCTGTTGCACTTGAGATCTTAAAAAAGATGAAGGAGAGGACAGATTCCTCCTTTTTATTTCCTGGAAAAGCTCCCGGTAAGTATCTTAAAGACCCTAAAAAAGCCTGGCATACTATACGAAAGAAAGCAGATATTCCTGATGTTCATATTCATGATCTACGTCATACTTATGCCTCCCATCTTGTCTCAAGTGGCTTAAGTTTGAGTATTGTGGGTAAATTATTGGGGCATACTCAAGCCTCTACAACACAGCGTTATGCCCATTTGGCAGATGCACCTTTAAGGGAAGCTACTGAGCTGCTCGGGAATAAGATGAAAACCCTTTCTAATACCGCTAAATGAATTTTCTCTAGCAGAAAACTTCAGGAAATTGATTCAAGAACATTTTTGTTTCTTAATTCTTCTCGGTGACCATTCAAATGATATTATTTGTCATTTAAGACATAAATTTCGGTATCTTTTGTAAAATAACGCTTTGGATTGTTCTAATTTCATTCGAGCAAGCATAATGGTCGGAGCGAATTGAAACAGAGAAAAGGAGAAGGCTCGTCATTTAGAGTTTGTCTTAAAAACGCTTCATTTCAGGCCTTCTCTATAGTGTTCGTTAGATCTGTCTTTCTAACCGTATCTTTTGCGTAGTGTCTTTAAGAAAGAGACTCATTTGCCTCAATTCAAAAGCCAAAATATCAAGTTGATCGGATATGATGAGAATTTTTTGGACTCTGTTCTCAAATTCTTGCCAGGAAACTCGAGATACGTTAATAGTGCTTTCAGACATGGCTGATCCTTTCTGGTGAAGGGTTGGTTATGTTTAGCAGTGTATGGACGCCCCACGCGTCTGTACACTGCGCTTAGTTTATCAGCCTTCCAAGCAGAGGGTCAATATGGTTTTTTTAGAAAAGACGTTAGATATCCAGGGTTGGATGATTTAATAACCCCAAAAATTAGGAATCCGGCCCACTGAAGTTTATATAAGATGGTTTCACAAAATCAGCAAAAGCAGATTATGTGAATAATTTTTTCCTGGCTTATTTTATTCACATAAGTTACAATTACGTAAAATGTGAAGAGGCGATCATGGAAAGTTCAATATTTGTTGGAAGAAAAAATGAAATCGAGAGAATTTCTTCTCTTTTTCAAAAGAAGTCTGCAAGCTTAGTTGTTGTAAGAGGGAGGAGGCGTATAGGTAAAAGTCGGTTGGTTGAAGAATTTGCTAAAGGACATAAATTCTTTGTTTTTTCAGGAATTCCACCAACAGAGGGAATGACTGCTCAAACCCAACGTGATATTTTTGCTAAGCAATTAGGAACACAAATTGGGTTGCCAAGCATTCAATCTCAAGATTGGGCGGATCTCTTTACTTTACTTGCCCAATATACGAAGCAAGAGCGCGTTATCATCTTGTTTGATGAAATTTCTTGGATGGGATCTAAAGATCCGACTTTCTTGGGTAAACTTAAGAACGCATGGGATCTTGAGTTTCAAAAAAACCCAAATCTTATTCTTATTCTTTGTGGGTCAGTGTCAACATGGATTGAGCAAAATATTATTAGCAGCACAGCTTTTTTTGGAAGAATATCTCTTTACATAACACTTGAGGAGCTTCCTTTGAGTGATTGTAATAAGCTTTTAGATGCACAAGGGTTTCGTGGTTCAATTTATGAAAAATTTAAAGTCTTATCCATCTCAGGAGGAGTTCCCTGGTATCTCCAGCAGATTCAAGGAAATATCAATGCTGATGAGAACATAAAAAAATTGTGTTTTCATAAAGATGGCATTCTTTTTAAAGAATTTGATCTCATCTTTCATGACTTATTTGAAAAAAGAAGTGAAACTTATCGGCAAATTGTTGAGATCCTTGCCAATGGTCCTAAAGAATATAACCAAATCAGCCAAGAACTAAAGTACCCAAAGAGTGGTGTTTTAAGTTCATATGTTGAGGATCTGATTGAGTCTGGCTTTATAACGCGGGATTACACTTGGAATCTTAAGGAAGGCACTCCATCCCGTTTAAGTCATTTTCGTCTTAGCGATAATTATTTAAGGTTTTATCTCAAATTTATAATGCCGAATAAAATGAAAATTGAACAAAACGCTTTCAAAGACATAACAATGGAGACGTTACCAGGATGGCGATCGATTTTAGCCCTTCAATTTGAAAATTTGGTCCTTAAAAACAGAAATAAGATATGGGAACAGTTAAAAATAAAACCAGAAGATATTGTCTTAGATAATCCCTTTTTCCAAAGAAAGACGGTACGAACACCGGGGTGCCAAGTGGATTATCTTATTCAAACACGATTTAATACTTTATTCGCGTGTGAGGTTAAGTTTTCTCAAACAGAAATTAAACCTGATGTCATTCAGCAAATGAAAGACAAACTGTCGCGTATGGTTTTACCAAGAAGATTTTCTTGTTGGCCTGTTCTTATACATGTTAATGGAGTAAATGAATATGTAACAGACCAAGCATACTTTACTGAAATTATAGATTTTTCCCAGTTTCTTTATGAAGAATAACCAGTTTGTATTTACACCCAAAAAGACTACGTATGGGGAACAACATTCAATGTAAGGGTCGGAAACTTTGCAGAAGAAAAATGGAGAGAAGAAGGAGAGCCAAATGAACAAAAATTCGAATCAAGATTCTACGAAAGAAATAATAGAACTTATTAAGGGAGATTATAATTCCCCTGTAAAGCTATGGGCTTGGGGGAAAGCCATTAATGAATGGGGAGGAATTATCCTAGGCGGGATCATTGTTTTTATTGTGCTATTACTTCTGTTGGCTGCGATAGGTTCAAGCTTAAAGGATCAAGAAAAAAATAAATCGCAGCAAACAGCCTCTCTTCCCATGAAAGAGATTGTGACTTATTTGGCCCTTCTCCAACGCTCTATTAATGAACGGCAAATGGCTTACAAACATCTTATGTATGGAGTTGATCGCTATGAAAAGTACAAACAATATAGTCCAAATCAAAAAGAACTTGAAGAAATAATACAAATTCTTACAGACACCGCAAAGTCATGTAATTCGACAAGGGGTAGTTTCATTAATAATTTTACAGAGACAAAAAATCCCTTTGAAGATCTTAAAATTTCTGCAGATTTTGATAAGTTGATCGAGCACAAAGATATTTTCGACAAGGACAAAAACGTCCTTGAGTTTCAATTAGAAAATGAACAATGGGCAGCCTTATGTACTCTTTGTCAGGAAGAGGTAAAAAAAGTGAGTAACGAGCTTGCTCAATTGTTGAAGAGGGGAGGAAGCGCTCAGCCAGTTGAGTGAGGTGAAGGAGTAAAGGCGAGGTATCTTAATTTTGCCATTCTCCTTTCCAATCCACAATTGGTGGTTGAATGGCTATAAAGTTATTTTCAACGAGCGCTCTCACGGCTAAAGCCCTTGCGCTAAATTTATTCGATTTCTCCTCAGCTAGAGTTTTATTGGACCCTTGAGGGACGAAATATGGATCAAACCCAAATCCACTTATGCCCCTAGTCTCTACAATTTTTCCTTTTACCTCTCCTTTACTTACATAAACCCAGTCTTTATGACGAAAGGCAAGAAGTACTGTCCAAATGGCATCCTTCCCAACAAGTTGATCCAAGTGTGACAACATCTTCTTTATATGGATCCCCACCTTTTCACCGACAATTTCAAGAGATGTGTCTTCAACGATAATATCCCCTTGGCCGTTGTTTATGATACTTGCCTTGTGCACGACTACTGAAAGGGGATCGGCTATAATTTCTGGTAAATCAATAGTTGTTATTTTGAGTTGGATTCCATGTGCTTGAAAAAAGCACTTGAATTCCTTTGATTTCCCGGGATTGCTAGTATTAAGACAACGGGTGAGTTCAAGAGAATTTAAATTGGAGGACGATGGGTTGGTCATTTTTTTCTGAGATTTTTTCGCGTGTTCATTCATTATATGTATACGATATAATCTATAACTTTTTCCAGCTGTTTAGCTCTAATAGTTTAATAACCGTAGAAGAAAATTTGTGTGTCCAAGCGCAAGGACGTTCTTGAATACAAAGAAACCAAAGAGTGAAAAAAATTAGAGTCTGCATCAACAATGTATCCACGTTAAATGATTCAATCTTCAAGGTGCCTTTATGGAGAGTCTTTTTTGTAAGCATTTTGAAATATGAAATAAACCTCCATCAAACTTATTCGACGGAGGTTTATCCTTTGTTCTTATTTATCGTCATTTTTCTTTATATTTTTTGATTGTTTTTCTGGTGGAAATTCAGATGTCAAGGTTATTCCCGAACTAAGAATAAGGTCTGACTTACTTGAAAAATCTTTTGGAAGGTAATTGCTAGGAACTCCCTTCTTTAAAAGATCCATATCCATAAACATCTTAGCTGTTAGCTGGCTACAAAAAGTTGTATTTAAGCATTTTGTTGAAGATGTTTTGTTTCTCCTGAGCAAGGCATTGATTAGCTTAAGAGGATTTTTGGTATATGATTTATTATTATATTCTTTCACAAATTGGGCCACAGCCTTTGGGCTGGGTCTCTCTTTGTCTTCGAATGTAAATAATCTATAGCTTATTTTACCATCGTAATTTTGTGTTATTTTATTCCATTCGGAGATTCTTACATGTGGATATTGGCCGTGCAATACCTCGCTCGCTGAACCTGTTGATTCGAAACTATACCATTTATTTTCATCCTTAGCATCGGCGAGAATGACCCCCACATGAGAATATTTACTATGTGTAATCATTTTAATTGTGCGACTGACAACGTCTTTGCCAGAAAATAGGGCTATTCCAACTAAATTATACTCTTTTTCTTCGTTCACATCTTTTTCTTTTTTTAAACGAGTTGTAATGGCTTTCTTTGTCAGTTCCTCAGAGTAGTCTTCTTGCCTAGCCTGAAGATTGTTTGAAAGTATTAAGTGACTAACCGATAAAGAGATATACAATGTTCTCTTGAGGTTTTCCATATTCATGATATTTCTCCTTGTTGAAGTTTCTATAAGAAAGTTTTTTCTTACATCTTCAGCGTAAGAGAAAGCCCACTTTGCACCCATCCTCTTAAGTGGCGTAAATGGTAGGACTACTATAAATATGCGTAGATGCTTTACAGGTTTGACACGAGGGTTTTATAATATTAAAGACAGAGGGAATGTGTATAGCGAGTAACATAAAAACAATAGCTTATGCAAAAAAACAAATGCCAATTTCCAGAGGACACGTACTCTCAACATTTAGCTTTTATAAATGGAATTAGTTTTACGCGACGAGAAATAGATATCATTGCTTGCCTCTTAAATGCCAGAGGAACAAGTAAAATTGCTTCTTTTTTGAATATTTCTCCAAGAACGGTTGTGACCCATATTCGCAACATTATGCTCAAACTGGAGTGCAATTCACGAGAATCTATTATTGACTTTATTGAAAAATCCCATGTTTTGTCATACCTCAGAGCCCATTATTTCAGCCTTGTTATTTACGCTGTATATGAGAAAAGTTTAAATGAAATTGCACGAGTGAAACGCGAAGACGGGCAAGTGCGTCTTTTCACCATATGGAAAGAAGAAAATCTAAAAAACAGACTCATGGGGCATTTAGAGGCTGACCTTCAGCGTGTTGGAATTAAGGCTCAAGTTAAAGAATATTCATTATCAGATACCCTGGATGACGATTTAAGTGGCCACCAGATTTTTTTGATTCATAAGGAGTCTGATCCTGAAATATCTGATTACCTTAAGAAAATGGAAATGATCGATCTTTCTGATTGTAATAATTATTATTTTTCAGTTTTTGACATAATGAAAAGGTTTTTTTCTCCGTCAGGTATTGATAACATTTTTGAAAAATTCAAAACTTACCTCAACGGTTTGTATGAAGACCCCTCAATTCCAGAGTCTTTTGCTCATGGTAGACAGTTAGGTGTAGTCCCCAAAGGAAAGCTTTCCCAGGGTTTGTTTTCCTTTAGGACAAAGAAATGGGGAGTTGCTTCTTTTCTTATTGCCCTTTGCCTTGTTTCTATCCCTTTTCTTTTACAAAACAGGGGTGAGCTTACGAGCTGGGGTATAGGAAAAAAATCATCCATTCGATCGGACTTAGGAGTCCCCACTGCATCAGCTTTTCTTGATAGACATGAGCTACTTACTCAGATGGAGGAAAAGCTTAAAAATAATAAAGAAATCAGAACACTTGCATTAGTTGGTCCTGGGGGAGCAGGGAAAACAACCCTCGCCCATCACTATGCACAGGGGCAAAAGGCATCTGTAACATGGGAAATACAAGCTCAATCAAAACAAACTGTGAAGTCTTCTTTTGAAAATTTAGCAGAAACACTGGCAAAAACAGAGGATCAAAAGACGACCCTAAAAGGTGTTCAGGACATAAAAGACTTGGCTAAGAAAGAAGATCAAATTCTTCACCTTGTTAAAGAATGGTTGCGAGAAAAAAATAATTGGATTTTGATCTTTGATAACATCGAAAATTTTTCAGATATTCAAGAGTATTTTCCACGAGATCCTAACACATGGGGCATAGGAACAGTTATCCTTACAACCTGTGATAGCAATGTTCAAAGCAACAAATATGTAAATGATGTCATTCATATAAATGAGCTAACCAATGCTCAAAAACTTGAATTGTTTACTAAAATTATGAATGGAGGAGATAATGCTCAAGTCCATTTGAAACAAAATGAAGAAGTGAAAAAATTTCTAGAGCAAATTCCTCCTTTCCCGTTGGATGTCTCAATTGCAGCCTATTATCTCAGAACCGTTAATATACCTTACGCAACTTACCTTGAAAGCCTTAAAACACAGCATAAAGACTTTATAGACGTTCAGAAGAATCTTTTAAAAGAATCAGGGGATTATGAAAAAACACGATATAATATTATTGGCCTATCCCTTCAAAAAATCTTAGAAGCCCATCCCGATTTTGGAGACTTATTTTTCTTCATAAGTCTTTTAGATTCTCAAAACATTCCCAGGGAACTCCTCTCCAAATTTAAATCCTCTGAAGTTGTTGATAATTTCATTTACCATTTGAAAAAGTACTCACTCATTACCAATGAAACACCTTCTCCTTTCTCATCCTTTTCTATTCATCGAAGTACACAAGCCATTAGCTTGACGCATATCGAAAGGATGTTTCAGAAGAAACGCACGCCCATATTACAATCTCTATCAAAAGCTATTTCTAGTTATATAGAAGAAGTGATTGATACAGAAGATTATTTAAAAATGCGTCCCCTTGTTTCTCATCTAGAAACTCTTCTGAAACATGAACCCTTATTAGATGCGCTATCAAAAAATGTTGCATCAGGATGCTTAGGATCCATTTATATGTGGGTCGGTCATTATGAAAGATCTATGAAACTTCTGAATGAATCCCTTGAATATTTCAAAACAGATCAAGAAAAAAATGCCACTCTTCTTATAAGGGCACACGCAGCACTAGGGGGAACTCATCTCATGACAGGGGATTATGAGCAAGCCATTTCTTCCTTTCAAGAAAGCTTGGCGGTTTATGAAAAATATGTTCCTGATGCCCCAATACAATATCTATGGGCTGTAATAAACCTAGCTAATGTCTATAGAGAGGCGGGGCATTACAAAGAAGCTCTTGGTTTACTTGAGAAAAATATTGACACATTTGCAAAAACACTTCCGCAAAACCACCTTAGACTTGGTACTGCCTATATCGTTTTAGGAAACGTTTATAGAGCTACAGGAGATTATGAAAAATCCCTCGCTTTTTTAGAAAAGGGTATCAAAATTTATAAAATAAATTTTCCTCAAAACCATAAAGGTGTGGGGTGGTCTTCAGCTCATTTAGCTATGACTCACATGGAAATGGGACATTATGAGAAAGCAAAAGAATTGTTTGAAAGTAGCCTTAAGATTCTCCAAGAACAAATCCATCCAAACCATATATGGGTAAAGTGGGTTTTGACACAATTGGGGGTTTTATCCAGTAAAATGGGAGACCTAGAAAAAAGCACAGCCTTACTCGAAGCTAATTTGAAGGGCTATAAAAAGCTTTATGGAGAGAACCATCTTGAAACTGCACGTTTAGAGAGGGATCTTGGAGAAACCTATTTACTTGATAATAAATTTGATCAAGCAAATCAGCTCCTTCTAAAAGCCCAAGGGACATTCGAGAAAATAAAGCATCCAGACCTCTTTCTTGCTTTGGAGTGTTTGGCAGATCTTAAGCTCAAAAAAGCTTCGTCTGAACAACAAGGAAACTATAAAGATCAAGCCAAAAATTTTTTAACGCAAGCTTTAAAGATTATAAAGGTTCATTTCCCTGAAAATTCACTTCATTTTAAAAGGATTCAAAATAAAATTGAACAAATAGATCGTAATTCAAAATTTTCATGAGATATGCTTGGGATTGTGATATGCAGCATTTTTTCCAACAGCTAGTTTCTCCAACCCCTGCACTGCCCACACCTTCAAGTTTACGTCCCCCGATTTAACCATCTCCTCAAGGACAAGAAACCCCTTGAATAAGGACGCCACGGGTTCTTTCATCGTTATGTCCTTTTGCAAGTCCAATCCTACTTCAATTTGAAAAGTTTCCAAAAGGCCAGACTTCTTTATAAGTCCTCCCAGCATTATCAAAGAGCGCGTCCTTGCCCGCCTAAATCCGCGGGAGTCAATTTCAAGCATGCTCATGATGTGATACTTCTGCCTTTGTGCTTTGTTGAGATGCTGGATCGTTATTTTTAGCTGTCTTGCGTGTTTTGTGAGGGGACTCGCGAAATGAGCCTCCACGTTTTTTCCATTCTTCTTTTTGGGCTTCGGACGCCCCATTCCAATGATCTTTTAAGATCTTGAGGGCAATATCGAGTGAATATGCTTCTTGGAAA
>Ga0206848_1148_pt2 | contig 13768 bp, 9 predicted proteins | sample Alteio_BWOrgCont_18_FD_152635 | JGI IMG/M metagenome (GOLD analysis project Ga0206848, IMG submission 152635) | Enriched cells from forest soil in Barre Woods Harvard Forest LTER site, Petersham, Massachusetts, United States -... | ecosystem: Environmental > Terrestrial > Soil > Temperate forest > O...
CGGTCCAGAGAATGTCAGGCTGGAGATGGTGAATGGTGGAGAGGAAGCCCGCTTCTTCGTCGGGAGATAAATCGCGATAGGGCGGGGTGAAGGTGCCGACGATGCGGACCCAGGGAAACAAGCGCCTGAGGTTGGCGGCCAGTTCTGCGGCGACGCCGGGATCGCCGCCGTAGAGGAAGTGCGTGTAGCCGGCGAACTGCGGGCTGCGGAAGACTTCGAGCATGAGGTCGGGACCGGCGACGCGTTCCATCTGGCGGCAGCCCTGAAGGTGGCCGACCCAGACCGTCGGCATGCCGTCGGGAATGGTGATGGTGGAGTTGGCGTAGATGGCGGCGAGCTGCGGATTGCGGCGGGCTTCCATGATACCGTGCACGCCGATGACGGAGACGTAGCCCTTGCGATTGGAGCGCAGGACAGAAGCGATGCGCTGGAGGGCGCGCGTCATGTTGAGGGCTTCGATGCGGATGCCGAGGACATTCGCGTGGGTTGGTTGGGCGGTGCGGTTGCGCCTGGGTGAGCGAGTTCGTCGAGAGAGACGGAAGCTGCGGCGCGCGAGCGGGCCGGGGTAGAGGATCAGCAACAACGGAAAGTAGAGAAGCAGGCCGATGGCGCCATAGGCGAAGCGCGCGGCGGCGATTCCATCCATGCCGCGACGGGGGATGAGCCACAACATGGCGACGAGCATGGTGGCTCCGCCGGCCATGTTGAGGAGGGTGACAGTGCGGATGCGACCAAAGGCCATGAGGGTGTGGCAGGCGGTGACGCTGAGTGAGACGAGGGCGGTGCTCCAGACGATAAGAGGGAGGACGGGCTTCGCAGCTGACGCGAGGGCGGGACCCGCAAGGGCTCGAAGGACAGGAACGCCGAGGAGGAGGAGCAGGGATGCGCCGATAGCGACCAGCAAAAGATTGGCGAGGAAGGCGAGGCCGACGGTGCGGCGGAGTTGCTGCGAGGAGGAAGTGAGGCGGCGCGCGGCAAGATGGGGGAAGAGGAAATGCAGGCCGGAGGAGACGATGCCGTAGAGGGGCTGGGCGATCTGGACACAAAGCGCGTAGGAGGCGACGGCGACGGCGCCCATGGCGACTCCGGCGATGAGGCGGTCGGCTTGGCCGATGATGACGGAGGCGAGCGCCTGGAGCCAGGTGAAGATTCCGAAGTGGAAGAGCGCAGTGAAGGCGTCGTGATCGAACAGCGGACGGAGCGTGGAAGCGTGGAGGAGAGCGCGGAGGCTGCGCATCTGGAGCCAAAGGGAAAGTACGATGAGGGCGAGGCTGGCGGCCATGATGGCAGCGATGGAGCGGCCGACGAAGGCGAGTGCAGCAGCGGCCAAGAGCGACGCGATGCGGCCGGCGAGGCTGAAAGCCACGGCGTGACCGTAGCGCTCGAAGGCGCGCTGGGTGCTGACGCAGACAGTTTCGGCGGCACGGACCAGGATGATGAGGCTGGCGATGCGGAGGGCGGCGAGCGAATCGGAACGCAATGCCGGGTTGGTTGCGACGTGGCTGGCCATGAGCGGCGCCAGAAGCCACGTGAGGAGGGCGAAGGCAAGGCCGAGGACCAGGTGGATCCCCATGGAACTGCGAACAGTGCGCAGGAGAACCTGGGGCTGGTTGGTTCCGCGCTGGGTGGCGACGTGCTGGATGTTAGCGTCGCCGAAACCGGAGGCGATGATGGAGCCGATGCTGACAACCGCGGCGGAGACAGCCCAGACGCCGTACCGGGCGACGCCGAGATGGTGAAGCATGACGGGGGCGACCAGAAGCATGCCCACCGGATAAGCTGCATAGTCGATGACGCCGTAGAGTGCGTTGGAGAAGTGTCCCTTGATTGAGCGCTGCATCTTCGATTGAAGGTAGCGATGCCTGCGGATGGCGCTGTCAGGCAATTGTTATTGCTTTGTCATAGGAAGGCAGGGAGTAGCTGGTAGCCAGTGGCTGGTTGCTAGTCGCTGGTAGGGATTTTGGCGAGTAACTTGCGCCAGCGGCGGGATTCGTGAAGGTAGCGGAGACCCTGCACGGTGTGGAAACGGGCGCGGATGGAGATGAAGCGGAGCTGCGTCCAGTTGCGGCGGAGCCGCGCGAGGAGGCCTTCACCCGGAGCCGCGTGGGTGATGGCGGGCGGGAGCTTTTTGGGGATAAGAGAGCGGCGGAGGGATCGCTTCGCGGCGACGCCAACGGGAGCGAGGGCTTGCTGGAGGAGGAGGTAGAGCTTGGTGCCGGGAAAATCGCCGAGCGCGAAGTCGTGCCCGTAGGTATCGACCCAGAGACGCGCCGCGGGTGGGAGGCGATCGACGGTCCAGCTGGTGAAGGCGGGCGGGGCGAAGGAACCCATGAGGTGGGTGATGAGCAGGATGGCGACGCCGAGAGCGATGGGCGAACGCGGATCGGCTTCAGCGAGTTGTTGTAGCTCGCGCCAGAAGGCGGCGTCGTCGTAGCGCGCGAGGATGTGGCGGCGAAATTCGAGGAGGTGGGCTGCGCGGGTGCCTTCGCTGCAGATGTGTTTGTAAAGGTGGAGGCCCTGGCCGAGGAAGAGGTCGAGGGGGGAGAGAACGGGCATCCAGAGATGGTGAAAGGAGCGCCACTCGATGCGTTCGAGGAGCGGGGAGGGGGCGGCGCTGGACTCGAGATGGAGTTCGGCCGTGCGGTGGGGCGTTGGTTTGTAGAGGTCGTCGAGGGTGATACGCGTGGGGGAGCTTCGTTTGAATTCCCAGCTGCGGCCGCTGATGGCGTGAAGACGATAGCCGCGGGCTTCGAGAATGTTGCGCGCTGCGAGAGCGCTATTTTCCGCGATGAGAAAGTCGAGGTCGAGTTGGGAGCGCAGTTGCGGGCGGGGGACGGACTGCGGGTAAAGCGAGAATCCTTTGAGCGTGGCCCAGGAGAGGCCGGCGCCGTGGAAGCTGCGCTGGATCTCGATCCATTCCTCCATCATGGAGGCGGTGCGGCGGGTGTTGTCGGCGAGGTTCTGGCGAAGGCGGGCGAGCACGGCGGGGGGCAGGATGTCGCAGAGGTCGAGCTGCTCGATGCGATCGAGGAAATAGAGCGCGAGGCCGCTGATATCGAGCCAGTGAAGCGCGCGGCTCCAGTCACGGCGGGTGAGGAGCCAGAGGCGGAGGCACTCGCGCGGGATGGGATCACAAAAAGTGAGCAAGAGGGCTTCGCGTACTTTTTGGGAACCGGAGAGAGAGGGGCGACCGGTGCTGTTGTGGAGGGCTCGCGCGAAATGGGGCGAGGGCTGGGAGCCGGGGCGACCTGTCATGGGAACCACCGGAGCGAGCCGCACGGGGGTGCGGGCTGTGGGATCAGGGTCAAGACGCGGATATAGAGACTGACGCAATAGACGGGGGACCTCACCGCCGGACTGGCGTTGATCGAAATGTAGAGCAGCGATCGCGGGGAGCTGTCAGACGGGTGCAAGGGAATTGTCACTGCATTGTTGGGGACAAGGCGGATGACAAACCTTTGACAAAACGCAGACGGCGATACGACACATGGAGCGCGGACAGCGCATAACTTCGCAGTTATGTTGCTTCATCGCTGGAGTACTTTCGGATCAAGGTGGGCGAGGTCAGGAGTGATGGCCGCGCTGGCACTGATGTTGGTTTGGGCGCATTCCGCGCCGGCCCAGGACACGCCGCTGGTGTCGGGCGGTGTTGGGTTTCTGACGAACACGGCCAAGGGGAACACGACCTACACGCCGCTGATTGAGCCGCTGGCAGCGGTGCCGGTAGGACAACATTTTCTGATTGAATCGCGCGCCTCGGTGCTGGAGACGGTTGCGCCGGATGGGAAGGGCGGCTACGAGCATAGCCACTTTGCGGGGCTCACGTATCTCCAGGGCGATTACATGGCGACGCCGCACCTGACGGTGGTGGGCGGAAGTTTTCTGCTGCCGTTTGGGACTTACAACGAGCGGCTTTCGCCGATATGGATTGGGAATTTTCAGGACGGGCCGCTGATTACGAGCCTGGGTTTGCTGTCGAGTGGAACGGGTTTAGGTGGCCAGCTGCGTGGGTCGGCGATCCAGACGTCGAAGTATTCGTTTGACTATGCGGCATGGTTTTCGGCGCGCAGCGGGAATACGCAATTCAATGCACAGCGTTCGTTCGGCGGGCGCGGGAGTCTTTACCTGCCAGAACAGCGGCTGGAGGTTGGCGCATCGTACGACCGGTCGCTGCAGGGCACGCAGGAAAATTTCTACGGGATCCACATTTGGTGGGAGCCAAAGGACGAGGGCTTTCGTCTGCGGTCAGAATATGCGCGCGGACATCACGCGCAGGGTTACTGGATTGAGACGGACTACCGGACGAGCGCGTTTGGCGGGCTGGACAGTTGGGTGGGACGGTTCGAGCCGTTGTTCCGGATGCAGCAGACGTTCCGGCGCGACACGATTGTGAGCGACGGTTTGCCGTTGGTAAATACGCAGCGGGCGGACTTCGGGCTTGACTACAACCTGCCACACAACACGAGGATCCTGACCAGCTATTCGCGGCAGTTTTCTTCGACGGGCAACGAGAACATCTGGGAGACGGGGATTGTGTACCGCTTCCTGTTTCCGGCATGGAAGGGGAAGGGTCTATGAGGGCGAAGCATTTTGTACCGGGTATTTTGATGCTCGCGGCGGTGGGAGCAGCGAGTTTGAGCGCGCCGCAGGGGCACACGCAGGCTGCGCCTCCCGCGGGTTCGCAACCGCGGATCAAGCAGTATCAATCGCCGAAGAATGCGAAAGCAGAAGGGGACGGCGAGAAGATTTTCCAGCAGAACTGCGCGCGGTGTCATGCGACTCCGGAAGGTTTCTCGCCGCGGATCTCGGGGACAGCGGTGTGGCACATGCGGGTGCGGGCCAACCTGAGCGAACATGATGCGCAGGAGTTGCTGCGGTATTTGAATCCTTAGCAGGAGGCAGGAGGCAGGAGGCAGGAGGCAGGAGGCGGACGCGGGAAGCCGGAAGCCTGAGGCCTGATGCTGGACACGGAGGTGAAGGCTGGAAGTGGAAGCCTGAAGCTGGAAGCTACGGCTGGAAGATGGGGCTGATGAGTTCAGCGGGATTGGCGCGCGGGGCTGCTGGTGAGGTTGTGGCCGGAGAAGAGCAGGCGAGAAAGAAGGCCGACTCCGGCTGCCGATGCGGCGATCGCGACTAGGACGTGGGTGTAGCCGAACTTTGTGAAGAGAATGCCGGCGACGACGGTGGCAGCGGAGCTGACGAGAGCATTCGTGAACATGGTCATGGCCGCGGCGGTGCTTCGCTCGGCGTCAGGAGTCTCGTTCATGAGCAGGTTGTAAAGGCCGGGCGCGCTCATCCACTGGGCTGCTGAATACGTTAAGTAAAGAGCGATCGCGAGCGGTTGGTGCGTAGCGGTGGCCATAGCGGCGAGCGTAAGCGCGGCGGCCAGCTGTGTGGCGAGGATGCCGTTGAGCATGCCGAGCTTCCGCAGAACATACGGGATGAAGAAACCGGAGAGCAGCTGAAAGATTTGGGCAACGGAAAAGATGAGTCCAATACGGACCAGAGGGATGTGCAGGTCGCGGGCAAGATAGACGTTCGCGAAAGGGGCGAAGGCGGCGATGATGATAGTCCACAGCGCCATCGAGAGCAGGAATCGCCAGAGGAAAGGGTTGAGGTGAAAGCCGCGGAGCCAGACGAATTTGTCGGGCAGCGTTTGTTCCGGCGCGGATTCGTCGGTGGCCGGTGGCATGCGCAGGCGCAGGACGGCGAAGATGCCGGCGGCGGCGATTGCCGATGAGGCGATAAGGATGAGGCGCTTGACGGCGAAGGGCTGCATGGAGAGGCCGGCCGCTCGGAGCCATTGGGGGAGGTAGCCGCAGATGGCTCCGCCGAGAGCGCTGCTGCCGACGCCGACGGAGAAGATGAGGCTCATGGCGGCGGTACGATTGGCCACGGTGGTGAGCCGGGCGACGGCGGGGAGAAAGCTGACGCCCCAGGTGGACATGGCGAGGCCGGCGAGAAAGGCCAGGGCGATCTGGGCAGGCTCCCACATCCAGAGAGTGCGCGCGATGCCGAGCAATGGAGCGGCCACGAAGCAGAACAGGAGCAGAGGACGTACACCGAAGCGACGGCCCAGCGCGCCGACGGGGAGGGTCCCAACGACCGAACCGAGGGTAAGTGCGCCGTTGATGAGGCCTATGGCGCGCTCGTTGAAATGAAAATCGAGCAGGTAAAGGTTGAAGAGGAAGACATAGACGGAGAAGCCGCTGTCGAAGAAGAAGGCGGCGTTGAAGAATTGCCAGTAGCTGCTGCTGAGATTTTTTTCGCGGAGCCAGGCAGCGGGACTCCGCCAGAAAGAGGAGCCGGCGGTGCGCGGTTCCTCCGTATCGAGGGCGAGCTGCACTATGCGCCCTCGCGAACTAGTTGCTCAAGGCGTTCGATGGCCCAGTCGAGGTCGGAGTAACGCAATTCGAAAATGGGCGCGGTGAGCAGACACTCGATAGAGACGTGCTGGACGGCGATCGAAGCCGGCGATCCGAACGGTACCTGGCGCATGTAATGGCGGGCGACGTCTTTGGAATAGGGAACGAGCGTGGACGGTCCATCGTGGCGTCGGTTGAGGAAGACGAGGAAATCGACGGTGACACTTTCGCGGCGGTTGATATGGGCCATGGGCGCGGTGGGAAGCTCGATGGAAGGTTTGCCTTCGGCGCGTGGGGTGATTTCGTGGCCGGCAATTTCAGGGAAGAGTTCGGCGGCGGAAGGGCGGAAGCGGACCTTGTGGCAATCGCCGATGACGATGCGCATGCAGTTGCGGTTGAGGAGAAAGCTGGCATCGTCGGCGATGTAGTCCCAGCCGCAACGAGCGCAGGCGTAGGAGAGGGAGGACTTGCCGGCTCCGGAGTCCCCGCACAGGAGGACGCCGCGTCCGTTAAAGGCGACGCATCCGGCGTGGACGGGCGTGGTGAAGCGAGTGGTGATGTGACAGGCAGCCCCGCCTTCGAGGAAGAAGTAACGGAGATAGGTTGGGTAACGCAGGGCCGCAGTGGAAACGACCAGGTGCGAGCGCAGGCTCGAGAGATCGATGACGGAGTAGTTGGAAGAGTCAGCGACAACAAACAGATATGGATTAGAGAGGCGGTAGGTGGGCGAGGGAGGGCATTCGGTGCTCTCACTGTCGACGAGGTGAACATCGATGGAGATTGTCTGAGTGTCGAAGCGCGGTTCGAAGACGCCGAAGCTTGCGTCGAAAAGATCGAGAATTGTCGGCTCGTTGGTGTGAACCTCGGCGGGAAAGCCGTAGGGAAAGAACGTGCGGCGAAGGGGAAGCTCGGGAGCATTGAGCTGGTGCCGCGAGAAATCGAGGGGCTGAGATTGCTGGCTGGCGGCCTCGATTTCCTGGATGGTCATCAACATTGTTTCTCCGTTGGTTGAAGTGGGGAAGCTGGTGGCGGCTACGGAATCAAAACTGGTATTTGAGGGCGAACTGGATGATGCGTGGGTTGGTGACGGTCCCGCTGATCCGTCCGAACGAAGGACTGGCAACCGGGTTGAGGGCGGTGGGATCGCCGTAGCCGAGGAAGGTTCCGGGATTGGCGAACTGCGGGGTGTTGGTGAGGTTGAAGAACTCAGTGCGGAAGTGGACACTGCTGGATTCGGTGATGGGAAAGAGGCGCTCCACGGCGACGTCGACGTTGTGCTGGCCGGGGCCGCGGACGATGCCGACGCCACTGTTGCCGAAGTCCTGATCGGCGAGGCTGGTGCCGCTGGGAGCTTCGGGGGCGCGCGTGAAGGCCGCGGGGTTGAGGTATCCATTGATGACGCGTGAGTAGAGTGAGCCATGCGTGAGTGGTCTGGCTCCGCTCAGCTGGGCGCGGACTTCGCCGGTGAGCAGGCCGTAGACCGAGCCGGCGTTGCCATCGAAAACACTGAGGGGAATGCCGGACTGGATGAGGCCGATGCCGGAGAACTGCCAGTTGTCGAGGATGTGGCGGGCGATGGCGGAATTGAGCTCGATGCGCGGCGACAGCCAGCTGAAATTGGCAACGACGCGCTGATCGCGATCGGTGCCGGAGGGACCGTAGGAGGAATGCCGGAGGTCCAGCTGGTTGCCGGTGGGAAGCTGCAGCTCGAAGACATCGGTGCCGACTTCGCCATTGACCTCGTCGAGATTCTTGGACCAGGTGAAGCTGCCCTGAAGTTGAAGGCCGTGCTGGAGGTTTCTGCGAATGCTGGTTTGCAGGGCGTTGTAATTGGCAACGAAGGTGGAGTCGGTGAGGAGCGAGCCCTGGCTGACTCCCTGGATGGGGAGTCGGGCGGTGACGTTGTTGATGGAGTTGTTGGTTTGTCCATTGACCGGATTTTGGGGGCTGGCGAGGAGAGCCTGGTCGAACTCGTACTGTCCGGAGCGATGGTCGGAATTGGTGCCAACGTAACCGATGTCAAGGACGTAGCCGTGGCCCAGGGCAACCTGGACGTTGAGGTTGTACTCCTGGGTGCGGCCGTCGAGGACGTTGGGGTTGGTGCCCTCAATGAAGGGCGTTGAGGTAGGCGTACGCGGCATGAAGATGGGGTAGCTGGACTGCGGGAGGATGAGGGGGACGAAGGGATTTTGCAGCGTGGCGGGACCATTGGGATCGCCGTCGACAATTTGCAGAGTGGCGAAGGGCGGCTGGGTAAGGGTTTGTTCGGCAAGGTTGCCAGAGTGGCGATCGAAATAGATGCCGTATCCGCCGCGCAGAACGATGACGGGCTTTTGCGTGACTTGCCATACTGCTCCGAGGCGTGGAGAGATGTCGTTGTAGGGCGTCTGGTAGAGGCCGGGGAACGAGGTTTTGATGTAGCCGGCGGGAACGGTGCCGGAGAAGTTGGAGGGGAGGGAGAAGCCGCTGTAGGTTCCGCCGGCGGGAACGGGGCCGGTGGTGGCGATGAGGGGGTTGAAGTTGGCAAGGTGGCCGTGGATGTCGATGGGGGCGCCGAAGATTTCGTAGCGGACACCGGCATTCAGGGTGAGGCGTGGGGTGAGCCTGATGTCGTCCTGGGAGAAGGCAGCGAAGTCGGTATAGCGCTCGTCGCGGCGGAAGATGCCGCCGCCGGCGGTGCTGTTGCTGACATTGCTGAGGCCCTGGGGGCTGCCGTTTTGGGCAGCGCTTTCGCCGAGGAGGAAGTCGTCGAAGGTGGAGATCTGGAGGAGGCCGTCGGCTTCGACGGGCTGATTCTCGTCGACCTGATGGCGCTTGAACTCGGCGCCGAAGCGGAGGTTATCGCGGCCGCGGGTGAGAGCGACGGTGTCCTGGCCGATGAAGGAGTTGGTGACCTGCCACTGCGAGGGCGTACCCGCGTCACCGATGGTGAGGCCGCCGACGGTGAGGCCGGGAGCGTTGAGCGTGGAGCCGACTGCGCCGGTGGGTGTGCCTTCGCCGATGGCCGACGCGGTGAGGGGATTCTGGAGTGCGGCGAGGCCATCGAAACGCATGAAACCCCCGCGCGCGATGTTGACGAGGTTCGAACTGAAGACGTGCGTATCGGCGAGCACAAACATCGTGTTGCGGTTGAGTTCGTTGGTGCCCCAGCCGGGAACGTTGGCGGCGTTGGGAGAGAAAGGCTCGGTGCTGGGAGCGCGTGAGTAGAAGAATCGGCCGGAGAGGGTGTTTTTGTCGTTGATGACCTGGTCGATGTTGATGGAGAACTGATCTTCGCGATAATGCGCGGGGATGGCGAACGTGGACTGGCCGACGGGGAACTGGTCAGACGCATCGGGTCCGGTGACGGGCAGTGCGATTTGCGGGCTGGGGACGGCAAACTGTCCGCTGGGAAGTTTTGCGTTCAGGATGGCGAGGGCGACGGGGTTGATGTTTGAGCCGTTGCATGCGACCTGGGTTCCTCCAGCCTGGGTGAAGTAGCCGGTGGCGGGCTGGCCTGCGGAGTCGAGATGGCCGGCGGGGCAGAACTGAGCGCCGAGTGTGGCGGCGGAGCGATCGGCGGTGAGCAGCGGGATGGTGGGATTCTGTTCGTCGCCGAATCCGTTGACTTCCGTAAGGCCCTGGTAGGCGCCGAAGAAGAAGGTGCGGTCGTGAAGGATGGGTCCGCCGACGGCTCCGCCGAACTGATTTTGCTTGAGGTCGGGGCGCGGATTACCGGTGAGCTTCGAGAAGAAATCGTTGGCGTTGAAGATGTTGTTGCGGACGAACTCCCACGCCGCGCCGTGGAAGTGGTTGGTGCCGGATTTGCTGACGAGGTCGACGTTAGCGCCGGTGCCGCGACCGTAGGCTGCGTCGAAGTTGGCGGTCTGGACGCGGAATTCTTCGATGGTGTCGGGCGCAGGAACAGCGGTGCCGACTTCTGCGCTCTCGGCAATGGCGGCTGAATTTTCTGCGAGATTATTGGCGTCGACCCCGTTGAACTGGATGTTATTGGCGGTGGGGGTGGCTCCATCGGAGGCAACGTTCTCGGTTCCGGAGCCCAGTTCGGCGGCGTTGGGCAAATCGACGACCACGCCAGGAGAGAGGCCAAGGATCTGCGTGTAGTTGCGATTGGAGAGGGGGAGGGTGTCGATGGCGGTTTCGTCGACGACGCCGCCGAGGGTTGAGCCTTCGGTCTGCACATCTTCAGCGCGAGCGGAGACATGGACGGTGGAACTGGCGTCGGCAACGGCGAGCTGGACGGTGAGGGAGCGGGTTTCGCTGACGGTGACTTCGACAGCATGCAGGGCGTTGGGGGCGAATCCCGTGGCGCTGACGGTGACGCTGTAGGTCCCCGGGGGAAGAAGCGGGATATGGAATTCGCCTTCCGCCGTGGTGATGGCGGAGCGGAAGACGTGGGTCGATTCGTGTTCAGCGAGGACCTGCGCGTGGGAGACGGCGTGATTTTGCGGATCGTAGACGACGCCGGAGATGGCGCCGGTGCCAGGCGTCTGCGCGAGCGCGGCGCATGCGGCGAGAAGCAGCATGCTGACGGTGACGGCGGTGGAGATGCGGCGGAAAAATGTCGGTTTCATGTGGTCGTCTCCCAGGGCTCTCTTGCGGCGGGGGAAAGATGCCATGGGGCCGAGTATGCGGGGATGGAAAAGGGGGATTGTTAGGCATTTGTCACTCCTTTGTACGGATGTGGTGATGGGCGCGGCGAGGGGAAGCGGTTGACAGGGCGCGGACAATTCGGTGACAGGAGTGAAGAAAATTCGCGAGGGGGTGAAACGCCGGAGGAGGAGCGAACACTATGCCGCAAGACGGATTCATCGGCGCTAATCGGCGGAGGTGGATCCGGCAAGGAGCCCGCCCAGGACCCACGGGGCAGGGCAATTGCCAAGGGAGCGTGCGATGGCACAACCGACACTCTGGAGTTTTCCCCAGCTTCTGCTTACCTGGTGTGCTTGTTTCTGCCCTGAGTTCGCTCTCCTGCTGTCCATCTGGCTGAGCAGCGGCCGGAATGGACTGCTTCTCCACTGGCGGGCCGACCTCCGCACGGCCTGCCGGGTGGAGAGCTTACGCGGCGAAAGGCAGGGTGTGAGTCTATGAATCCAGGTGTGGTTCGCACGGCGGGTGTGACGAAGATTGCCGGGGCGCAGAGACATCCGAGGGCGGTGGTTCGCGAGCATCGGGCGCAGCCGGCGACGGCGGGGCCGATGCTATACTTTCGTCCTTCCAGCTTTGCGAGGCCCCAGTTGCAGTTCTATGCATTTGACGCGGGTTATGTAGAAGGTCTGTGCGCAGGGGACCTTCGAACCGAAGAGCATTTTGTCGGATATTTCACCGAACTGCTCCACCTGAAGCTGCGCTCTCGGCTGCAGTCGCGGCAGGCCATCGAAGATGTGCGCCAGGAAACCTTCGCGCGGGTATTGACGACGCTGCGGAAGGAGAATGGGCTGCGGCAGCCGGAGCGGCTGGGCGCCTTCGTGAATACCGTTTGCAACAACGTGCTGTTTGAGCACTACCGGGCGACGTCGCGCAGCGAGTCGCTGGATGAAGAAGACCGGCCGGAGCTTCCGGCGACGGGCGCGAGCGCGCATGACATTGCGGCGGCGAAACAGCTGAAAGAGAAGGTGCGGGAGATCCTGGAAGAGATGCCGCCGAGGGATCGCGGAGTGCTGAAGGCGATTTTTCTGGACGAGCGGGATCGGGACGAAGTTTGCCGGGAGTTTGGGGTGGATGGGGAGTATTTGCGGGTGTTGCTGTTCCGGGCGAAACAGAATTTCAAGGCTGAATATTTGAAGCGCATGGGGCAGGATCCGTATGCGGCGAAACGGTGAAACGTTTGACCGGGTGTGGACACTATCCGTTAGAGCAGGAAAGGGAGGGCTGAACGAATGGATCATAGCGAAGCAGTTCAGCTGATGGCGACGGAGCGATACCTCCTGGGAGAGTTGTCCCCGGACCAGAGAGAGGCGTTTGAGGAGCACTTTTTTGAGTGTTATGAGTGCGCGCTCGACGTTCGTGCAGAGGCAGCGTTCATCGAGGAGGCAAAGGCGGAGCTGCCGCTGATGGCCACGCCGGCGACCGTACCGGTGCGGACACCGGCGAAAGCGACGCCGGAGAAACGGGATTGGTTTGCGTGGCTGCGGCCTGCGTGGGCGGTGCCGGCATTTGCGGCGCTGCTGTTGGTGATGGGGTATCAGAATCTGGCAACGATTCCCGGGCTGCGGTCGGCGGCGGGAACTCCGCGGGTAGCACCGTGGTCGACGATGCATGTTGGGACGCGCGCCGGAGCGCACACGCCGGTGGTGGCGGATCGCAGGACTGGGGCGGTGGTGCTGATCGACGATGTTCCAAACGATGGGACGTATGCGTCGTTTTCGTTCGCGCTGGAAGATCCGCAAGGCAAGCAGGTGTGGATCGAGACGGTGAAAGCTCCGAGCGGCGGAGAAAGCGCGATGTCGCTGACGATTCCGGGCGGGGGATTGCAGGAGGGTGCATATACGCTTACTATTTCGGGCATCACCTCTCAGGGCAGCCGGACCCAGCTGGACCGGCGGATTCTGGATGTTCGCTTCGAGTAGCACCCACTCCTCCCGGAAAGTGAGCATATAAGGCCCATGGCTGAAGAGAACATGCCAAGAGAACACCTCTATCACGCGGAAGCGTTCGCTCTGGACGGCGACCTTCAGCTGCCGCTGAAGACGCCGATCAAGCCGCAAGCGTATGTGAAGATTGCGGAGAGTGGCGGTTATTTGTCGGAACGGGCGGTGGATTATCGGCTGGAAGGGATCTTCTCGTTCCGGCACGCGTACACGCAGGCCGCCGGTCATCGTGATTTGAAGCCGGGCCGTGGGTTCATCACTTTGGCTACTTCGGTGATCGAGGGATTCAACGTACTGGATGTGGTGACGGCGGACCGGATTGTATCGCAGATCTCGACGGAGCATCCGCTGGAGGGGTATATCCCGGGCGTGACTTTTCTGGGTACGAGGTTCGAGAACCTGAGGATTGCGGGGCATCCGGTGCGGCTGGATCTGGACACGAATCTGTTCGGAGCGGCACCGAAGAACGATACGCCGCATTCACGCGGTGTATTTCGTGACAATGCGGTGCGGCAATGCGAGAAGCTGCTGGGGATACGCGACCTTCCTTCTGAAGTGACCCAACGGTACAATCGAATTCCATCCAATCCCACTCCCCAGGGGTCGATCGAATGCTCGTTGGTCCATCAGGCGGAGGGTTCCTATCCTGGGCATTCCTTTGGCCACGTGATCGACATACCGCATTTCGGCAAGGTGTATCTGGCGACCGTAAAGCTGGAGGAATCGGATCCGCACCCGACGAAGGGTACGCCGACGCGGACGCTGATCAAGCTGACCATGATCGAGATCAAGATGGGCTGCATCGGGAACGGC
>Ga0206848_1174_pt1 | contig 13749 bp, 13 predicted proteins | sample Alteio_BWOrgCont_18_FD_152635 | JGI IMG/M metagenome (GOLD analysis project Ga0206848, IMG submission 152635) | Enriched cells from forest soil in Barre Woods Harvard Forest LTER site, Petersham, Massachusetts, United States -... | ecosystem: Environmental > Terrestrial > Soil > Temperate forest >...
CGGTTGAAACGCCAGGCGACGTTGGGCGTAAGCAGATTGGACCAGCCGCTGGTGGAGTCGTGTTGTGAGGTGGTAATCAGCGATGCGTTGAAGCCGGATGCAAACGGAATGATGCCCGCAGGGCCTTCGCTGTTGCTGGCGGAAGATGCTTCGTCGAGCTCCTTGATGAGCTCGTCTGTGTTGTCATTCGCGGAGGACTTAGCAGGTGCAGGGGTGGCCTGTGCGGCGCTTTGTGTCGCGGATGTCTGCTGTGCGTGCAGGGACGCGGCACACAGGCAAAAGACGAGCGCAAAAACTGCGGAAAGACGAGACACGGTGGCTCCGGCTTGATTTGGATAGCTATCTCAAAAGGTAAGAGAAGCCGCCGCGCAGCGCAAGGAAGAACGACATATACGTGCCTGTTGATATCCAGAAATCAGGCGCTGGGCTTGGAGTTGGCATCCAGGCCGGGTGGGTAGACCTTAGTCGCTGACGTGCGTTGAGCAATAGGGATGTAGGGTGCAGGCCATGCTGGGCCGGTGTAGTCCGCGCGAGGGCGGATGAGGCGGTTGTCATCGTGCTGCTCAATCACGTGCGCGCACCAGCCGGAGATGCGGGAGATGGCAAAGATTGGTGTGAAGAGGTCGATATCGATGCCGAGCGTGGTGTAGGTGCTGGCAGAGTAGAAGTCGACATTGGCGTTGAGTTTTTTCTCTTCTTTCACGAAGATCTCGATGGCGCGGGACATCTCATACCACTTGGGGTTGGCGTCTGCGCCGAGATCGTGCGACATCTTGCGCAGGTGCGTGGCGCGGGGGTCTTCCGTGGTGTAAACGCGATGGCCGAAGCCGGAGATCTTTTCTTTGTTTGCGAGCATTTTGCGAACATGCTCGACCGGATCTTCGCCGGCTTTGTCGATCTCGTAAAGCAGATGCATTACCGCTTCATTGGCTCCGCCGTGCAGTGGACCTTTGAGCGCGCCGATGGCGCCGGTGATAGCAGAATGCAGATCGGAGAGTGTGGCTGCGATGACACGCGCAGCAAAGGTGCTGGCGTTCAGTTCGTGGTCGGCATGCAGGATGAGCGCGACATCAAGGGCGCGCGTAGCAGTTTCGCTCGGCTTGGTTCCGTTGAGCATCCAGAGAAAATTTGCAGCGTGCGAGAGCGAGGTGTCAGGCTTGACGATCTCTTTTCCCTTACGGATGCGGTCAAAGACAGCGACGATCATGGCAATCTGCGCGGTGAGGCGAAAGCTTTTGCGCACGTTCGCTGTGTGCAGGTGGGATTTTTCGTCCGGATCGTAAATGGAGAGCAGGGAGACGGTGGTGCGCAGGACTTCCATCGGCGAAGCTGTCTTGGGGACGCTGTTCAGGAAGTCGATGACGTCGTCGGGGAGCTGGCGGGCGGCGGCGAGCTGGTGGGTGAAGTCGTTGAGCTCGGCAGCAGTGGGCAGAGCGCCGTTCCACAGAAGGTAAGTGGTCTCTTCAAAGGTGGACGAACTGGCGAGCTCGTGGATGTCGATGCCACGGTAGGAGAGGATGCCTTTGGCGCCATCGATAAAACAGATGGAGGACTCGTTGGCGACGACGTCTTGCAGACCTTTGGGAGCAGCGGTGGACATGGATCATCTCCTGCGAAAATAGGGCGGAATTGATTATCGGAGATGGATTAATGGGTTGTCATCTGGGCGGGGCGAATATCGGTAATAGTGGGCGGAATGCAAAGACAAAAGCTTTGAACGCAATGGACGCAAAGTTGAAACGCAAAGTACGCAATGTTTAAGACAAGGCAAAACGAGCAGGGAAAAAGGGTGAGAGGTCGAGGACGACCTGCTTGGCTTCGATGAGGTCAGCGAGGAGGACGGCTGTGACTGGGGCCAGAAGGATGCCGTTGCGATAGTGGCCGGTGGCGAGAAAATGGCGGCTGCCGGGTTCAAGCTGGCCCAGCAAGGGCAGGCCGTCGGGCGTGTGCGGGCGCAGGCCGGCCCAGGCTTCAAGCTGCGGTGAGGCAGACTCCTCAGCGAGCGCAGGAAGCAGGTTTGCGGCGAGGGCGCGCAGGTGGGTGAGATCGCGAGGATGGGTGGAGATGTCGAAGCCGGCATCCTCGATTGTCGCGCCGATGAGAGCTGTGCCGGCTTGCGGCCCGAGGGTGCGCGGGACGATGTAGATTTCATCGCTGCGATGGACTTCGCGAAGGCCCTGCAGTCCAGGTGGCAATTGCACGCGCAGCATCTGGCCTTTGCGCGGGCGAATTGGGAGGCTGTGATGTTCAGCGGGAATTGTCCACGCGCCGGTGGAATAGATGACGGTTTGCGACGGAGATATTTGTGTTGGTTTAACCTCGCTGTGTTCGCGGACCTCGATTCCTGCGGCGCGGACGGCGGCGAGCAGAGCGGCGGCGAGATTGCGAGGATCGAGGGAGTGCTCGGCAAGGCGATGGACGACGCTGTTGCGTTGGTATTGCAGTGTGGTGTCCGTGTGGAAGGGAACGGCGATGCTGGAGAGTTGCTCGATACGTTTGAGGAAGTTGGGGTAAAGCTCGATGCTGAGCTGGGAGAGTGGCAGCAGCGCAGATGGATTGTGTGGGTCATGAGCGGCAAGCATGCCCGCGGCAGCTGTGGAGGCGTGGGAGAGAGCGGTGTTGCGCTCCAGTACCAGGACGCGGGCACCGCGGTCGTGAAGTTCAAGGGCTATCGAAAGACCGATGATGCCGGCGCCCACGATAAGGACATCGGGCGTGGATGTTGTTAGAGGTGCAGCTGGATGGAAAGAGCCGGGGGCCACACATCCTATTTTAGACAGCCTGCATCTGAGCATTTTGCGGAGTTGTATAACTTGGGCCAATCGTTGAGGTGGGCGTACACGAAAAAGCTCTTTTGTACGTCTGGTGCATTGGAAATGGGTTTATAAGGTGAGAGAGGTTTTGGCGCTCTTCGCGTGGCGCTGAACCAAGGAGGATGAATGAGCGACGAGACGATAGTGGAGTCAAAGCCGCCGATGTGGCTGGCAGCTGTAGCTGTAGGTGGGCTGATTTTGGGAGTGGGCGCGCTGGCGTGGAGTCTTTCGCTACAGAGCCATTTGAACACTGCACAGCAGAATGCGGATTCAGCAAATAAGCAAAACGCGGTGCTGGCGGAAAAGCTGCAACAGACCAACGAGCGCATGCATGCGGAAGACCAGACGCTGGCGCAGAGCGTGGGCATGACGCAGAAGCAGCTTGAGGACAAGTCGAACCAGCTGATTACAGCGCAGAGAAATGCAGAGGCAGCGACGACCAAGCTGCAAAAAGAAGAAGCAGCGACTGCCCAGCAGGTGGGTGCGGTGCAGAACGATGTCACGAGTGTGAAGACGGATGTTGGCGGCGTGAAGAGCGACGTTGCTACACAGCAGGCCGATCTTGCTGCGGCCAAGACCCAGCTGACGCGCGTGATGGGCGATGCCGGCGTGATGAGCGGCTTGATTGCGACCAACCATGACGAGCTGGAACAGCTGAAGCATCGCGGCGACCGCAACTATTACGAGTTCACCTTGAACAAGGGTGCAGCGGCGCAGAACGTGGGCACCATCAAGCTGGAGCTGAAGAAGGTCGACCAGAAGAGGTCGAAGTATACGTTGGAAGTGAGCTCGGACGACAAGAACATCGAGAAGAAAGACAAGAACCTGGATGAGCCGGTGCAGTTCTATTCCGGCAAGACTCCGGCGCTGTTCGAGATCGTGGTGAACAATATCAACAAGAACCAGGTGACAGGTTACCTCAGCACGCCGAAGGGTGCGCCTGCGCCGATCTCGGTACCGTAAGGCAGAGGATAGAGCGTAGAGGATAGTGAATGACAAAGGCCTGCGCGAATGTGCGCAGGCCTTTGTTGCATTTGAAGTGAAGGATTAGGGCAGGTCGATGGTTTGTGGGCCCTGGTGGACGAAATTGAGCGTTAGCGTGGCGGATTTTTTTGTCTTCCAGGCGGCATCGGTAAGCGTGGGAAAGAACAAAATGATAGAGCCTTCAAGCGTGGCGCGGGATGCAATTTCGCTCTCCGTGCCGATGGGATGAGTGGCGAGTGGAGTGAGCGCGGGGAAGGATTGCTCCAGGCCTGCGATGGCCGACGGGTTGACGATCGTGGCGGCGATGGAGCCTTCGGCTGTGGTGAGTGTGGCCTCCGGCGGGTTGAGGAAGAGTGGCAGGCGCAGATTGTTCGCGATGCTGACATGCACTACGACGTAGAGATCGTCCTCTGAGGCCGCTGGCGTGCCCAGGATGTGGACGCCGCCTTTTGCGGCTTTGGTTTCCGTATGTGGGGCGAAGAGGTCGATTTTCTCTACCTGGATTTTTGCGGGTGTGCGCGGGCTGAAGTAATAGATCGCCGCAGCGATGGCAGCAAGCGCAAGGATGGAGATGAGAATGGTGGGAGTGCGATTGCGCTCCGGAGCGGGGCCGAGGTTGAGGTCAGGCATGAGGACAGAATACAGCGGCGGTAAAGAAGCAGGTCCTTCGCTCCGCTCAGGATGACAAGTTCATTCCCCTATGGGCGTGGACGGAGGCTCTTGAGAAATTTGTCGATGGGTTGGGAATTGATAAGGTCGGCTGCGGTGAGCCATGCGCGGCGAAGTTGCACGATTCCGTTGTCGATCTGGTCGAGCTCGTCCGTGGAGTGGGCGTCTGTGTTGACAATGATTTTGCAGCCGGCTTCTTTGGCCTGGCGCAGATGAAGATCGTTGAGGTCGGAGCGCGCGGGAGAGGAATTGTGCTCGACGGCGATGCCGTATTTCGCGGCGGCGGCGAGCATTTTGGCAACGTCAACCTTGTAGGGCTCGCGGCCAAGCACTTTGCGGCCTGTGGGATGGCCGAGAATCTGCACATAAGGGTTTTCGCAGGCGCGCAGCACGCGAGCGGTGACTTCTTCCGCAGTCTGATTGAAGCCGCCGTGTACGCTGGCGACAACGATATCGAGTTGGGCCAGCGTGAAGTCTTCAAGGTCGAGCGCGCCATCGAGGAGGATATCGACTTCAACGCCGGCGAGAATGCGGAAGGGAGCCTTGGGCGGCTTGTTGTTCGGCTCTTTCGATTTTTCGCGGGCCTTGTAGCGCGCCCACTGCGGGCCTTTTTTTGCGGCGAATTCTTCGGCTAGCTTGTCGCTTTCCTTGCGAATGCGCGCAGCATGGGCGAGCGCACGTTTGTCGTCCATGCCGTTGGTCATGGCGAGATGCTTGGAGTGGTCGGTGATGGCGATGTATTCGAGGCCGCGTTCGATGGCTGCTTCGGCCATTTCGCGGATGGAGTTGGAGCCGTCAGACTCTGTGGTGTGCATGTGCAGATCGCCGCGAAGGTCGCTGCGCACGATGAGCTGCGGAAGTGTGTGCTTGGCGGCGGCTTCGATCTCACCGCAGTTCTCGCGCAATTCGGGTGCGATGTAGTCGAGGTCGAGCGCGTTGTAGATTTGCTCTTCGGTTTCCGCAGCGACGATCTTGTTGTCTTCGAGGCGCAGGAGAGCGTACTCAGAAAGCGTAAGGCCGCGCTTTATGGCGCGCTGGCGCAGAGCGACGTTGTGGTGCTTGGAGCCAGTGAAGTATTGCAGCGCTGCCCCGTAGCTGGCGCGCGGAAGCAGACGGACATCGACTTGCAGATTGTTGCGCAAGGTGAAGCTGACCTTGTTCTGGCCTTTAGCAAGCAGCTTGTCGATGAGTGGAAGCGTGGCGACGTGCTCGACCGCTGCGCTTACGACATCGGGTTCGCAAGCCGGGCCGGTGACGAGCAGGTCGAGATCGCCGCAGGTCTCGCGGCCTCGGCGCAGGCTGCCCGCGGGTGTGATTTTGTCTATACCCGGAAATTCGCGGATGAGTTGGGAGATACGCTCGGCGTGTTTGCGTGCGACGTCGATACGGAAGCGCGAGGAGTTTTTGCGGTGGTCTTCAATGCCCTTGAGCAGCTTGTCCGTGAATTTTTGTCCGAGGCGCGGGAGCGGCAGAAGGTCGCCGCGTTTGGCGGCTGCTTCGAGTTCATCAATGTTAGTGATTTGTAGCGCGGAGTAGAGCATCGCCACGGTCTTGGGACCCATGCCGGGCAGGCGCAGCAGCTCCAGCATGGACGGCTTGTATTTTTTCAGCAGCTCTTCGCGCAGCTGCATGGTGCCGGTTGCGACGAGATCGCGGATGTTGGCGGCCATGCCTTTGCCGATGCCGGGGATGGCAAGCAGCGCTTTGGGGTCGGCGTCTGGTGTGGCGAGCGTGGCAAGCTGCGTGGTCTGTTGCTCGACGGCCTCTGCGGCGCGGCGGTAGCTGCGGATGCGGAAGGAATCGCCGCCATCAATTTCCAGCAGAGCGGCGGTTTCATCGAGGGCGCGGGCGAGGGAGATATTGTCCATAAAGAGAAAGCAAAACTAAGAAAAGCACGGGCGCAAACGAATAGGCCCGAACTACGCAATTGTATGCGCAGGCCCGGGCCTGAGTTTATAGAGAGGTAGTTGTCCGGCTGATGAAGCTACTCTGTTTTGCCGGTGAGAATGACCTGGTCCGCCTGAGGACCTTTAGCGCCATCCACGACGTCGAATTCGACGGCATCGCCTTCTTTAAGGCTTTTATAACCGTCAAGCTGGATGGAGCTGTAGTGGACGAAGACATCAGGGCCATCTTCGCGGCCCAGAAACCCGTAGCCTTTTGCGTTATTGAACCACTTCACTGTGCCCTTAAATTGTGCCATTTGACCCGACTATCCTTGCCTTGAAAGAGATTTTCCCTCCGCTCCGCGGCGGAGAACTCAATGCTTAACTAGACGCCAAAATCCCCATAAGAAGTTGTTTGGGAAGTTGCCTGATCGCAGGTAACTTCCTTGATTACGGGGTTCTACGTTTGATAGCGCACACAACTCTCCCCTGAAGGCTTAACGCTAGAAAAGCCAGCTCGGATTGGTGGATTGTGGAAATTTCTCGGTTTAGCTCTTGGATTTATGAAGAGAGGCGTAGAAGAGCACCCCGATCAGGGTTTTGCCGTCATGGATCTTTCCGGCATGGATGAGGCGCAGGACCTCTGAGAGGGGTGTCATGTGGACCTCGATCTTCTCGTCGTCTTCAGGCATGGCCTGGCCAAGGGTTAGGTCTTCAGCCAGCAGGATGTTCATGGCCTCGGTCAGGAAGCCGGGGCTGGCGAAATACTTGGTGTGCTTGGACCATTTGCGGGCGCGGTAGCCGGTCTCTTCCAGCAGCTCGCGGCGGCCGGAAGGGATGAGTTTTTCGCCGGGTTCGATGCGTCCGGCGGGGAGCTCAAGCAGGAACTGGTTGGCGGCGTGGCGCCACTGGCGGATGAGCAGGATGCCGGGGTCGGCGGGGTTCGTTTTGGTGTCCACGGCGAGGATGACGACTGAGCCGTTGTGGCGGATGACCTCGCGCGTGGCGCGTACGCCGCCGGGTTCGGTGACCTCATCGCGCGTGACCCAGAAGACCTTGCCCTTGAAGACTGTTTTGGAGCTGAGGGTGCGGCCTTTACCGGTGAGCTTGAGGGACTGAGGAGATTTTGTGACAGGCTTTTTCTTCGCGATGGCTTTCTTATTGCTCATTTTTGTAGAGTACAGCAAAGAATTGGTGCATCGGCGGAGGGCATGGTGCATCCAAAGTTTGACCCTCTAGAGACAATACTCAGTGGCCAGGGTGAGAGACTGAAGGCATAATGCAGGCGGAGTGTTATCCCATATCGACGCTGCCGGGAACTACGAAGCTGTTCCGCGATTTTGCGGAGGGCGGCGCGGAGAGTACACGCGTGTTGCGGCGGTGGTATCCGCATGAGCCGTTTGCGATGGAGTGGGCCAAGCGTTCTCCTGAGCTGAACGTAGAGCAGACCGAGCTGTTAGCGGACGCTTTGTACGCGCAGGCAATTGAGTTTGGCGCGGGAGAAGCAGCGCTTGCGAATATAGAAAAGCTGCGCAATGGTGCTGCAGCGGTTGTGACTGGGCAGCAGGTGGCGCTTTTTGGTGGACCGCTGCTCACGCTATTGAAAGCTGCGACCGCGGTGCGCAAGGCGCAGGACGCGACGGAAATGAGTGGGCGCGAGCATGTTCCGGTTTTCTGGTTGGCGACCGAAGATCATGATCTGGAAGAAGTCGACCAGGTTGAGCTGCTGACGAAGCAGGCGGTAGAGAAGATCAAGCTTGACCTGCGCGCTGACCAGCCACGGCCGGTGGGCGGCATCCGCGTGGACGACGGTAGCGGGATGCTGACTGCTGCTCTGGAGCGCGCAAGTGAACTGTTGGAATGGGCCCCAGTGACGGATTGGCTGCGTGAGTTTTATGCCGCACCCGATGCCACGCTCGCTAGCGCCTTTGGCAAGCTGCTGACGCGGCTCTTTGCGAAGCAAGGGCTGGTGGTGATGGATGCTTCATCGCGCGCCTTCCATGCGCTGGGCGCATCGGTGCTGCGCGAGGCGATTGAGCGTGCGGAGGAGTTGGAAGCGGCGCTACTAGAACGATCCAAAGAGCTGGTGAATGCGGGATATCATGCGCAGGTGAATGTCGAAACTGGAATGAGCCTGCTGTTTCTGATTTCTGAGAACGAGGCCGGCGAGCGCGTGCGGCTTTCGCTGCGGCGCGGTGCGGGTGGTGAGTGGAAGGCCGGCGCAAAGACGTATACGACTGCGGAGCTGCTGGCGATCCTGGAAAGCGAACCGGAGCGGCTGAGCCCAAATGCACTGTTGCGCGCGGTCTTTCAAGATGCAATTTTGCCGACGGCGGCATACATCGGTGGGCCTGCTGAGATTGCTTACTTTGCACAGTCGGCCGTGGTTTACGAGAAGATTCTGGGACGCGTGACGCCGGTACTGCCGAGGCTTTCTGCCACGCTGCTGGAGCCGGGGATCGCGCAGACGATGGCTGCGCATGAGGTTTCTCTGGCGCAGGTGCTGGAGGCGAAGACTGCTGACGAACTTGCGGTGCGGTTAGGCGCACGGGCCATGCCTATCGAAGGCAAGCGCAAGATTGCCGCGGTAGGCAATGCGATGGACACAGAGTTAACCGCGCTGACCGAGTACATGGGTGCAATGAGCGCTGACCTTGGGCGTGCGGCCGGGGTGAGCGCGAATAAGATGCGCTACCAGATGAACCGGCTGCGCAGGATGGCGGCGGCATTCGAGGTGCAGAAAGAAGCGTCGCTCAAGAAACATGCGACGGCGATTATGCTGAATGTGTTTCCCGATGGGCATTTGCAGGAGCGCCTGCTGGCCGGGGTGGGTTTTGTGGCTCGGCACGGCGAAGGCCTGATGGAACTCTTGGTGGAGCATGCCGGACAAGAGTGCCCGGGGCATCGCGTAATTACGCTCTAATGCGGCAGGGAACCGGCGGCTGCAATTTGCGTATTTATTGGCGAGAGGTTAGAGCCATGCACATGCTATTCGCACTCGCACTGATTCCGTTTGGAGCGTTCCACTTTTTGCCAACCATTGTTGCCGCTATACGCAATTCGCGGCACCTGCTGGCGATCTTTCTGGTTAACCTGTTGCTGAGCTGGACGGCGATTGGATGGGTTGTCGCGCTAATTTGGGCGTTTACCAGTGAGCCGAAGTGGGAGTATGGATATGCTCCGGCACGTCGCTATTACTAAGCAGCGTCAAACTTTGGCGACTTGAACCACGCCTTCACGGGCGCGGTGTTCAGGTTCCAAAGGAGGTAGATAGCCAGAACAGCTTTCGCCAGTTCAATACCGGCGTTGAAATGTGACGCAGCCATTGTCTTGCTAATCATGATCAGGCTGAGGAGCACAAGAACTGCATCGATCATGACGACCCAGCGCGCCCATTCATGGCCCTTCCAGTAAAAGAAGACGCAAATGGCGGCAATAAGGGCACCAAGGATTGCACTGCCGTGTGCAATGGATGCCATCAAGGAGGGCGTCACCATGGGGTTTGCGGCCATGTTTGAAGGCATCGGCGGCATTGCCATGGTGAAGGTGCCAACCAGCCCGAGGACAATAAAGAGGGCCATGAGGCCAGCGGTGAGGTCAATCGACGAAGGCTTCTGCATGACGGGAGTGTATCGCAGACATAGAATGGCTGCGAGGACTTTTTGCAATGGGATTGAGCGACCAACCATTTGAAGTAACGTGCCCGGACTGTGGCGGGATGCTGAAGATCGACCCAGTAACACGCGGTGTGATAGCGCACACCCCGGCGCCGCGCAAGAAAACATTTGAAGACTTTGGCGCTGCGGCCAAGGCCTTGAAGGAAAGCGATGCGCGCAGGGACTCGATCTTTGCGCAGTCGATTGAGGCGCAGAAGAACAAAGAAGACATCATGGAAAAGAAGTTTGCCGAAGCGGTGAAGAAAGCCAAGGAGTCGAAAGATAGCGGCAAGCCGATGCGTGATTTCGATTTCGAGTAAAGAGGCTTGCAAAAACGAAGGCCCATCCTTGCGGATGGGCCTTTCTGTTTTGCAGAGCGTGAGTTCATGTGGTGACCCAGGGCGTTCCGCCCGCGAAGTCGGCAGTAAGAGTGACGTTCATGGAATCGAGGATTGAGACCGTGGACATGGTGCGGCCAAGCTCACGGTTTTTGGTGAGAGAAGCAACAGAGAAGTTCTCAGAGCCTACGAAAAGTATTTGCGCGCCGCTGTAGCTGAAATCGGCGAGGATGACTTTGGCGTGGATGTAGAGGATGGAACTTGAGTCTTTGTAGGTGACAACCTGGACACCGGCGGCCTTGAGCGCGTTGAACTCGGTGGCGTAGGTGTTATCGTCATTGGTCATAATGACTTTGACCGTAACGCCGCGTTTGGCGGCATTTTCCAGGTCAGTGACGATGGCGGAATCGCTCATCTCTTCGTTTTCAACGGTGAGAGTGTGAGTGGCTGCATTGATGATGGCTTGCAGGTCAGTGCTGGAGTCAGTGGGCGACCAGATGAGGCTGTCTGCCTTGCTGGGTGTGATGGCTGTGTTGGTAAAGTCGGCGTTGAATGTTTTTTCAATGGCGGCGACGTTGGCCTGATTGGTATCAAGAATCGCGAAGTCGCGTGTCTCGGAGTAGTACTCGCTGGTGAGGTTGAGGGTCATAATGAGCGATGACGCGCCGTCGACGGTAATCGTTTTCTGGTGTGTGGCAGAGTAGGTGGGATTGGCCCAGTGGCACTGCACGCCGCCTGCGGTGAGTGCGTTGAAGGCAGGCGTGTTGGAAGAGAGCTCGAGGTTCTGATCGAGAATGACACGAACAACGACACCTTTCTTGGCGAGAGCGATGAGATCCGCCTGCGCTTTGGTGTCGACAAACTCGTACATAGTCATGTCCAGTGTTTTTGTAGCAGTGTTGATGAAGGTGTAGACAGGCGTGACCGTTTTATCGGTTTCAGGAAAGGTGTAGAGGGTTTGGGCGCTGGCGGCGAGAGAGAAGACGAGCACAGCAAAGGACAGAACGGCGATTCGGAAAGGCAGATGTTTCACAGTGGGCCTCAGAAAATGATTTGCGTGCAGGAACTGTGGAGCAGCCTAGGTGGTGGGCCTGTGGATTGTCGATGCAAAAAGCGGTAAACGATGGTACGAAGGTACTCAAGGGGTAGCGCTGTATGCGCAACCACGTAAACTGTAAGAGATGCCTCCAATTCTGAATGCACAAGGCGTGAGCAAACGCTTTGGCGCAAAGCCACTGTTTGAAAATATTTCGTTTGCCGTTGAAGAAGGCGACCGCATTGGCCTGATCGGGCCGAATGGCGCGGGAAAATCTACGCTGCTCGCCGTTCTTGCTGGGGAGATGGAGCCTGATGCCGGTGAACTCGCCGTGCGCAAGCGCGCGCGCGTGGGGTATGTGCGGCAGATCTCGGAGTATGCTGCCGGCATAACGGTGCGCGGCGTGCTGGAAGCGGCGATGAAGCGTGCGCATGTTCCTGAGAACGAGCGCGAGCAGCGGCTGCGCGAGACGCTAGGACGCGCAGGATTTACGGATGAAGGCATGGACTCGCAGGCCGCGCAACTGAGCGGCGGCTGGCGCAAGCGGTTGGCGATTGCCGAGGCCATGGTGACGCAGCCGGATGTGCTGCTGCTGGATGAGCCGACGAACCATCTGGATCTCGAAGGCATTGAGTGGTTGGAAGGTGTGCTGCGTGCGGCGAAGTTTGCGAGTGTCGTTGTTACGCACGACCGCTACTTTCTGGAGAACGTGGCGAGTGAGGTCGTCGAGTTGAGCCGTGTGTATGCGGAAGGCATGTTGACGGTGCGCGGAACGTACTCGCGGTTCCTGGAAGATCGCGAGGCTTATCTCGAATCGCAGACCAAGATGCAGGAGAGCCTGCGTAACCAAGTGAAGACAGAGATTGATTGGTTGCGTCGCGGGCCGAAAGCGCGCACAACGAAATCCAAGGCACGCATTGATAGTGCGCAGGCGATGATTGGCAAGCTGGCGGATGTGGATGCGCGTACTCGCACAGCGACGGCGGGGATTGAATTCGCTGCCAGCGACCGGCAGACCAAGCGGCTGATCGAACTGGAAGATGCTACGGTGACGCTGGGCGGGCGCGAGATTGTGCGTAATGTTTCGCTAGGCCTGATGAATGGGATGAAGCTGGGCCTGGTGGGGCCGAACGGCAGCGGCAAGACGACGCTGTTGCGTGCGATGTCGGGCGAGATTCCGCTGAGTGCGGGAACGGTGAAGCGCGCGAATGCGCTGCGGATTGTGTACTTCTCGCAGATGCGCGAACTGGATGAGTCGTTGACGCTGCGGCGGGCGCTTGCGCCGGATGCTGATGCGGTGGTCTACCAGGACCGCGTGGTGCATGTGGCAAGCTATGCGGCAAAGTTCCTATTCACGGGTGAACAGCTGAATCAACCTGTTGCGCGGTTGAGCGGAGGAGAGCGCGCGCGTGTGCTGATTGCGCGGTTGATGCTGGAACCGGCCGATGTGCTGATGCTCGACGAGCCAACGAATGACCTGGATATTCCGACGCTGGAGATTCTGGAAGAGTCGCTGCTGGAGTTCAAGGGAGCGCTGGTGCTGGTGACGCATGACCGTTATCTGCTGGATCGCGTGTCTAATGTTGTGCTGGGGCTTGATGGTCGTGGCAATGCGCAGTTGTTCGCTGATTATCTGCAGTGGGAAGAGTGGAAGAACGCAGGAAGCAGTGAGCAGCAAGTAGTAAGCAGAGATGTTGTTGCTTCTGCCAGGAAAGATGCGAGTGGCAGCAAGAAAAAGCTTTCGTATCTAGAACAGCGCGAGTTCGACGGCATTGAGGCAAAAGTTGAAGCAGCGGATGAACGATTGGCTGCGGCGCATGACCGGCTTGCCGATCCGGCGGTAGGTGTCGATCCAACGGCGTTGACGCTGGCGCTCGCGGAGATGGAAGCTGCTCAGGCCGAGCACGATGCGATCTACGCACGCTGGGCAGAACTGACCGAGAAGGCTGGTTAGTTTTTAAGAACCACTTCGCCATTCTTCATGACGAACGCGGGATGTTCCAAAACTTTGATGTCGGTGAGCGGGTTGCCGGGGACGGCGATGATGTCGGCGAAGAAATGAGGCTTGAGTTGGCCGATGGAGTCGGCCCAGTCGAGAAGTTTGGCGCCGTTGATCAGGCCGGAGCGTAGAGTTTCTGCGGGGCTCATGCCGTACTCGACCATTAGCTCGTATTCACGAGCCTGCGTTCCGTGCGGGAAGGGGCCGACGTCAGAGCCGACTGCGAAGGGAACACCTGCTGCCATTTGCTTTTTGAACTCGGCGGCGTGGAAGGCTTGCATGGCGTTCTCGCGCGTTGCGGCAGTTGACGAGGCGGCGTGCGCAGCGAAGTATTCGATGATGGTGAAGGTGGGCACGGCGTAAATCTG
>Ga0206848_1175_pt1 | contig 13674 bp, 12 predicted proteins | sample Alteio_BWOrgCont_18_FD_152635 | JGI IMG/M metagenome (GOLD analysis project Ga0206848, IMG submission 152635) | Enriched cells from forest soil in Barre Woods Harvard Forest LTER site, Petersham, Massachusetts, United States -... | ecosystem: Environmental > Terrestrial > Soil > Temperate forest >...
GTAGCCGCAAAGCTGCGCAATAATATCTCTACCAGTTGCATTAAACTTAGCCCCAGGTTATAAACAGCCAGGGCTGCCGCGCCGAGCATGTGATATATAATAAATGCGTCTGAAGCGCCAAACATGTTGGCGCTTAACGTGGTGCCTACACTAAACCTTCCGAAATTGTACAAGTCAAGTATACCTTTGCGGCTACGGTGCTTTATGGTATTAATACGCGACCAGCCCATAGCCAGCGTATAAACACTGGTTATAAAATACGATAGTATATAGGCATATAATACCCGCATCAGGGTTATTTGGCCCGATAGTACCAGTATTAAAATAAATACAAAAAAACCACCCTGGCTTACCAGGCGTACATATAACATCCGGTCGAACCGTTGCTCACCCTGTAATACGCAGGTGGCTATAAATTGCGGCAGCATGCAAATAAAACACAGGCCCGAATACTCGAAGAAGAGCGCATATCCCGGATTGCTAATGTCTTTTATTATAAACAGAAACGGGATAGTTATTACCACTAACAGCCCGGTTATACCGCTGGCAATAAACCAGGCCGAACCTGTTACTTCGGCCGAGCGCTCGGGGCTTGAGCCTGCATAAAACTTTATAAAAGCGGTAGTTAGAAAACCTGAACGGAAGGTATCGACCAACAGCAAGGTAGTTTGAAAAAGCACCCAAATACCCACCACCTGGATTGGAAGTGAGCGGTAAATTACAGCCATGGTAAGCATGCCCAGCCCCGACATGATGATATTGCCGGATAAGGACAGGAAATACTTATTTTGAAGGACTGTAACTACTTTTGACGGCATACTTAACAAATATATCTAAAGCTTTTATAAAGCGACAATTAAGAATAATCAATTATTAATATATTAGCTTAAATTATGGAAGCAGGCAGGAATAATTTTGAAGAGGTTACTTTACTAATTACCCATTATAACCGCAGCCAATCGCTCCAGCGCCTTTTACAAACGTTTACAGACCAGCATTTTGTATTTGGCGGTATAGTAGTATCGGACGATGGCAGCCAGTCGCAACACCTTGAAAAGCTTGCCGAACTGCAAAAAATATACAATTACCAGTTAATTACTACGCCCATAAATAAAGGCCTCGGCAACAATATAAACAAAGGCCAGGACGCGGTAAAAACGCCTTACACTTTATACGTACAGGAAGATTTTGAGCCTAAGCCAGCCTTTGCAACTCATTTTAAGGATGCGCTGGGCTTTATGAATGAGGACGCTGAATTAGATATTGCAAGGTTTTACGCTTATTTTGAATATCCTTATTTAAAGCCTTATGGCAAGGGCTTTTCGCAGATGTTGTTCAGCCCTAATTTTTTTGATAACAACCATATTAAGTTTTACGTATATAGCGACCACCCCCATTTGCGGCGCAGCACATTTTTGCAAAAATTCGGGCGTTACCCCGAGGGCATTAAGGGTGATATAACAGAATATCGTATGGCGCTGTCGTTTGTGCAGAAAAAAGGCAAGGGCTTGTTTTTTGATGAGTTTAATAAGCTGTTTTATCAGAAAAACTCGGCAGATGAGCCCAGTACCATGAACAGGGCAAACTGGCGCGAAAGCAGGAACCCATTTGCGCTGGCGGCGAGAGCAGTATACCTGCAATTTAAGCTGCTGAAATGGACGTATAGCTATTATTTTAAGCACTATAAATAAACATTAATGAAGCATTTTGATAGCATTACTTTATTAATTACCCATTACAACCGCAGCCAATCGTTAGAGCGGCTTTTGCAGGCATTTAACCGGCAGCAAATTGTTTTTGGCGACATTATAGTGTCGGACGATGGCAGCAAGCCGGAGCATTTGGACAGGCTTAAAGCGATACAACCAACCTATAATTTTCAGTTGATTACCACGCCTAAAAATAAAGGGCTGGGCAATAACATTAATAAAGGCCAGGATGCCGTAAAAACGCCTTATACTTTATATGTGCAGGAGGATTTTAACCCCTTCCCCGGTTACGCTAAGCATTTAGAGGATGCGTTAAGCATTATGGAAGAAAGGCCTGATGTAGATATGGCGCGTTTTTACGCCTATTTTAAATATCCGTACCTGAAACCCTATCGTGATGGCTTTTCGGAAATGATGTTTAGCGTTTGGAAACCCGGCTACCGCAAGTTTCATGTTTACAGCGACCACCCCCATTTAAGGCGCAGCAGTTTCTTTACCAAATTTGGCAGGTACCCCGAAGGCTTAAAAGGCGACAGGACGGAATTTTTAATGGCCATTTCCTTCCTTAAAAACAAAGGCAAAGCCATGTTTTATGAGAATTTTAAAGGGCTTTTCGACCAGCTAAATTCATCTGATGAGCCAAGCACCATGACTCGCGGTGATTTGCGGCAGAGCGATAACCTGTTTATATCCTTTGTTCGTGGGATTTATCGCAACATTAAACATAATTACGATTTGTTGGTCGCCAAAAAGAATTAGCGATTAATTGTTAGAAGTTACTAAATTTAAAAAAACAGTGTCATTTCGAACGAACAGGGGCTGGCTTGCGCATTGGGGTGAGGAGAAAACTTATACGCCCGATATGATGGATACCTATACGGCGTATAAGTTTTCTCACCCGCGCCATAGCTTAGGCCTATGCTGCGGGTTCGAAATGACATTATTTGTTATTTTAAACAGGTTCTTAAGCTTTTGATGCAAAGTCTTTATCTATCAACTCCATTATTTGTTTAGCGCGAATTTCCCAGGTATTTTGCTGTGCAACCTGCAGGCGTTTGGCCAGTTTTTCGGGGGTATCATGGGCTAAAATATCATTAAGCGCTTTGGTGAATGATGCGGCGTCATCGCAATAATTAACGGCATCATTGGTGTAATCTTTCAAATCGGGGTTAAAGCCTGTTGATATTACGGGTTTGCCTGCGCCCAGGTATTCAAACAGTTTTAGCGGGAAAATAGTACTGCTTACATCATCCTTTTTAAACGGAATTATCGCGATATCAAAGCCTTTAAATAGTTGCGGTAACTCGGCATAAGGTATCGAGCCTAATAAATGCAGGTTTGGCGTGTTGAAAAACCAGTCGGGCACATGTTCTTTAAACATCGGGCCAACGAATACAAAGTTTTTATCAGGGTTTGTGGTGATAACCTCCTTCATCAACTCATAATCAATCCTGCGCTCAATACTGCCCACGTAGCCAATTATGGGCTTTTTGATGTTTAGCAGTTTTTTGTGAATGGGCAAGTCTTTATTCAGCGCTTTGGAGCTATGCGAAAGCTCACCCGCGTTGGGCACAAAAAAGGTATTTGGGTTGATTTTTATTTTCTCGTTATACAAAGTTTTGCTGCTGCAAATAACCATATCGCTTTCCTTAACCAATTGCAGCTCGGATACAATGCCGTGCTTCATATCATAAGGCGTAATCATGGGGTCAAGGCATTGGTAAATAACTAATGCCGGTTTTATAGCCTTGCCCACTCCGGGATAATAAAAGTTGAAAGCATTGATAAATACAAAGTCTTTTATCCCCTGTTTTTTGATAATATATTTTAACCTTTTTGCAATCCAGCTCTCGTTAATTTTTAATATGGCGCGGTACAGTTTACCTTCGGGTAAAAAATTTAAGGGTAAAAGTATGGGCAATGCCATTCGTTTAAGGTTTGGTATTTCAGTATCAATAACTGCAGAATCAGCATTAAAAAAGCTATCCTTACGCTTTTGAAAAGCCTCCGATGATTTTTCGTTTTTATAATCCTTATAGGTTAACGGGTATTCGATATAATAAACCTTGTTATCAGTCGCAAGCTCGCGGGCTAAAAATATGGATGTAGCTTCAATGGGGCTATTGTACCGCATGTTGCTAAAAATCAATATGGTTTTTCCGTTTTGTTGCACCTGTTTTGTTTTTTATGGTATTACGCGGCAGGTTGTAAGACCGGCAATTGGCTTTTTTCTTCCCGTAAATTCATATCCAGCCTTAAGGTAACGTTTATAAAGGCAGCCCACATGTAAAATAAAATGTTTGATGGGTATTGCACCAATGCTTCCTGCGGGAAATTTGCCAGGTTATAGGCAAATATAATCAGCGTTATGGCGAGGCAGTACGTTTTTAGCTCGCGGTTTTCAATCAGGTAATAATTGTTTATACCCGTTTTTAAAATCACGAACATAAATATGCAAAATACAATAAGGCCTACCCACCCGGTTTCGACAGCAACCCTGATGTAACCGCTATCCGGCGGGAAACTGGCCAAATACGATCCAGGCGAAAAACGCTTGCCCCACTCCCCCGTCGACCCCAGGCCACCGCCTATGGGGTGCGTTAAAATATAAGGCTGTATTTTTTTCTGGTTAGATTTACGCAGGTTATATGATGCATCATTATTAGGTTTAAACGCGGTTTGAAAACGGCTTAAATTGGGGTTTGAAGTGGGCACATTAATTAAAAACAGCAAAAAGACCGCGGCACAAGCTATAAACACCAATATCTTTTTATTGTATTTAAGTATAGCCAGTAAAAATAACGCAGCAGGAATTAAAACATTTGCCCCCCTGGTACCAGAAAACAGCATGGCATCTAAAAAGAACAAAACCAAAAAGCCCAGTGCTACTTTTTGCCACATTTTCATTTTTATACTGGTAACAAGGCAAATTATAAATATGGCGGGCATTACCATGTTATAGGCAAAAGCCACCGGATCGGCAAATATGGAGAACTTGCGCCAGTGCCCGTCAATAAACAGCAGCGATGCAATATCGGGGGTGCTGTTCAGGTAAGCGGTTTCAACAGCGTTAAAGCCAATATATTCCTGCTTAAAGGCATAAGCAGCGCCAATAACCGTAAGTACAAGCCATACTACAAATATTACCCGTAAAAATTTAATGGAATTAACATTGTACATGAAAACAAAATAGCTTAACGCGCAAATAGCCACCTCGCGCACGGTATATACCCACGCCATCCTTGATGTAGCAGATGGGTTGCCCACCTCCAATATATTATAAGCAAGCCAAATTAGTATAACAACAGTTATGGGGCTTTTAAATATGGCCCAGTTGCCTTTGATATGAAATATTACGCCCAAAAACAGCAGTACCTGCAAGCCATCCATTATGGTGCCCACAGGCCCGTTGAAACCCAGCTGGCCTATTACAAATATTATATATGACATTACCAGCAACACCAGCATGCCAAATTGCGGATAAGCGACAATGCCGTATACAAAAGGTAAAATGCCTATTAATATAATTATTACCACACCTAAAGCCAGGCCGCCGAAAGCTACGCCCGCGCCAATTAGCAAGGCAAAAAATAACAGCAAAACAAAACCTAACGGATTATACAGCTTTTCGACAATGATAAGCCTTTTTAGGGTTGCCGATAGCCGCTTTTTGCTTTTGGGTTTTTGTTGAGATACGCCTTCCATTTAAAAAAATAATATCTTAAAAATAAACGCAAACGTGCTTACAAAAGCCACCACAATGGCTACTATGCGGGTAATTTTATTAATTGTTAATTGCCGGTACGCTGCATTACCGCGGTTAAGCGCTTTTTCAGATGGTTCCGTTCTCATCAGTTCCTGTTTTATCGTTTCCGGCTACCTCATTATGGTAATTATGGGTGGTAGCAACTGAATGTTTATTAGCGTTTTTTACCTTTAACAGCGATAGTACCTGGTAAAATATAAATTTAGGGATATTTATTAACGATTGGTAAATGCGCTTGTCGGTATCTGATTTGGCAAGGGCGATGTAAAAGCCCAGTACAAATACTATCATCCCCAATAACCAGATAAACACGGCCGTAATACTGATGAAAAAGTTAGCCAGCATGCAAAATACCGAAAGTATGAGGAAGATAAACAAGGGCGGCCTCAGCAAAATCAACCCAAACACAAATTGGTTGCGGCTAAAGTTGGTAATGCCTTTAAATACTAGCGAAAAGCCAAATTTAAAGTACCTGAACCATGTATTTATCCACCGGGAGCGTTGCTTAACCAACTGATCGGCATGGGTGGTTTTTTCGTCGTACACAATCGCTTTATCAGTAAAAGCAATGCGCAGGTTTTGGCCGACGATTAATGATTGTAAAACCTTATCAAACCCGGCGCCCGTTATATCCTTGTTTTCCAAGCAATCGCGGTACAGTTGCGTGGTAAATGCCATCCCCGAACCGGCAAGCGTTGCCGATGAACCGATACCAAATAACACCTTACCATCGTAAAAGTGATAGTAAATATCCCTCGCGGCATCAAGGCGGGCATAAGTGGTATTCAGGTTTTTCGCTTCGCGGATGCCTTGTACGGCTACAAAGCCCTGGTTAAAATATTTATCAAGTTCATGCAGGTATTCAGGATGGACTAAATTATCGCTATCAATAATGGTGAGGCGTGTATGCGCGCGTGTAAAATGATTAATAGCGTAAAAATGCGAGCGGGTGTTGCTGGCCAGTGTTTCGGGCGGGCGCAGTAAAATTACGCGCTCGTCGTCAAAATGCAGGTTAGTTATATCACATTTATCGGCAACAATATATACCAGGTAGTTGGTGTAGTTGAGCTTTAGCAGCGATGCCACTACAATGCCAAGGGTATCGGTTTGCTCATACGCGGTTACAATGATGCCGTAATCATCTTCGGGCGCAGCCGGTAATGCTTGTTTTGAGTTTTTGAAAAAGATAAATAACACAATGGGCAGGTATAAATTATACCCAATTAAAACCTGTAACAGTATCCATATTACCCAGGCAAGCCCCATTGTTTGTTTGTTAAGATGTTGACGTTTATTGTATTATTATGCCGCGTCTGTTTCTTCTTCTGTAGCATCCAACTTGTTAACCACATTTAATACCCAGCCAATAAACTTGTCATTTTGGCTTTTAAGATAAGCCAGGTTAGCTTTTTGGTTATTCCTAACAGGCTTACCGGCTTCAAATACGGCTAATATTTTATCGGCAAATTTATTCCACTCCTTAGATTTGTTTAAGGTATTTAGCGATGATGCTTCAATAATAATTACATCAAACGCTTCACGTATCTTCTCAAACCTGTCGCGGATGGTGTTTTCGTTAGTTACTTCAAATAAAGAACCGTCGCCGCCTTTATTGCTTAACACGGTTATTCTTGATGAGTTTTGCGCTATAAAATCGGGCGATGTGCCATTCAGGTAATCCTCAACAAATAGTTTTGACTTTACCGAGTGTGTAATACCGGGGTTATGGAAATTACCATCAATCAATAAAACCTTTTTATTTACCAGCGAATAGGCATAGGCAAGATTGGTAGCTACAAAGGTTTTTCCTTCGCCGTTACCGAGGCTGTTTATGAGTAATATTTTGTTGCCGGCAAGCTCAGTATCCACCTCGAAACGTATGGATTGCAACAGGTTTTTGAATTGGTAAGTTTCCGGGTCGACATTTGTTTCGGTCCATACCTTCCGTAAATCAATGGTATTGCTTGATAACAGGTTAAGATAACCCAAAACCGGCGCGCCGCTCGCGTTTGCCAGTTCGGCCGGGGTCTTAATGGTATCATCAAAAAAGTACAGCAGGAAAAATATAATTACACAGCCTATAAAAGTTATAAAACCGCTCAATATTACCAGCAACATTTTTTTTGAGGGCTGCGCTACGCCCGGCATTCCTGTTTCCAGTTGTTTAAGCTGCGCGGTATAATTGGCATCGAGGCTGGTTTGGTTGTATTTGCCCAAAATATCCATATATTCTTTTGAAGCGATATCAATGGCGCTTTCGTCCTGCTCAACAACAGCTTCGTGGGGCACAACGCCGTTAAGCTTTGTATTAAGTTTTACCAGCCCTTGTTGTATGGTGCCAATGCTGTTTTTAGCAATTTGATATTGTACCTCTAAGGTTAAGCGCTCCTCAACCAGGTTTTGTTGCGCTGCCAGCGGACTTGTTACATATTTATCAGACGATTGGCTGATTTGCTCAACCGCTACGCGCTTTAACGAGTCTATTTTATCATCGTTACTATTATCAGAATTATTTGCCAGCAGGCTATTAATCTGGTCGGTAACGCTAACTATATTTTGATTTACCGGTACCAGCAAGCTTTCCATATACTTGCGGTTATCGGGGTTAAACTTGCTGTCGATATTCCTGATAGCGGCCGCAGTTGATACCTCATCCCTTTGCGCTTGTTCGAGGTGGGTTTCGTAATCGGCAATTTGTGTATATATCGCTCTTGCTTCTTCGTTAATATTTAATATCTGGTTGGCTATTTTGTAGTTTTTAAGCTGATTGATCTTGCTATCCAGCGTATCTTTTTTGGCTATCACTAAATTACCCAAAAAGGTAATGGCCTTGCGCTGGTTTTCCTTTACAATGTAGGTGTAATAGGTAATAAACTCGCGGGCAAGCGTATTTACCACAAAGGCAGCCAGGTGCGGGTCATCGGCACTGTAATCTATATTAATAAAATCGCTGTTTTCTGCCCGGTAAACCGTTAATGATTTGAGTAAGGCTTCACTATCATAACCCATAGATGTAAGCAAAGCATGCAAGCCGTTTTGATCGGGATTGTATAGTGATAGCTCTTTACGGTTGTTATAATAATCGGTGTATACCGCCAAAGCGTGTACACGGGCGGGAGTATTAAGCGTTAAAAATAATTTACTTGGTTTTTCAAAAGGCTCGGTGCTGGTAAGGTCGTGTATCATTAATTGATACGAAACCTGGTCGAGCATCTTTTTTGAACGGATGATTTGCGTGAGGTTATCGAAATCCTGGTTTATCTCCGATTGGGGCGAACCTGAATTAGTGGTAGTTAATGTTTGTGTCTGATCTACCAGGCCGGTGGCTATCTGTGTTTCTGATGAATAGGTATCGGGCTGGTTGCGTACTAAAAAAAAGGTGATAATAATTGTGAGTAACGGAATTATTATCAGTGTTAACTTGTGGCGGGAAAGGATTTTAAAAAAATTTCCTAATTCCATTATTTTACGTCTTCTATTTTCTCACCCAGCAATTCCTCAAGGTCTGCCTTTGCTATCAGCATGTTTGTTTCGGCTGTAATTTTACTTTGATAGCTGTTGGTCAAATTGTTTTGTGCTGAACTGTAATTTTCAAAAGTTTGTTCGCCTTTTTCAAATTTATGTTTTATATCGCTAAACGCGTTTTCAGCATTTAGGGTGGCTTGTGTTTGTAACCGCAGGGTAGCTAAAGTTTGTATGTAGGTGTAATATCTTTTTTTAACATCGTTGGCCAGGGTTAAAAAGTACTCATCCTGATCGGCGGAAGCTTCAATTAATTGCTCCTTTGCCTGCCTTACCGCAAACGGTTTTTCTAAAAACGAGCCTAAATTAAAAAACACCCCGGCCTGGAAACCGTTAAACTGGCTTGGTATTGAAACCCCATTAAGCACTATTGTAGTTTTCGGTTGATAAACATAAGAAAGCGAAAATTCATCCAGGTAAGATATATCGGCTTTGCCAACGTTTGCCCTTGCCTCTTTTATTTTTGCCTCATTTTGCCTTACACGCGGATAATTCACTTTTGCCACGGCTATTAACTTATCAACGTAGGTTTCAGAAATATCCGGCAGTATGGATTGCTGGGCTGCAACAAATTGGCTTACGCCTATACTTAGCACAAAAACAACAAGTAATTTTTTAATACTCATATACAATGGTGATGGTCTATATGCCTAAATATTAACAATATATGTGCCTTAAGCCGATTAAAGGGCATAAATGCTCATATTATGTTCAATTATACGCATTTTAAGGTTGCTTATCAACACTTTGTATTTAGTTTGAGCAATTATTTTTGAAGATGTGGGGATTAAATTCCCCAATATATCTATTAAAAATTGCCTAAATCTTAATTGGTTATACAAAAAAGCCTGTATATTATTAACGCTATTGGTTATAATACACAGGCCTTATATAAGTTAAATCCGGCTTATGGTTTACTACTGCCGGGTGCAACCGAATCTTTGTGCATTTCACCGGGGTTATGCATCATGCCGCCGGGGCCATGCATATCATGCTGGGGCATATCCATTCCTTTTAAATCATCAGGATGCGGGTCGCCGCGGTGACAGGTAAAACACTTTACACTGCCGGCAACCATGCCCAGCGAATCTTTTTTACCTTCAAAATACTTGTTATTGATTTTGGCAGTCATTGCGAACATTTTTCGGGCCATGGCTTTTTCGGGTTTGGCATCACTGGCAAAGTCTGTTTTGCCGTCATCTCCTTTAGCATGACAAAAGCCGCAATGTACGCCGAGGGCGGTAGCCCAATCGTCCATTACCTTATGCAGCTCTTCGTGCGGTATGTTTTTAGGCAGTACTTTAAGATTTTTAAATTTGTGATCGTGGTCGTGATCCGGGTCCATAGCAGTTAATGCTGAGAACAGCACAACGGCCAGCAGACAGATAATTGTGGTAATTTTTTTGTTGAAAGGCATATTAGCGGGTTAAAAATCTAAGATAAAAACAATTTTATGGCTAATATGATTTTTGAAAAAATATTTTTTTCTGTGGGGCGGTTTAACATGGGGGTTGGGGCCTCACCTAAATCCTCTCCAAAGGAGAGGACTTTAACTGCGCTCTTTGTAGACTGTTAAACTAAATTACTTGTCATTCTGAGCGTAGCGAAGAATCTGTCGCTTGGTACACCACCTTTGTCATTCTTCGCTACGTTCAGAATGACAAAGGTGGGCAAGCGATGCTTAAACCGTTTTCAACTCCTTATTACGCCTGAATATAGATAGCAGGAACCCAATTATCATGATTATAGTGCCTGACCACAACAGGTTTATGTACGGGAAATTAATAGCGCGCATAACAATATATGGCCTTTTGCTTTCGGGTTGCATATACACGCTGATTTCGACCTTGCCTTTTTCGGGGATGATTTTGGTGAAGCGCAGTTTTAAACCTGCATCATCAACCTTGCGGGCAAAATCAAATACATTTTTGCCTTGTAAAAGGTAAACAGGCTCGGCGCCGTAAATATTACCGTGCGATACAATGGTTAGCTTTGCTCCTACAGCCGCGTCATTAGCGCCTAAAGGTATGTTTTCTATATGCGGGTGCCTGTCCAGGCTTTCCAGTATAATATAGCCGTCGCGGTAAGGTATGGTATCCCCTACGCTCATTTCGTGTGCTATCGGCGGGTTGTAATTGGCATCATCATTTTCCTGGTCGTGGCCCTCATCGGTAGCAAAGGCTTCCTGCGGCGCCATGCTTACGTGGGTGTACAGGTCATGAAATAAATAGTGCTTGGTATCGGGCGATGAAACAAGGCCCATTTTAGGGTTAGCCTGCGAGTTCGGCTTTAAGGTAAACTCCTCAATCACCTTGCCGCTGGCATCTATTTTTTTGTAATCAACTTTAAAATAATGATTTGGAGCCGATACCGAATCGCCGTAATAGGTAACTGTATAATCGCCCATTTTAACCGGCTCGTATTTATACAGCATTATATTTTCTTTTGGGTTACCTACTTTGGCAAAATCATCACCAAAATCGCCATTGGCATTTTGCGATATCACTGTTTTTGTACCTGCAGAAATTAACGCGCCTATCATCATTAACCCAAAACCGATATGCGCTACTGCCGACCCTACGAGCTTTACCTTTCCCTTAATGGCATCGGCAAACACTTTTACATTGGCTAAAATGGAATATACAGAGCCAAACATCACCAATACAAAAACCATTTGCAGTTTATATACGCCGGTTAGGTAAACAACCAGGCCGGTAATTAAAGCCGCGAATACCAGGTAAATAACACTGGTAATAAAAAAGCGGGTAATATCGGTTTTTTTGTATTTTAAAAATTGAGTGATACCCGTAAGTAGGGTTATTACTGCCGCGAAACCTGCCTGGAAAACATTATACAAAGTAACCGGGTTGGTTGGCGGCGCTACATGCGTTTTGAAAATAGCATTCCATACCGGTATAGATGTTACCACGATAAGCTGCAGGCACGACAGCGCCAAAAATATAGCACCTACAAACATCCAGAACTCGCGCGAATAGGTTTCTTCTTCTTTTTTGCTAATGGGCAGTTGCTTCCATCGCCAGGCAATCACTGTTACAGCCAATACCAAAAAGACCACCACATCAACCACTAAATGGCCGTATAGCCCGGCATCGGTAAAGGAGTGAACGGAAGTATCGCCCAAAACACCACTGCGGGTAAGGAACGAGGCATATAGCACCAGCACAAAACTGATGAGCGTTAAAAATGTAGCTGTAAAGTAAGCATGGCCGGTATTTTTATACACAATCATTACGTGTACTGCGCCAACTAAGGTTAACCATGGGATAAAGGCAGCATTTTCAACCGGGTCCCATGCCCAAAAACCACCAAAGTTAAGCGACTCATAAGCCCAGCGTGAACCCATTACCACGCCTGTACCCAATACCATTACCGCGAAAAGCGAGTAAGATAAGGCCGGTTTCATCCAATCCTTGTACCGTTTTTGCCATAAACCCGCAATAGCGTAGGAAAATGGCACTACCATGGAAGCAAAGCCCAGGAATAATATCGGCGGATGTATAATCATCCAGTAGTTTTGCAGCAAGGGGTTTAAGCCCTGGCCATCTTTTATAAATGACAAGTAATCGGGCTGACTGAATATGGGGGCTTCCAGCGCCTGGCGCAATAAAATAAATGGTGAGCTGCCTACGCGCGTGCCAAATATTTCAACACCTAATAAAAATGAGGTTAACAGGGTTTGTGCAAGGCAAATAACCGTCATCACCGGTTTTTCCCATGATTTTGCCTTCCATATCAGGATATTGCCTAATACGGCCTGCCAGAAAGCCCATAGCCAGAAACTACCCTCCTGTCCGTCCCAAAAGCTGGAAACAATATAGTATACCGGCAATGTGCGCGATGAGTGGCTCCAGGCATAATGGTATTCGAAAAGGTGGTTGTAAATAATGTAAAATAAACACGCGCCAACGCCAAGTACCGATACGGCATTAACATAATAGCCAAGGCGGCCCATCCATAACCACGAATTATCGAAATTATTAGTATTGGTGGTAGCAAAGTAGTAGCTAATGGTTGAAAACAGCGCGGAGCCGAATGCGAGAATGATGAAGAACTGGCCCAGATGGCCCGGTATAAGGTGTTCGCCCTGGTAAGCTATATCCATTAACTAATTTTATATACTTGCTTTTTTTGTATCAACGTCTACTTTATCCTGTGTGTATTTTGAAGGGCATTTTAACAGGATATGCGACGCGTGAAATTCGCCGCCGTCCATTTTACCGGTTAACACAATTTTGTCTGATTTTTCAAAATCTTCGGGCTTTGTGCCGATATAAACTACTTTACATTCTTTGCCCAGGGTATCGCGCATGTAAAAAGAAAAGTAATTGGCATCCTTTTGCGCGTTGTAATACAAATCCTTTTGTTTATCCAGGTGGCCTATAATGTGTAATTCGCCACTGGTTTTTTGGGCATCGGTAAAAGTACCATAACTGCTTGCCGAACCATAAGTGCAAATAATAATGGCTATCGCGATAGCAATGACAACAATACCAAAAATTGAACTTTTTTTCATTAAGGGTTTATCCTTTGTATTTGAGTATGCAAAAATACGAAACGCAAAGTTAATAAAGTTTATTACAAGAGATTAATGTTATTTAGAATCGATATAGATTAATTTCGAATTTCGAAGGTTCAATTTCGAATTTAAATCTTTGT
>Ga0206848_1176_pt1 | contig 13663 bp, 22 predicted proteins | sample Alteio_BWOrgCont_18_FD_152635 | JGI IMG/M metagenome (GOLD analysis project Ga0206848, IMG submission 152635) | Enriched cells from forest soil in Barre Woods Harvard Forest LTER site, Petersham, Massachusetts, United States -... | ecosystem: Environmental > Terrestrial > Soil > Temperate forest >...
GCCGGCGGATCGACCGACCGGCTGGCGCCGGCACTGTTGAGAATGGCTGCGCGCTTGATGCACCTGGTCATAGGGTCGCGCGCGTCGGCGCTGCTTTCGGTCGTGCCCTGCGCTCCCCTCCCACGCCCGTCGATCCCGTCGGCGTCCCCGCCCGACTCCGAGCGTGTTCCCAAGCTCGACCGAGCGAGCCGCAGGCGAGGTCGGGAGAGCGCAGGGCGAAAGCGGGCGACGAAGATGCACCCCGGCATCTTCGTCGGCTGTTGAAGTCGGCGCCATGCCCACATGGCACCGAAATTCGCTCGGAGTCGGGCGGGTAGCCCGACGCGCGCGACCCGACACAAAGCCATTTTCCTGATCGTTACCCCGCCTTACCCTAAAGGCGGGGCATAAGGAGGGGTTGCCCACAACCCTGACCAGCCCGCTGGCCCGATATGCCCCAGCATTCGGGCTCCCCTGTTTTCAAAGAAAATGAAATTTGAATACTGGGTATTATTAATCTGAGTATTCTTAACTGTGTATATATATAGAACACTTCGGCCAGTCGAATTCCGGTTTACGGCAGGTCGAATTCCAGACTTCGATATATCGAAATCAAGACTTCGACGTACCTGGTTTGCGCTTGCCTTTCACCACAAAATTCACCTTGTACAAGTTGGTCTTCCCCTGCCCCCGGCGGGTGATCTCAATGAGGCCGGCTGCCTCCAATTCTTTGATGTACTCGTTCACGCGCGAGACGCTCATTCCCATGTGGCCTGCGAGCCGGTCCTGGCCGGGAAAGCAGCTGTCGTTGTTCCAGGCGAAATGCAGGAACATCGAGTACGCGACCTTGGCACCGAGGCTGATATTCGGATCGCGGAGGATGAAATTGGGGACCTGGGTGAAGCCGCCGCGAGCGACTGGATCGTTGGTCGCCAGTTCGATGTTGCGTTCGCGCAAAATGTCGCCGATGTGCCGGCCGGCGCTGTACTCCATGCGTGCATTGTAGCGCGTGTGGGCGAAAGGGAGCGCGACTTATCCCCGAAGTTGTACACTCGAGGTTAACCAGCAAGACTGGTCGACGTCCACTGTGAGTGTGAAATTTAGTCCTTGAATGATGCGCGTGCCACTGGCGTGATTGCGCCGGAGCCAACCATCCGTATCCAAGATTCACCAGGTGCGCCTCGACGTAAAATCGGACGTGTTGTGCTGACGATGGAGGGCTGATCGGGGCTTGGACATGACGGCGCTTTCGCCGTTTACGCGGAGACGAAACTAGCAGCTGACCGGCAAGGGCGTCTGTTGAAGACGGTAGGCATCTTGCCACGGGAGATGATCAACGAGCGGTTTGTAACCGTAAGCGCGATAGAGCACCTCGGTCATGGGTACGTCGATGCCGTCATCATCAACCCTTACATCGTTGGGAAGGCCGTCGGCGCGCTGAATTCGGTATAAGCCGTGTCTCATGTTCCGCTCCTTGTTTCACTCTAAGCATATGGGGATGATTAATGCGATAATTCACTAAATCGGTTTCCATTTTAAGTAGTTGATCGTGAGCTGAGGTGAGTCTCGCTTTCACCCGGCTGAGCCGCCCGATAGCATCAGCGCGAAGGTGCGGTGTGGGGTCACCGAAAGCGGTCAAACCGCACGCGCACCCCCTGATCTTTCGCGTTGCTGCATTCGGTCGGTAAGATCGCTGGTACTGGAGGAGAATGTCGGCGCCTCGTTCCTCGAAGCGTCCGCTTAACGTTCGGCCGGCTGCCGCAACGGCTATGAGAGAGGAGAAGGAACTTGGCTGGTAGCTATCTCGCGGCTTGCCTTTATCCGCAGGCTTTGCCGACCGGGCTGGCGATTAAGCGTTTGCCCGGCATTGATCTGGAACGATTATTGGATCGCGACGAGGGCGATCCCATCCTAACGACGGCGAAACCTTCAACGACTCAAAGGTGCGAAGCGCTTTTGTCAGCGCAGCCTTAGAGCCGATCCGGGAAGTTTGGATTCATGCTGAAAGAGTTGGGCGGGTCAGGCGTCGGAGCATGATGCGGGGTGTTCTCAGCGAGAACATCCGTGACAGTTGGGAGCTTAGTTGGGAGATTTTGTTCCTGATTCGAGCTTGCGGATGGCATTTTCGCTGAGCTTGGGATCGAGATAGAGGTAGTGCTTGCTGAGAACGTCCGTCGCGTCATGAAGGCTATGGCCGGTGATGGCTACGATTTCGGGTTCGGTGCAGCCAGCGACAGCCAAACGCGTTGCCGCGGTGCCGCGTAGGTCATGAAATGTCAATCCAGTAACTCCGGCGGCGGCGCACGCCTTGCGCCATGACGAGCGAAACCCGTTCGATGTCCAGGGTTTTCCGTCCCGGTTGGTCAAGATCAAAGTACTGCGTCGTGGCGCGGCGTCCAGCGCCGCTTTGAGCGGAGCCCCAACTGGTATGATCAAGGGTCGCCCGGTCTTCGATTGTCGAACTCGAATGTGAGTCCCGTTGTACGCTGACCACGGTAGCCGCAGCAGGTCGCCTTGTCGCTGACCCGTCCACAAGGCGAGGGTCAGCGCCAGGTGCAGGTGACTGGGCGCCTTCGCGAGGAAGGCCTCTTCCTCCTCTGGCGACCAGACTTTATCGGCTCGGGAACCTCGATAAAGGCGACCGCCCCTTTCACACGGATTTGCGAGGGTCAAGCCGCGATTAAATGCCCAAGATAGAACTAGGGCCAAAACGACCCAGGCGTAGTCAGCTTGGCGCAATGAACTAGTGGCAAGCTGACCACGCCACTCCATAAGGACCCCTCGACTACGACGATCTGCAAGAGCTGCGAGCGGGAAGTCGGAGAATTTTTTCTCGATTATCTTTATTTTCCTTAGGTAGTCTGAGCGGGTCCTTTCGGAAAGGCCCAGGAAATCTTGCGATTTTTCATAAGACTGCAGCACGCTCTGCAATTTTCCTTCCAGTGGCAATTTTCGTTTCTGGAGTGCCTCCGTATAACTGGCGAAAAATTCAGGAGAGCCGGGCTTGCCCTTGAGAGGCGGGCCACTCTTCCAGGCATAGCAATACGTGACTACTCGCCCATCAGCGAGCCGTTTGACGGTCCGATTCATCCCTTTAATTGGAATCCGCATGGCTTGCTTTCCACTGATCGAGGGCCGCTCTCGGCGGCAATTGGGCCGCGCCGCTAGTGTTCACCGATAACGTGCCAGTGACTGGATCTACCTCGTAGCCATACACCTGCAGACCGGCTCCCTGAGCAGCGCGAAGGAGGCGCTTCACTTCGGGCAGTTTGAAACGAGAACCACAACGTGTCGCATGAAGATCGTTTCCAATTGAAGACACCATAGAACCGCAATCCTCCATGTCGTCCTTGGTGCAGTCGTCTGACTGCCTGGAGGGGAGGCATAAATATCCAGCGGATCAATTTCACTAGCAACTAATATCGACCCGAAAAATGCGTTTTCCAAAATCCCATCCTGTATCAAACCCAACGACGCGCGATAATATTTATTATCGCGCCTTGGCAGAACTCTTATCTGACTGAAAATAGTCTAGAAATCGCCTTGTAGCCTTTTGCTACATGGTCATGCTACCGCACACGAAAATTTAAGGAAAGAAATCGTACCCTAGCGACACAAAAAGAACGGCAGGTGCGCCGCCGACGCAGAATCGCCTGACTGTGACGAGGATTGCCTGATGCCTCGAGCCATTTTATCGCGTGGAATGTTCGACGAATGAAAGTGATGACTGTCAACCTCGGGCCACTGCTCGCAGTGCATCGATGGACCGCTGCGCCGCGCTGCTCCTGCCGCAGCTTGATGCGATCGGATCAGCAAAATACCTTGAGTACACCAGGGATGTTCACCGCAGCGGTAGCCTTCTCCTCGAGATGATCAATGAGATACTCGACTTGTCAAAAATCGAGGCGGGACGTTACGATCTATATCCTGAGAACCTCGATGTGGGGTCCATTATCGAGGACTGCGTGACCGTCCTGAGCGTCACGGCCGAGCAGCATGATGTGGAGTTGACCTCCACCGTCCATGGCTTTCTGAGCGTCAAGGCCGACGACAGCGCGATCAGGCGTATCCTGCTAAATCTGCTGTCGAATGCGGTGAAATTCACGCCGGCTGGCGGACGCGTGAGCCTAAGCGCCGAGGCGGCTCCCGACGACATGATCGCCGTCGCAGTCAGCGCCAGCGGAATCGGTATCGCGGCCGCCGACCTTGATCGCATCTTTGAACCATTCCGCCGGGCTGATGCTGCGATATCGCGCGCCCACGAGGGGACTGGGCTCGGCCTGCCTATCACTAGGCGATTAGTGGAGCTGAACGGCGGCAGGCTAGCCCTAGAAAGTCGCGTCGGTCTTGGCACCACGGTCACGGTTTGGCTTCCAGCGAGCCAACCCGGCTCTCTCGCGAAGCTACGAGGCGTCGCGTAATCGGGGGCAGGTTCGGCAGCGGCGTCTACCACCGTCGGTCGCAGGTTTGCTGGCTCGATCGTGTGCGCTTCTCACCACGTGATGCCCGGCCGTTCAAGTTTCGATGCTCGCGCTATGAGCCGGGAACTTTGACGCCACCGATTACGATGTTCACCGTTATACCGTCGGACGACAGGGTAGAAAGCACCCCTCGTAGTCTTGATACTTGCGATCAGGATGCCAGAATGCCTTGCCGGCCCGAAACTTAGGCACCCGTTTAGCCGGCACCGCGTCGAGAACTTTGATCAGCGTGGCGGATCCGCGTGGCGTCATGGTCGAACCGGCGGGCCGTCCTGTCGGACTAATCCTGGCCAGCGATGTTCGTTAGAAGCTCGATGCGACGGTACCGAACACGCTGCTGAGATGGGTGCCGATCGTACTGGCAGCGGTATAGATCGCTATGGAGATCAGACTAGCAACAAATGCGTATTCGATCGCCGTAGCTCCCCGCACCTGCCTAAAGCAGTCGATAAAGGCGGTAATGGCACGCATCGCCACGCCTTTCTGCACTTCCCGATAATGGGCCACAGTAGGTGTTGTACATAGGCGTTCAAACAAGAGGTGAGGTCTCCGAGCCGATTTAACCATTTTTGGCCGTGCTGCTGGGGATACCGTAGCTTGCAATTCTGCAGTCTATGCTCGCCTCCCGTAAGCCTGGTGACCGGGTGACCGTGTCCTCAGGCATTGTGAGCAGAGCCGAACCGATCATCAATGCGAACAATCCAGCACGGCCCAGCCCAGGAAGGTTGAGAATTGTGCCAGCGATCAACAAGGCGGTGATGCCGACAACGAAGGTGCTGAACAAAATATCCATCTGGAAGCTCACCGAAAGAGCGCGAATGTCAGCATTGTGCTCGGTTAGCAATTAATAAGTTCCCATCAGCCACCGTGGCTATTTAGCGACCTTCGGAGCGGCGGGCTCACGGTCAATGATACCGGCCGTCGCCCCGTGAGGATCAATCTCGGGATTCTTGGTCACCCGAAAGGCTGCCGCAATGCAGAACGCCCGGCAGCACCGCAGCGCGACCGGGCGATTTTCGACGAGGTCGGGACTTAGAGCTTGGTGGCGATGGTGTTGAAGGTGCTGCTGAGGTTGGTACCGACAGTGCCCATCACAGTCACTGCGGCGACAGCGATCAGCGCGGCGATGAGACCATACTCGATGGCAGTCGCGCCGGACTCGTTCTTCAGAAGCTTGGTGAGCATAGACATTGAAAACTCCTCGCTTGATTGACGCCGCAATATTGCGAGGTATGTTTTAATTTTGCATCAAAATGTAGAATTAATTTTTAAATAAAATCGTGTATTTCCCAAAATACTTGCAACAATCTGACCAAATATCTCTGACATATTGTCTAAACCGCAGGTAGTTAGTTTACGATTGATGCATTTGGCAAGATTTGCGCCATTTCGGCGTGCCACGGGCCAATCTAGCATCTCGGTCGGGTGAAAATGGACCCTCGCGAATTGCTCGAACTTGCGATGCCGATGATGGGGTGAAGCGATTAGGCAGTAACGGGATGTTCAGAAAAATATGGAACCGTAAGCTTTACGTCATCGAGACTTGCGAGTTGCTCATGAGCTCAAGTGCCACACTATCCCGCACCAATCCGATGCAGACGACAAGCTTTCTCGTCAGCAGCTCCATCACGCTCGCGATATGGATCGTCGTCACGGTCTCGGTTAATCAGCAGCCGGCAATTCAGCAGCTAATGATCGTGTTGCTCGCTAGCATAGCGACGGCACTGCTTTATGCGCTGCTTCACGAAAGCAACTGCAGGGGTCAGCGGGAGATCGAACTCGCTGACAAACAGGCAACGCTCGTAGCGATAAATATCGAGCTCGAAGAGAGCAAGAAGTGTGTTGAGCAGGCAAGCACGGCCAAATCGCTCTTCCTAGCCAATATGAGCCACGAACTGAAGACGCCACTCAACGCTATTATCGGTTTTTCCGAGACGATCAAGAACCAGGCGATGAACCCTGCAGCTATGAAAAATTGCGGTGAATATGCTGAGGGAATCCTCTCTTCTGGCCATCACCTCTTCGAGCTGATTAGCAGTATTCTCGACATATCTAAGATTGAGGCGGGCAAAATGAGTCTCGACGACGAGCTGATCGAGATTGCCGACCTCGCGAAGGCGAGCATTGCTCTCCTTGGTCAACGCGGTAAGCACAAGTGCATCACCCTCGAAACTGATCTTCACGAAGGGGTAGCACTGATCCGAGGAGATGAGCTCAAGCTGAGACAGGTCCTGATCAATCTGCTGTCAAACGCGATCAAGTTCACCCCTGAAGGAGGACGCGTAACCATTCGGATCGAACTCGCGCGAAACGGCGAACTCGTCATCGCCGTCGCGGATACGGGGATCGGAATGTCACCGGACGAGATCGCGATCGCTCTCGAGCCCTTCGGGCAGGTCGATAACGGACTAGCCAAGGCTTATGACGGGACCGGTATCGGCCTGCCGCTCGCAAAGCGCCTCGTCGAGCTGCACGGAGGGAAGCTCGCGATCGAGAGCATCAAGAACGCTGGAACCACCATCCGCGCCTATCTCCCGGCAAATCGCGTCGTACCACGGGTGGAGCTCGCCTAGTGATGGATGAGGCGTTGTCCAAAGCGGGCGCGTAGCGCCCCCCTTGCGGTTTTGCTTTTGGAAGCTCTTCTAACCCGCCGAGAGAGCGCGATTGAGGCCAACGCAAGCGGCGGATACGCCTCCGCAGTTACGGAAGCCCTAACCAAAGTGGACCGCAGGCCCGCGCCGTCAGCAGCGGTGTCGAGCGCGGTACAGCGAGTGCAGGCCCGGCCACGCCGGGCACATCGCGGCCGACGCCATCGTAGAACGGTCATGACCTCGGTCCGAGAGCCGAACAAAACTAGCTGGCCCACGAGCATCGCGCGGCCAAGGGGCCGGATATGACCGGACCGGCCTATGCCGTTGCCCTCGTAACTGGTTTGGGGTTAATCCAGGGTCTCATCGGCTGGATTGCGGCGGTCCGCTTCGCCGCGCGGCCAACGCCCCTTCCGGCACGGTTTCCACCAGTGACCATCTTGAAGCCGCTCTGCGGCGACGAACCTCTGCTGGAGGAAGCTCTCTCGTCGTGTTGCTGCCAGACTTACCCAGCATTTCAGATCGTCTTCGGCATTCAGGACAAAGCTGATCCGGCGCTCGCCATCGTACAGCGGCTGCGGGCTCGCTTTCCCGGATGTGACATTGCCGTGGTCGTTGACGATACCGCACATGGGCCCAACCGCAAGGTCGCAAATCTGATCAATATGCTTCCTTCCGCCCGACACGACGTGCTGGTGATCTCCGACAGCGATCTTCATATAACCCCCAATTATCTCCAGCGACTGGTCGCTGCGCTCGAAGTTCCAGGCACGGGCCTCGTTACCGCAGTTTATGTCGGTCTGGCTACCGGGGGAGGATGGGCCGCGCGTCTCGGCGCAACCCACATCAGTCACTGTTTTCTTCCCGGCGTGTTGCTAGCCCGGACCATGGGGCGGCAAGACTGTCTTGGAAGCACCGTGATGCTGCAGCGTCAGACACTTGATCTAATCGGCGGCCTCCCCCCACTCTTAAATCGGCTTGCCGAGGATAATGTGCTCGGGCAGCGGGTCCGTCGACTTGGGCTTACGGTTGGTCTAGCCGACGTCGTGCCGGTAGCCACGGTTCCCGAAGTCTCTTTCGGTTCGCTCTGGCAGCATGAAATGCGCTGGGCGCGAACCATCCGCGGATTGGTGCCGGTGTCCTATGCCGTTTCCGCGGTCCAGTACCCGTTGTTCTGGGCCATGATGTCCTTCGTGTTGTCCGCTGGCTCAGTCTGGTCAGTTGCCTTGTTCGCCTGTACCTGGATGTTTCGTGCGGTGTCGGCGCGCGGTGTCGACCATGCACTTCGTCGCAAGCTGGGGCGTCCGGCATCCGTCGCGCCATATTGGCTTCTGCCGTTACGCGACACCTTGTCAGTCGCTGAGACAGTCATGAGCTATTGGAGCAACGAGGTTGTCTGGCGTGGCCACAAGATGACCGCCAAAGGGTAATCCACTTTCGGCAAGAGCATCGTTCCGGCCATAGCGCAGCCGTCCACGCCGGCGATCGCCTGATGCGGCTTCAGCCGCGGCGACAGCGGGAACTTGTCCTCGGCGATCAACTTGCGCAGAGCAGTCGCAACGGCGGCTAATTCATTGTCGCTAAAGTCGACCTTCGATATGTCGCAGATATGCCCCCTTTGAGGCGCTACCGCCGATACCCGCGGGCGACGAGGCGTCCTTGCCGATCGAGGATGATGTACCCAAGCAGAGATGGATCGAGGACCGATGCAGAGGATGGCTCTCTGAGCATATCCCTCGCTCGGTCGAGTGCTATAGCCAGTTCCCCTGCGTCGATTTGCTCGGCGTATAGGAAACGGTCATGCGGTCCAAAATATTGAATTCTGAACTCCATCCCTCGCGCTGCTGAGTAGCCAACGATTTCACAGCATCCCGCCGTAGTGGGTAGCTGGTCAATATTGGATGTAGCGAAACTCTACGGTATTCGGGCGCAGATGGGACAAAGCGGTTTACAGGCCGCGTTTGCGGGCCGCGTACCTCTTGAGTAAAAGGCAACCGGCGCAGACGGCGGCATCGACGAACCAGACGCCTAGCGCAACGTGGACATAGCGATTGCTCACGTCGTAGCCCTGGACATGCGCGACTACCAAGGCGGCCGTGACCGGGGTTACACCAAGACCGATGACAAACGCTAACCGCGAGACGTGGAATAGGATCGCGGTTAGCGGCGACAGTTCCTGCGGTGGTCCCATCTGCGCCCGAATACCGAAACTCTACGCTGCTGTCAGCTCGATCGGCTCTATCAGCGACGGGTCTTGACGTTGCCGACGCAGGCGCTCACCGGCCGACAAGTCGTGCCATCGGCCGGGTAAGGAGCGAGCATCGCCTTGAGCTGCGCCGGCTCTGCTATCGCGTGCGATCAAAGCTCCGATCGAAGCCGGTGGTATCATAGCCCGTCCGGTCGAAACTGCGATCGATACCTCTGGTATCGTAGCTGCGGTCATATCCGGTGGGGTCATAGCCGCGCCGATCGAAGCCGGTGGGGACATAGCTGCGATCCCACCCCTGGCGCGAATAAACAGCAGTTGTTGGCTGGTTGCCAGGCGCGGGCTGGGCGGCATTGGGAGCGGCTTGCGGATACCACGCAGCACCACCGGGCCGCGCGGCGCTGTTTCTGGCTGAACCGTATTAGGGCTCAGCACCAGCGACACACCGGGCGCGGTTTCTGACTGGGCCATGCTAGGGCTCACCACCGCCACCGAGGCAGCGATCAGGACCGTTGCGAACAGAGAGCGATGCAGGGTCATCGTCGTGCCTTCCTGCGACTACCAACCACCGGCCCGGTAAGCAGCAGCGGGCGTTCCTTGCGCGGCTTCGGCGCCGATGCCGGACGGAGCTTTTCCAGGGCGCTGCGCAGCACCCGAATGCGCTCCGAGAATGGGAACTTGTCGGTCGTGATCTTGTCGCGGATCAGCGCGACGACGGCCTTCCATTCCTCAAGGGAGAGATCATCGGCATCCGGCATCGCAACAGGTTAACACATTGGAGCGTTAGCCATTGAAACGCTGACCTTGCAGTGTTCGACATGAACGCTGCGGCACCGCATATGATTGAATAAACAGATTTCCTAACGCGACGATGCCGCACCGTTAAGGTCGAGCCTCCAAAAGGAGTTTAGCCGATGACGGACGTGATCGAGCTGCGGCCCGGTATTAGGCGCGAAACCCTGCGCGATGATCCCTATCCCTACGCCAAAGCCCGCAAGGCGAAGAGGGAGCGTATTCTTTTCCTTGTCTACGAAATGGCCGACTACGACGATGTCGGCGACCGCCTCGAATTTGCTTCTGCGATCGAAGCACTGATAGGGGATTATCACAACGAGAACATGGAGGCCCTCGCCCAGGTCTGGTTAGAAACGAGGGGACCGCCACGATAACCATTGATGACCTGATGATGCTGCGTTGATGCATGCCCCGTATTACCGAGTATGCGCCCCTTTGAAATCGTCGTTGCCGTCCTCGCGATCCTGGCGCTTGGCGCATTTATTGTCACCATGATCTGGCTGCACTAGCGCCGCGGCAAGCCAATCTCTCCGGCAGCCTTCCTGTTCGCCGCAGATGTTCGTAGTCTGTTCTCATGGGGCATCGCTACAATCCTGCCACGCTTGGATCGTGTGCCGACAGGGGCGACGAAGTGTTCATGGGTTGCCATGAATGCGAGCACACGCTTACCCTCGACCTCGCACCGCTCATAAAACACTTGGGCCGTGACTACCCGATACCGGATTTGAAAAAGCTCGGTCATTGCCAGCGCTGTGGCGCGCGCAACGCCTATGTCAGGCTTGCCTCGCGTAGCGTTCTCGACAAACGCGGTTGATAGCAGGGATCACAGCTCGGTCGAGAAATCGTCCTTCCGCGGCAGGTTCGCAAGGGTGACCGCGGCCTCGGCGTCAAGCGCATCCCGATCCACCAGCTCGACCTCGATGGCCGGCTCGGCGAATGACGCCGCGACGACCTCAATGATCCGCCCGGTGACATCACGGCCCTCCAACGGGAAGGTCACGAGCACCCCTTCCTGCGCGCCACTACCTTCGAACTCCACCGGTTCGTCGATCCGCTCGATGACGAGACTGCCACCGTCGCGGTGGATGAGATTGACCAACATGTTTACTGCCTTCTGCTGTCCTCTCACCTGCACAACAGCCGGGTGCCGGCTGCGTTCCCGACGGCTGCTGCCGCTACCCCCCGTATTGGCGCCCGTTCGTAGCCATTGACCGCGGCAAGCTTACGATCGTAGGGGAGAACGTGAAGGGAACATCGTGCAGACCGAAATCACCCTTGGCCGTGTCGTCAAGCATCTTGCCATGCTGGAAATCGGCTGCCGCAAGTGCGAGCGTTACGGCCGGTTGCGGGTCGCGCGGTTGATCGAAGAGCACGGCGCCGAGAAAGGTCTAAACGAGCTGCTTGGCACGCTCGCGGCCGAGGAACGACCGGGTCCAGTACACGTTTGTCCCTTTCAAGACGACGCATGGAGTTGCTGATGCCCAACCTCCGCGACGACGCCATCGTGGCAGTCAAGGGACTTGCCGTTGGGCTCACGACCGCGGTGCTGGCATGGCTCATCTTCGGCACTATGCCGGGCTGAAACACGCTCGCGGCCGATTGCCCGCGCCAGGACGCACACTCGATCTACGACCGCTGCGGTGCGTATTATCCGCAGTTGCCGAGCATCTTCTACCGACTGCCTACAGGGCGACAGCAATCGCGACGGCGGCTAGCTACTTGCCGCATTTGCCACTGCCGAGACAGGTTTTTCCGTTGGCGCAATAACCGCCGTCAACGCATTCAACAGCGCCCAGGGGCAGGCAGCCGCGGTTTTTCATGCATACACTATCCGGCGCACACGAACCACGGCCGGGGCCGCAGTCCACGTTGCCAACGTCGACGCAGCCGCCGTCGCTCTTGCACTTCTGGCCGGGGCTGCAAGAACCTTGGCCAGGGCCGCAATCCACTTCGCCAGCGTCGAGGCAGCCGCGGTCGCTCTTGCAGGTCTTGCCGGGGGTGCAATATCCCCTCCCATGACCGCAATCAACGGCGCCGTTTGGCATGCATGCGCCGTCGTGCGTCGGAACGTAACCCGGTTTGCACGCCGAAAACGCAGGCGAGTTGAGGAGCAGGAGACCCAGGACGATTGGCACTAGTCCGAGTATGAGACGGAAATGCACCGGTTCGATCCTGGCATTCGTGAGAACTTGTCCCGCGCAGAATACTGCCTTTTAACGGGCGGATTTTGAAACTGAGGCATCCGCAGCACACGGTAATCCTCGATCTAAAGCGCCGGCTCAAATGCCAGTCGTGCCGCTGGCGTGGCCGGGGTGAGGTTTCCGTCGAATGGGCGGCTGCCCCTTAATGGCGGTGCGACATGGTTAATTAACCATAAACTTGGATTGACCGTTGCGCGGATTTTGTTCAAATGCGAACTGCTCTCCTAGGGCAAGGCATTGAGCAACGACAAGCGGAAACCCCCCGGTGAAATATCCGGGGGTTTTTCGTTGAACGCGACGACCGCCTGACGGCAGCTGGCCCAACGTCACGTTGCGTGGCGGTGCCCTGAGTGCGATTGTGCCGTTGGTGCGAGGAGCTTCCCGTAGGACGCGCTGCTTCTCGTGCTCTTCCCTCGACAGGAAGGGAGCCCGGAGCAGCTAACCCCCGCGCCGGGCTCTTCCCGGAGATCGTTCGTCCGCTGCTCGGCGATCCGCCTGCACAGCCTCATGATCGAGCCTTTCGGCGAGAGCAAGGAGCACACGATCGGCGCGGTGGCCGCCCGATGTTGGGACGCTGGCTACCCGCCTCAATAATTTAGCTCTCTCTCGAAGGGGGGTCGCTTTGGGCATGAGGTCAGATGTCATTTCCTCGCCTTACGCGAACACGGCACCACTGTTCAGCACGACGCGCCCCGCTCCGTTGATGATCCGCCAACCGCGTGCGGATTGCCGATCCTTCGCAATGAGCGCATCGGCTTGTCGCAAGACCACAGCGGTATCGAGGACCATCGCGGGATGGGGGTCGCCTAGCGTCGGGCCGGTGCCATCGGGATCGGATGTCAGTTCGATTGAGAACATTGGTTGTCCCCCTCTATTTATCGTTATTGGGAACGCTTCTAGTTCCGAATTGTTGCACTCAGCGTCTCGGTTTCCTGCGACTGCCGGCCATTGGGCCGGAGGGTAGCGGCGGGAGTTCCGTGCGCGGCTTCGGCGCCGATGCCGGATCGAGCTTCTCTAGGGCGCTGCGCAGCACCCGGGCAACCGCTGCCGCCTGCAACAATCTTTGGATTTTTCGGGACAGCGCCGGATCGCAAGGTGCTCGATCTCAGCCGTCGGATGCGCTGCCGGGAATGCGACGAGCGAGGCCGTGCCGTCAGGGACGAACGGGAGGGGCGTTCCAGCCGCGGTCGTATTCCGCCTTCTCGGGTGTGCCAGCCGCGAAGGGACACACGATCGGCGGGCGTGGATTATGCATTTCTGTGGCGTCCCTCAGCGAACGGTGATCGGCGACGCCAAGGGCATAGGGCGACATCTTGGAGCGGGTAGCCCTATCTTCGAGCTTGCGCCCCTTCCAATAATCTCCGCCGCCGAGCTTCCTAATCCGGCTGTACTCCAATCGCCATCGCTGGTCGA
>Ga0206848_1178_pt1 | contig 13594 bp, 11 predicted proteins | sample Alteio_BWOrgCont_18_FD_152635 | JGI IMG/M metagenome (GOLD analysis project Ga0206848, IMG submission 152635) | Enriched cells from forest soil in Barre Woods Harvard Forest LTER site, Petersham, Massachusetts, United States -... | ecosystem: Environmental > Terrestrial > Soil > Temperate forest >...
TTAACGCAGGGGTGCAATAAAGCTCTTCTTCATGTAATTGCAGTTCACGGGTACGCATCAATATCTTCGCCAGTAATTGCTCGGCAGCTATCACTGTTTTATGCAGGTATACCTGCCAATACATCAGGCGGCGGGCAATCAAAAACTTTTCTATCGAGTATATGCCTTTTTCTTCTACCACAATATGGTCGTCCACCACGTTCAGCATCTTAATAATACGGTCGGAACTGATTACCCCTTCAGATACCCCGGTAAAAAAACTATCGCGGTTCAGGTAATCCATGCGGTCCATATCCAGCTGGCTGCTTACCAATTGGTGCAGGAACTTTTTGGGATAAGTACCATTAAATATTTCGACAGCCATAGTTAATCGGCCATCAAATTCGCGGTTAAGCCTGTTCATGAGCAGGATAGAAATATCCTCGTGCCAAACACCATCAACAATAATTTGCTCCAGCGCATGCGAAAACGGGCCGTGGCCTATATCGTGCAATAATATAGCTATAGTTACGGCTTCTTCTTCAGCATCGGTAATTACCTGGCCTTTATAGCGCAGGGTTTTAATGGCCAAACTCATCAGGTGCATGGCACCCAAAGCATGGTGAAAGCGGGTATGCAGCGCGCCGGGGTACACCAAATGGGTCATCCCCAATTGCTTTATATATCGTAATCGCTGAAAATAAGGGTGCTCAATCAAATCGAATACCAGGTCCGTAGGGATGCTGATAAAGCCGTAAACCGGGTCGTTGATGATCTTCTTCTTGTTCAATTTTATAGTTTGGTGCAAAATTGTTAAATTAACGTAATTAAAGCGCTATTATTTGTTAATATTTGTTAATCCCTCCCGGCGCATGTAACAAAAACGCCGCTTTGGGGTTAGATACATACTATGCAAGATACTACCATTTTATGGGCCGATGACGAAATTGATCTTTTACGGCCCCACGTTTTGTTCTTAACTGAAAAAGGATATAAAGTAACCACTGTTACCAACGGCAATGATGCGGTTGAAGAATTTAAGAAAAACTATTTTGATGTTGTTTTTTTAGATGAAAATATGCCCGGCTTAACCGGCCTGGAAACGCTATCGCAAATAAAAAATATTAATAACGATGTTCCGGTGGTGCTTATCACCAAAAATGAGGAAGAGTATTTGATGGAAGATGCCATCGGCTCAAAAATCGACGATTACCTGATAAAGCCCGTTAACCCAAAGCAAATACTGCTTACCGTAAAAAAACTGACTGAAAATAAACGCCTGGTTACCGAAAAAACCACTATGGCCTACCAGCAGGATTTCCGCAACCTGGGCATGACGCTTAACGATAACCTGAGTCACCAGGAATGGGTTGATGTTTACAAAAAACTGATTTACTGGGAACTGGAACTGGAACAACTGGAAGATGCCGGCATGCACGAAATTTTAACGCTGCAAAAAGCCGAGGCGAATACCCAGTTTTGCAAGTTTGTGGAACGCAACTACCTTGATTGGGTAAAAAACCCTGATACAGCGCCAACCTCATCGCCGCAACTGTTTAAAAAGAAGGTATTTAATAAGCTGGATGGCAAAGGCCCGGTATTTTTTATTTTGATTGATAATTTAAGGTACGACCAGTTTAAGATCATCAACCCTATCATATCCGAATATTTCAGGTTGGAAGAAGAAGATGCTTATTTCAGCATTTTGCCTACCGCTACGCAGTATGCGCGTAATTCTATTTTTTCGGGCTTAATGCCGCTCGAAATGGAACGCCGCTACCCAACCATGTGGCAAAATGATGAGGACGAAGGTGGTAAAAACCTGTTTGAGTCCGATTTTATTACCGACCAGATAAAGCGCGTTACCCGCCGGGATGTAAAACACTCATACCATAAAATTTTAAATATTGACGAGGGCCGGGCGCTTAACGAATCGGTTAACAACCTGATGAATAACGAGCTGAATGTGGTGGTTTACAACTTTGTAGATATGCTATCACATGCCCGTACAGATATGCAAATGATACGTGAATTGGCCAGCGATGATGCCGCCTACCGCTCATTAACACTATCATGGTTTGAGCACTCGCCTTTGTTCGATTTGCTGAAATTTTTAGCCTCAAAACAGGTACGCGTAGTAATTACTACCGACCACGGTACCATCCGCGTAAAAAACCCAAGCAAAATTATTGGCGACAGGAATACCAATACCAACTTGCGCTACAAACAGGGCCGTAACTTAAATTATAATGCCAAGGAGGTATTCCACATCCGCAACCCGCACGATGCCATGCTGCCCAAGCTACACGTAAGCTCCAGCTTTGTATTTGCCAAGGAGGATAGTTATTTTGTTTACCCCAACAACTATAACCACTTTGTTAACTTTTATAACGAAACCTTCCAGCACGGCGGTATATCATTAGAAGAAATGATTATCCCTATTGTTACTTACGGGCCTAAGTAAAAGAAAATATTTTTGTATTTTTGAGTTGGGCTTATGATTAATTAAAAAAGTGATGGAAGCAGCAAAAATAAGTATACAAATAAACTTTCAGCAAATAATTGAGGCTGTAAAACAACTCTCCCCAAAAGAAAAGCTGAAATTAAATGAAGTAATTTGGGATGAAAACACCCCTATTCCTATCGAACATCAACAACTCGTTAGAGAGCGGGTTAAAGAGGCCAAGGAACATCCTGAAATGATGCTTGATTGGGATGAGGTTTCAAAGAAACTTGCTTAATGAATGAAACCTTTTAAGGTAAAAATTAATGCAAGAGCCTTTTTGGATATTGAAGAAATAACAAATTGGTATAATGAGCAAATTCCAAATTTAGGGGTACGGTTTCAGAAAAATTTAAGACTTCAAATTAACACTCTTAGATACAATTCTTACAGCTATAGTGTCCGATACGATGACATTCGGTGCATGCTCGTTAAAAAATTTCCATTCCTAATTCATTATTCCATTGATGAGGCTAATCAAATTGTTAATGTATATTCAATAATACATACCAGCAGAAATCCTAAAACTTGGAGACAAAAGATTACAAAACCTAAATAGTGCATCTAACCGCAACATCCCCAACCCAATTATCCGCCATTGCATCCGAAATACTATCCTTTGCACCCAATAACCGTATCTTTATTTTTTACGGCGATATGGGCGCGGGCAAAACCACGCTCATTAAATCATTATGCAAGCAATTAGGAAGTAACGATAATATTACCAGCCCCACATTCTCTATCGTAAATCAATACAACGGAGCAGGCACAACCATTTACCATTTTGATTTTTACCGCCTCAAAAATGAGCATGAAGCATTGGACATTGGCTTTGAAGAATACCTTTACTCCGGTAATTATTGTTTTATCGAGTGGCCCGAAAAAATACCAAATCTGCTGCCCGATAATTTCATCAGCATAACTATAAAAGTATTGGAAGATAATATACGCCAGATAAGCCTAATCTCCAATCACTAACCTCTAATCACTAAATTTTATTTCCATAAAAAAATACCTATCTTCATCATTCAGAAATAATGCATAATGAGTTCAGGGAAATATAGCGGGTTTTCTGATATTGCCAAACAGGCAATGATGCAGCCCCAGGAGTCGATGTTGGAGGTAAAGACCAAAAAAAACAAGCTTTACATAGGCATTCCAAAAGAAATTTCGTTCCAGGAAAACCGCATACCGTTAACACCTTTGTCGGTAGCCTTGCTGGTAAATAATGGCCACCAGGTAATGCTGGAAAGTAATGCCGGCCAGGCCGCCAATTTTTCGGATAAGGATTACAGCGAACAGGGTGGCCTGATTGTTTACGACACCAAAGTTGTTTACGAAGCCGATATCATCATAAAAATAGCCCCGCCTACCTTAGCCGAAATTGAGCTGATGAAACCGGGCCAGATACTAATCTCGGCCCTGCAAATATCAACCCTTAAAGCTGAGTGCCTGCATGCCCTGTTAAAAAAGAACATCACCGCGCTTTGCTTCGAGCATTTGCAGGACGAAGGCGGCTCGTTAACCGTAGTGCGCGCCATGAGCGAAATTGTGGGTGCTACTTCTATTTTGATTGCTGCTGAATATCTGAGCAACGTTTTTGATGGCAAAGGCCTAATGCTGGGCGGCATCACCGGCGTACCGCCAACCGAAATTGTGATATTAGGCGCAGGCACCGTAGGCGAATACGCCGCGCGCACCGCTATAGCCCTGGGCGCCGAAGTAAAAGTGTTCGACCCATCTATATACAAACTGCGCCGCCTGCAAAACAACATAGGCACACGCGTATTTACCTCGGTAGTGCAGCCCATAGTATTAGAAAAAGCCGTTACCACCTGCGATGTTGCCATTGGCGCCATGCGCGCCGAAGATGGCCGCAGCCCATGTATAATTTCGGAAACAACAGTAAGCAAAATGAAACGCGACTCTGTAATTATTGACGTAAGTATCGACCAGGGCGGCTGTTTTGAAACCTCCGAAGTAACCAACCATACCCACCCGGTTTTTCGTAAATACGATGTGATACATTATTGTGTGCCCAACATCGCATCGCGCGTGGCACGTACTGCAACCTATGCCTTAACCAACATATTTGCCCCCATTTTATTAGAAATTGGCGAACAGGGCGGTTTAAAAAACGTTATCTGGCAAAATATTGGTGTGCGTAATGCCGTTTACATTTACCAGGGCCATTTAACAAGTAAATACATAGGCGAACGTTTTAATATTCCCTGCAAAGACCTCGACCTTTTAATAGTATCTCACCGCTAATTAGTTTAAAATATTATATGTTTAATTTTCTTCATTCAAAAAAAACGCTGCTGGTATGTTTTTTTGTGCTGGCCGGCAGTACTGCTTTTGCACAAAGTAAACTCGACAATGCCTGGGAGGCATTTTTTAACAATAAAGCCGATACCGCTAAGCTATTATTTAACCAGGCCATACAGCAAAATAATAACCCCGGCGATGCCCTGCTTGGCCTAAGCCTGCTGGCGCAAACCGCGCAGGCCCCGCACCAGGCTTTCAGCTATTTTCAAAAGTTTTACGCGCAAAGCAACAACCCCGCGCCTTATGTTTATGCCTTATGGGTTACACCTTCTATTTTTCAGGATTTTGGCAAACGCACACCCGATGAACTTACTTTTTTAAAACAGGTTGCCGAAAATAATACTTATGATGGGATGATGGCTGCCATGGCAAATTCCATGACAGGTAAACACTACGAAGCATCAAACCAAACAGAAAAATCAGTTGAGGCATTTAATAAAATAGGTGCGATTGATAACTGGCAAATAACCGGCGAGTTTGAAAATATTTCAACCAGCGGGTTCGACAGGACTTACCCTGTAATTGACCACCCCGAAGCCGGTGCCATGTTTACTACCAAAACCGGCGCTAAAGCGGGCTGGCATACCATTACCGATACGCGCAACGATAAATGGTTGGATTATACTTACTATTCCGATGCTGACAATTCTGTGATTTTTTCACAAACCTTTGTTAAATCAGACCAGGATTTGGAGGCCCAGTTGCGGATTGGTGTATCAGGATCGGTAAAGGTTTGGGTGAATGATAAGCAGGTATTATCGGTGCCCGAAGAGCGCAATAACGATTTGGATACCTACATTCAAACCATAAAATTAAACAAGGGCTATAACCGGGTTTTAATACAGCTTGGCGAAAGCTATTGCAATAACATGAACTACCTGGTACGCATAACCGATGATAAAGGTGTGCCGGTATCCGGTTTAAGCAGCCAGGCCACAGCCGCGCCTTATACAAAGGAAACCGCCTACGTTTCGCGTAAAATTGAACCTTTTGCCATAACTTACCTTAAGGACCTTGTAAAAAATAACCCGCAGGATTACCTGCCTAAAATACTGTTGGCCGAAGCCTACCTCCGCAATGATGAAACCTATGAAACCAGGCGTATAGTTGAAGACCTGCGTTTAAAATACCCTAACAGCACCTTTTTAAACCTGATGTTATTGGATGTGTTTGCCCGCGAGGATAACCGTACCGGCTCTGAAACCACTAAAGAAACGATAAAAAATAACGATCCGCTATCGGTAGAAGGGCTAATGTTAAAGTACACCGAGCTTTTTGAGCAAAAAGACTATGATAAGGCTGCCGAAATTATAAAACAACTGGAGGCTGTTGGCACCGAACAACAGTCGTTTATTTACGAAGCAAAAATAGGCCTGGCCAACGCCAATAAAAATCAGGATGAACTGGTAAGACTTGGCGAAGAAGCCTATACCAAATTTCCGGATGATAAGGACGTGGCCGATTTAAAATATGCTATTGAAAAAGAGCTGCACAAAAACCCTAAAGCCATTAATATATTAGAAAAATATGTGGCCGATAATGATAGTTATGCCGTTGCCAAAGAGCTTTCCGACGCTTACTTTGCTGCCGGCAATGCCACCGAAGGCATAAAAGTATTGCTCGATCAGATAAAAAAGAAGCCTTATGCTACCGGCATATATAACAATTTGGGCAACCAGTATTATAACCTGCAACAATATGATAAGGCCGAAGAAGCCTTTTTAAATTGCATTCGTATAGCGCCAACCATTAGCGCTTATTATGCTTCAGTGGGTAAAATAAATGAGATGACCAAAAATACCGATAAAGCCATCAAATACTATCAAAAAGCCCTGGAATTGCAACCTAACGATTATGAAACCATAGCCTCGCTGCGTAAGCTGCAAAATAAAAAGGATGTGTTTTCTTATTTTAAAGCACCTGATGTGGATGCCGAAATTCGCAATGCCCCAAAAGCAGCTGATTATCCTGATGATAACGTAGTAATATTGGATGAAGAAGAGCAAAAAGTAGTTTATGAACAGGGTGGCTCGGAAGAGAAGAATTTTATCACCGCTAAAATACTTACCCAAAAAGGTATTGACGACTGGAAGGAATACCGTGTTGATTACGATGGCTGGCAGGACCTTACCATTGAAGAAGCAGAAGTAATAAAAGCCAACGGCACTAAAGTACCCGCCGAACGCAATGAAAACGACCTGGTATTTACTAACCTCGAAATTGGCGATGTAATTAATATCCGCTATCGTACCAAAAACTTTTCAAAAGGCAAACTGGCGGGCTATTTCTGGGATTCGTTTTACTTTACCAGCGGCAACCCGCATGTAACGGTTAAATATTCGCTGCTTATTAATAAAAATCAAAAATTCAATTCTACTTTCTCGCAAACCCCTATCCAGCCGGTAAAAACTTCGGTGGATGATTTTGATTTGTATGTATGGGAGCAAAATAAGCAAGAAGCCTTGCAGTACGAAGATAAAATGCCCCCGTTGGATGATGTGGCCAATGTATTGTACTTAACCTCTATACCCGACTGGAAATTTATTTCCGATTGGTATAATGACCTTGGCTCGGCAAAAGCCCGCACCAATTACGAGGTAAAATCAGTTATAGCCGGGCTTTTTAAAGACAATCCCAACTTAACCGATATGCAAAAGGTTGAGAAAATATACAACTACATTATTGGCAATATTAGTTACAGTGAGGTGTCCTTCAGGCAAAGCGGGCTTATTCCGCAAAATCCATCATCAGTTATCAATACCCGCATTGGCGATTGTAAGGATGTATCTACCCTGTTTGTAGCCATGTGTAAAGAAGCGGGCATAACCGCGCAGCTGGTGCTGGCAAAAACCCGCGATAACGGCTTGCTGGGCATGCCGCTGCCAAGCATTAACTTTAACCACTGTATTGCCAAGGTAAACCTTAATGGCAAGGATTATTATATCGAGCTTACTTCGCAGTACCTGCCATTTAAGTGCCTGTATAATGCCGAGATTAATTCAACCATATTGGATATTGGCGATGCAGGGCCTACCGCAAGCACTGCGTACCTGAATCCTGCTACCCGCAAACCGAACGATATACAGCGTAATACCAAAATCTCTTTTACCGGCAATGATATGGTGGTTGATGAAAAAACCTATAAAACCGCTGCCATTGCAGGGTCTATGCGCGAAAACGTTGGCGACCTGTCGCAAAAAGACCGTTTAAAAGGCATGAAGACGGCTTTGGCATCTACCTATCCGGATGTGGATATTACCAAACTTGATTATCGTAACGTCGACCGTAAAAACCCGGTTGATACCGTTTACATGACTTTGGATTACCAGATAAATAATATGGTTAAATCAATAGGCGGCCTGTCTATTTTCACTATTCCATGGTCTGATAAAACAACAGCTAATGATTTGCAGATAAACATGCCGCGCTACTCGGGTATCGACCTTAGCCAGATGTTTTACTTGGATAACGAAACCGAGGTGGTTACGTTAAACCTGGCCCCCGGCAAAGCGCTGGTTGATGCTGTAAAACCTGTAATATTAAAAAATGATATTATCGAATACAGCCTCATACCAAAACAGGTGGGCAATAAAGTAACCATAACCCGCACATTTAAATTAAAAAAGGATTTTGTTCCGGTTGATAAAGTACCCGAGTTCCACACGTTTTTTAAACAAATGATAGATGCCGATAATAAAGAGCTGGCAGTAAAATAGAAAGATTATTTTCTGTAGAGACGCAATATTTTGCGTCTGATTGAGGTGAACTCCAAGCTCGCACCTCTTTTTATTTAATGCCAATCAAGGGCATCTAAAATATGTCATTTCGAACGAACCAGCCAGGGCTGTGAAGGACGGGTGAGGAGAAAACTTTTACGCAATGCACAGTTTGCCAGGTATATCTGAAAAGTTTTCTCCTCGCGCCACGCTCAATTCCCACGCTTGCTCGTTCGAAATGACATGATTTGTATTTTGTTATTTTAACCTTACTTAACGTGATTAATTGCCCGGCAGCACAGGCGCGTAGCCCGGGTAATAACTATCCAGTATGTATTGCGGCGGTATAGGCGTTACATGGTTCTTTTCGCCATAATATTGTACCGCAAGTTCGGTGTTGCCATTATCCTTTATGGTTATGGTAAATAGCTGGTCAAAGTCATTCTCATCCAAACTGTCAAACGGCGATTCAACCCCAAAATCGTTCAAAAACTGCATAATGGTAACATGGTCGGCTACAATCAGGATGTTTTTACCTGCAAAATTCCGTTTAATAATATTTACAAACTTGCTTATGCTATCAGTATACACACGCGGCAATATCCTCGCCTTTTGTGCCAGTGGGTCCGCCATTTGTGCCGAGCACTTTTGACCGGTGATGTAAATTATCTCAACATTATCATGCTTAAGCGTTTTGGCAAGGTCGTGCGCCCTTTGCTGCCCGGCTGGTGATAAACCGGCATCTTTTCCGGCATCTTTCTCGGCATGGTTTACAATCCATACCGTAGTTTTTTGAGCAAAGGCACTAAAATTGCTAAGTAATAAAATAAATAATACAAGCGTAAAAAGGCGGTTCCAAAAAATTGCTTTTTTCATTTACGTATTTTTATAAAAACCCGTGGCTGTTTAACACGTTATTAAGTTTGGTTTTATGAATATACATAAAGCTGTGTAATAAAGCTTAGTTTTAAGCAGCAGTCAATATATTTTAAGCAATGAAGATATTCAGAAGGTCGTACCTGAAAAAAATAGGTAAAATACTCATAGCCACCTTTACAGGCTTCGCAAATGATAATGGGTTAAAACTTAGCGCATCGCTGGCTTATTATACCGTTTTTTCCATTGCGCCTTTGCTTATCCTCATCATGTCATTAGCCGGTTTATTTTTAGGCGGTAATGATGAAGTAACTAAAACAATATTCCCGCATATAGCGCAAATAGTAGGTCCGACTGCATCTTTACAAATACAGGAAATACTTAAAAACTTACAGCTATCAGGCAAATCGGGCGTTGCGGTAGTAGTGGGCATTATTACCCTGCTTGTTGGCGCCAGCAGTATGTTTGTGGAGATACAGGATTCGCTCAATATTATTTGGAGGGTAAAAGCCAAGCCAAAACGCGGTTGGGTTAAATTGGTAACCAACCGTTTTTTATCATTTTCGCTTATTATCAGCTTAGGGTTTTTATTGCTGGTATCATTAATTATTAACCTGCTGATACTGGCTTTAAGCGAGCGCTTGCAACATTTTTTACCGGGCATAACCTTAACCCTGTTAGATGCGGTTAACGTAGCCATTACCTTCATAGTAATAGCTGTGCTGTTTGGTATTATGTTTAAGTTTTTGCCCGATGTTGTTATCAGGTGGAGGGATGTGCGCACCGGCGCATTTTTTACCGCCCTTATGTTTTTACTGGGCAAATACCTTATCGGTTTATACATAAGCCATTTTGCAAACAGCTCGGTTTATGGTGCGGCGGGTTCTATCATCTTAATTTTGCTTTGGATATACTATACTGCGGCCATATTATACATAGGTGCCGAGTTTACGCAGGTATATGCCGAAGCCATAGGCAGCCGTATTGAACCTGCCGAATACGCAGTGGCCGTAAAACAAACCGAAGTTGAAATGGTGGTAACTAAACTGCCGCCCCAAAACCCCGATTTAAAAGACGGCCTGAAACCCGAAACGCCTGATGAAAAAAAATAAAAAAGCTTTAGCCGGCAGCAGCACCGTTCAATATATTAGCTCAACGTAACAGGTTTGTTTAAATTTAAGTAAATTTAACTGCCAATATAAACAAGGTGTTGCTTAACTTATTTCATAAAACCCCATGGCCGCGCGCTATAATGCTCTTTTTCCTGTTAATGGGGAGTTCCCTGGCTGCTAATGCGCAATATTTCGATCTCCAAAAAAACAAGAAACATGTAATTATACCTTTTCATTTGGTGCGCAACATGGTTGTTATCCAACTAAAAATAAATGATAAGGGCCCGTTTAACTTTGTTTTAGATACCGGCGTAGGACTGATGATAATTACCGAGCCCGATTTAATTGATTCCATTAACCTGGCATCAAAACGTATTATTACCATACCAGGCCTTGGCGAAGGTGAGGATCATGAAGCATATGCTACATCGCCCCTAAGCATTGCTATACCCGGGTTAACAAGCTATGGCGTAAGCGCCGTCATATTAAAAAAAGATCAGTTTAATCTTTCAAGCTATGTAGGCATGCCTATACACGGCCTGTTAGGCTACGAGTTTTTTAATAACCTGGCGGTTAAAATTGATTTTGGCGATAGTACGCTAAGTGTTTGCAGGCCACAGGATTTACACGCCTTCAGAAAAAGCAATAAAATTCCCATTACTATAGAAGAAAGAAAACCTTACCTACAGGCAAAAGTAACGCTACCCGGCGGTAAAACGGTTGATGATAAAATGGTGATTGATATAGGGGCCGGGCATCCAATATCAATCGAAAATATGATACAAAACAATGGCCTGCCCGCTAAATTTATACAGGCTAATTTAGGTGTTGGCTTAAACGGGCCTATTAATGGTTTTTTGAGCAGGGTTAATGAAATTGATATAGGAAAATTCAAAATCAAAAATGTGATTTCCTCCTTTCCCGACAATACCAAAGAACATATTATAACTTCGGTGCCCCGCGACGGGAGCATAGGTATTGGTATGCTTAAAAAATTTACGGTAATTTTTGATTATGCCGATAACATGCTTTACCTAAAACCAGGGCCGTATTATGATGAGCCTTTTGAGCATGATATGAGCGGCATGGAATATTATTCATCCGGTGATAATTACCAGCATGTAATTATCAGCAGGGTTGAAACAGGGTCGGCTGCCGATATGATAGGATTGGAAAAAGGAGATGAAATAGTATCAATAAACCTTAAACCCGTTAATAAAATGAGCCTCGAACAAATAGACGCGTTGTTCAAATCAAGGGATGGGCGCAGCCTGCTGCTGGAGATATTCCACGATAAAAAATACGACAACGTAGTGCTAACATTAAAACGCCGCATCTAAAACAAATTTACAGTCCTTATTTTAACTGGCTTATATTTTCAAAAAAAGCGGTCTGAAGGTCTAATAGTGACCTTACATTTATTTTTTCGCCGTACATGTCAAAACATAAAAACTGCGAACGCTTAAGATCGTTGTTTTTTGCTTTTTCAAAAAAATTGAAGGTTTCAAAAAAATAATGGTTGGTAGTAACCTTGCTTTTGCTGTTGGTTTGCGAAGCATTAAGCCTGAAACCGATAGTATCTATCCAATGATGCACCTTTGCGTGAAGGTTTGTTCTGATGTTTTTCATAGGTTAATTTTATAATCTAAACGAAAAAAAAATCTCAAAGTTTCAACCTTTCGTATATTTTTTACAAACAATTGTTTATTAATCAGGCACAAAGTGGTTTAGATGTAATTAACCTTTAATTAATATTATTTTTGCCAGAATATTTATTGTAACTAATCTGATACTTTTTCGTACAAAGGTTATTACACCACTTAGTATATGAGAAAATTTCAACTTTTACTGTGTTTTTTATTTATATATGGCCTAACCTTAAGTGCTTGCCATAAAGATACTACACCCGGCCCACAAGGTGATACGGGGGCAACAGGTGCTACAGGAGCAGTTGGCGCCACAGGAGCAACCGGCGCTACAGGCCCGCAAGGTGCTACAGGAGGGACTGGTGCCACAGGAGCAACTGGTGCTACCGGTGCCACAGGAGCAACGGGCGCTACAGGGGCAACGGGCGCTACAGGCCCGGCCGGATCGCAGGGAGCTACGGGTGCAACCGGCCCTACCGGGGCAACGGGTGCTACTGGCGCTACCGGACCGCAAGGCCCCACTGGCCCACAAGGCCCTGCTGGTGCCAGTGCGCAAAGCTATTTGTTAACCGACCAAAATTTATCATTAACAGGTACACATTTGCTTGTTCCAGGAATAACGGCTGATATTGTTGCAGACGGTGCAGTGCTGGTTTATTTCAGAGATACAAACAGCACCGGCCCATGGTATTCTTTACCCTATGAGCAACCCGGCGTTACTATCAGCCTTCTGGATTTTGGTGTTGGATATATTGATATAAATTCCAATGTAAATGAAACCGGTGTTGATATAAGGGTTGTTATTATACCCGCTGCCACTGTTAATTCCATAGTTATGAGAGGGATTGACGTGACTAGTTATACAAACGTGGCATCAGCATATCATTTACCTATCCGGTAATTATAATATCAACATATAATGCAAAAAGCCCTGTAAAACCAGGGCTTTTTGCATTATATGTAACAATGATATGATTATTAATCAATTAACATTTATAAATACAACATTTGCATATTATTAAATGTATTACATAAAATAATATCAATACAGCAACTAAACATTATATGAAATCGCTTTTTTTTATTTTATCGTTGATATTTTTAACTGCATTATGCTCGTATGCCCAAACCGGCCACGAGGTTCATGGGGTAGTTATCGATTCAACAAAATTATCTGTCCCGGGTAGCCAGCTTAAATTAATATCTGACCAGGGCGATAGCTCACTAACTGCGGCAGACCCTAACGGAAAATTTTCTTTCCCAGGTGTTAAAGGCTCTCATATAACCATAACTGTAACTTCAATTGGCTACCAATCTTTAAGAAAACATTATGTGTTGGATAACAGCAGTTCTATCGATTTAGGCTCAATTGTATTAGTGCAGGAAGCCAACCAGCTAAAAACGGTTAACATTAATGGCGTTAGCCCCATAACT
>Ga0206848_1179_pt1 | contig 13514 bp, 8 predicted proteins | sample Alteio_BWOrgCont_18_FD_152635 | JGI IMG/M metagenome (GOLD analysis project Ga0206848, IMG submission 152635) | Enriched cells from forest soil in Barre Woods Harvard Forest LTER site, Petersham, Massachusetts, United States -... | ecosystem: Environmental > Terrestrial > Soil > Temperate forest > O...
GTTGGCATTACAGTGTTCAAGGTCAATAAAGGTCGTGCCTCAATTATGGTTTCTGGACAAAATCGATCTGTTATCTGGGATCCCGGTATTCTTCTGCGTGATCCTAAAGGGAGATCTGTCATGAAAAAAATTGTTGCACGCGCAGAAGGGGGTGGCGGATGGATGAAGATCGATATACGGGGAAGAGCATATCGTATGTATGTAAAACCTGTCTCGGTAACCCGCAAAATTGATGGTGGTAAAAAAGAAATGATCGATGAATATATTGTTTCATCAGGATATTTTCTTTAATTAAAGACAGAAAGTGGGGTAAGCATGTCTCGTGCACGACATCGCTCTGTGGCATGGAACTTTGTGCGCCATGCTATTGCTCCCTATCATTGGTATATCGGTGGAATGATCTTTATATCATTAATTTGGGCAATCGACCAATCATTACGGCCATACTTAATTAAACGATTAATTGATGGAATTCAATCTGTTGTGGTGGGGACTACGATTATTGGAAGCATAATCCCCTTGGCGCTACTATATCTTTTAAGTGGTTTTTTAGTTGTTGCATCGTTTCGTTTTTATGATTGGCTGGTCTTGCAAATGATGCCGTCATTGAAGCAGCGCATGACGCATATGTTACATGAATATTTAATTAATCATGATTATCGATTTTACCAGACGCATCTGTGCGGCAGTTTAGGACTCAAATTGACTGATGTGGTCGATGGAATGCCAGATCTTATTGAAATTATTGTTGAGCGTGCATTTAGCAACAGCATGGCATTATTGATTGCTATTGGTACCATGTGGGGCGTGCATAGCTATTTTGCCCTTGCAACTGCTTGTTGGGTATTGTTATTTATGACGGGTGCGTATATTATGGCTCCTCGTCAACGCGATCTTGCTGATCGAGCTTCTGAAGCACGGGCGGTAACGACCGGTAATTTAGTTGATATATGTAATAACATGATGTCAGTCCGCTTGTTTTGCGGGAAGCATTATGAAACAAGAAGATTAGATCATATTCTTGATCAATGGGGGCGTGCAGAGCGAAAGCGAGCATGGTCAGCATTGGCGCTCTATATTTTTCAGGGTGGCTCATATATTGTATTTGAAGGTGTTTGCTTATGGCTTCTGATTGCCGGTTTTTCTCGTGGAGAGATAACCAGTGGTGACTTTGCGCTTATTTTTTCGCTCAATATGTCATTAATATATATTCTGTGGAAAACCGCTCAAGACATTACCCGGTTTACAAAAACATTAGGCGCTGTTACCCAAGGGTTAAGGAGTATTCTTGCGTCACATGATATTGCTGATAGTGCTGAAGCAACGCACTTACGCGTAGAAAAGGGCGAAATTGTGTTTGATCGCGTTTTATTTCAACACGCCGATGGTAAACCGTTATTTAGTGATCTTTCAGTGAAGATTCCTGCAGGACAAAAAATTGGTCTTGTTGGGTATTCGGGAAGCGGCAAGACGACTTTTGTGAATCTTATTTTGCGCTTATATGATATTAATAGTGGTCATATTTATATTGATGGACAAGACATTGCTCAAGTAACGCAAGACAGTTTACGGGATGCTATCGCGTTTATCCCTCAAGATCCAACGCTGTTTCATCGATCAGTTTGGGAAAATATTCGTTATGGAAATTTAGGCGCGGATGATGCTGATATAGTACACGCCTCTCAGGAAGCGCATGCTCATGAATTTATTATGAAAATTCCTACAGGGTATAAGGCATTAGTTGGTGAGCGCGGTGCAAAGTTATCAGGAGGTCAACGTCAGCGTATTGCAATAGCACGCGTTATATTAAAAAAATCAAAAATTCTTATCTGTGATGAAGCAACAAGCGCACTCGATTCATTGACCGAATCTCTTATTCAAGAAAGCTTAGAAAAGGCAATGGAGGACCATACTGCGCTGGTAATAGCGCATCGTCTTGCCACGCTGTTGCATATGGACAGAATTCTCGTGTTCGATAATGGCCAAATTGTCGAAGATGGTACTCATGCTGAACTGATGGAACAAAAAGGACTTTACGCGAAATTATGGAACGCACAAGTATGCGGACTTCTTCCTGAAGAATGTGATGAAGAGGCTATAGCAGGTTAAGCGATCTTTATAGGGATAAACCCTTTGGGTTTTTTACCCATGAGAAAATTTTTTTTCTGATCTGATGCGCGCATATCCTATTTGATTATTTCCCAATTAATGATATATTGATAAAGAATTATTTTTTAATTTCTTGCAGTTAATTCATTTTGAAAAAAACAAAAACGGGGTGATTATGAAATTTTTAAAGAGCCTCTGTGCTTCCATTACTCTATTAGTCAATTTTACACCATCTTTTGTGTGGTGTTTAGATGGTCAACAATCGGGATGGTGTGGCAATAAACATAAGAATTTGGTCATATTACGTGATATCGTGCAGGATATGCCAGGAGTAGCGGTTCCTCCATTTTTGGGTATTTCAACGGAACGAGTAGAGAGATTTTTGGGGCAATATGCCCCCTCTCTTTTTTCAGATTATGCATCTGCGTGTGATGTATTTTCGCGTGAAATATCACCGACAATATGGGGCAGATTGATGCGGTATGCGTTGCCAAATGCTTTTTATAAAATTCCACTATTTCATCAGATTCCCCTCGTCGGTAAATTTTTGCATGCAATGAATAATAATCGTCAAGGTATGGTGTATGTGAGGCGAATTTTACATCGGATTCAAAATCAAATTAAGGCGTGTTTTACCGAGCATTACTTTCCGTTTACGGCAGAGGAAGAACGATTTTTTGCACGCGCTGCTCAACAGGGCACATTTTTCATGGTGCGGAGCACGGGTATTGAGGATAGTCAAACAGTTGCAAATGCTGGCGGTAATGTGAGCGTTTCATATGTGAATCCCAATATACAGGAAATTTCTAGCGCCATGAGTGAAGTGGTGGCATCGTATTGTGGTGAACAGTCGATGAGAAATCGACTTATGAGTGGAGAGTCACTTGAGTTGTGTTTACCTGTACTTATTCAAGAGTTGGTGGGCGAGCAGGGGGGCGGTGCTGAGCAAGAAGACGATATTCCGGTATCTGGTGTTGCGTTTACAACACGTGCAAGTTTAAGCGCACCCGGTTTTTCTGTCATGGAGATTAATGCTGCGCCGGGACACGGTGAAGGTATTGTTGCCAATCGTGTGTGCGCTGATCGTTACTATCTTACTGATTCGGGTGTATGCCCTGGAGAGATTGCGATATATCCTGCAATACGCAAAAAACGAGAGCGTCTTGTTCATGATGGGCAAAAATCAGCAGAACTCATCATGCTCAAAAACAGTAGTGATGTTATGATGCGGAGCGCATTGAGTGTGCATCAATTGAAACATATGTACGGGGTGTTTAAAAAAATTGAACAGTCATACGGGCAGCCCATGGATATTGAATTTGTGGTTATTCGTGGGAAAGTATTTATTGTACAGGCACGTCCGGCAATGCATCATGATATGAATCCATCATATTGCAGGTATGAAAATATTGAACCTGATCAACGTACAATCACAACGGGCAATATGCTGGTACTCGGCGCCGCACAAACTATTGTTATTGATCGTGCAAAAGATGTTATTATTGCGGATACACTTGATGAAGCTGATCAGCATCCTAATAGTACAACGTGCAAAGCGGTGATTGTTAAAGAATGGGCATCACCACTTTCTCATGCTGCAGTAAATTTCACGGGTCGTGGGATTCCGTGTTTGTGTGTACAGGATATAAGAGCGGTGCAGCGCATGGTGAACAGTGTCTCATCTTCACAGCATGTTATTATTGATTCTCAGCGTGGCACGGTAGTTGCTGCAAAGATGCATCGCAACATGCTCAAAAAATATATTATATCAGGTTGGTTTGAACACCCTGCAGAAAGAGTACTGTCGATTTTTTCTGATGTGCCCGTAAGTACAGCTGCTTATGTTACACCCATTCCTCAAGATGGCAAGCTTGTTGCATTATTAGAACAGTGCAAACATTCGTATGATAGCGGTGAACAGCGAAATCTATTCGATCAAATTGTTGAAAGAATTTCTGTGCGTTGTAATTTGACTGAGCAGCGAATGAAATTTCTCAAGGTGCCGCATGACACATTACAAAAAAACTTTGTATGCTTTCGAGAAGCATTGCGCAATCTGATTGCCGAGCTGTATGGAGCATTTGATCGAAAAGCGGATCGCTTTGAAATTCTATTTTATTGTAAAATGTTGGAAGCGCTGGTGTATCAACAAAATGAGCGTACCAATATTGTTAATAATTTTACGTATACCTCCTTTTTAAATGAGCTCTTTTTACGGCAACATATATATAACATTGCCGCATTGCGGGGATTTTCAATGATATGCGCCGAAGAATTGGGTTATGCGTCATGGTGTCCTGATCGTGAACTTGCTGCGCAATGGACCGCATGTGTTAAAGAGTTCATGCAATTAGGGAAAGATGAACAACATCACCAGATGAATATGAAATCTTTGCTTGCTGATATTCATGAAATGGAAAGTCTTCCTATCTGGTTTACTACCGAATTTTATCGCATCGTGAAATCATGTTCATCACAATCTCCATCTGATATCGCAGATGTTATGAAATCATATTTTAAGCGAGAACAAGAGCATGCTGGCTTGATGCAGCAATTAAAGCGCATAAAATCGTTCATCAATACACTCAAAGAGTCATGCTCACGATCATATCAAACATATGCTGTGGCGCAATCTGTATGGCAACAGATTGATGCTGAAATTATTGTGCTCATTTCAGATGGAGAGATATTTCGTGCGATCAAAGATGCATCATCTACTACGCAGCTTATGGCATGTGATCTGTTTGTTCAGATCATTGATCTCATTGATACTTCAATGAAAACATTGAAAATAAGTACATCAATTTCGCTGAATGATCGTATTGAGCTTTTTAAAATAATGCTCAAAGGATTTCATCGATGTTGTCACGCCGTGATGAGTGTGGTATGGGATAATAGCTCTGATCTTTCTGATTATGCATCCCATGTAGAGAGATTGCTTGAAGAGATTATTAGTAAAAGTAATGATGAATCGATGTTCCAACGATCAGGTGAATTTTCGGTGCAAGCAGCACTTTTTTCGAGCAAGACTAAATTTGAGCGGCATGAGCCTCAAACTGCAGAAGATATGTTTATGTTGTTACATCAAAACTCATTGAGCGCTGTTGCAAAGTGGTATGCGCAATTATTGCATGACCCACTCGATCAATCGATATTGCTTCCTCAACAGCTTCGTGAAGCACTGATGTTTATTGAAGGTGGAAGTGCAGAAGATATATTAAAAAAATATGATGTTCATCGTCCGGAGCGTATCGAGTTGCGGCCGGGGCGTATCGGGTTGCGGTATGGGGAGAATGATATCACCGTATTGTATAATATGACAATGCGCAATCACAGTTCCACATTTCAAGTGATCTATGATATAGCACAACAGCAATGCCGTATCGAGGTGCAATTTTTGGGTGATTCACGTAATCGTTGGGAGCAGGTTGCGTTACTTGCGGAATTGAGCGAAGGCTTGTCGGGGCTGCATCTCAATGCTTCAGTTTCCTTTGACAAATTAGCGGGTATTGTTTCATGGAGTTGGATTATGAAATCGGAACATTATGCAACAATATTTGACTATTTTGGTGTTATGGCACGACTCTCATTGACATATGGGGACGATGACATAACATTAGATACCTTACAACAATTATATAAAGGATCTAATGATCAGCAGCTGCGCGTGATAAGAAGGGTACTCGAGGCATATGAGCATGCCAAAGGAAGCAATCAATATACTAAAAGTCTTATTGAATCTATCTCGCTTAATATGAATTAATAGCAAATGCTTCAATCTTCTCGATTTTATCTCTCAAATTGCAGGTACTACGTGAACGATTTAAACATTTCTTGCAGCTACTCTTTTTCTAATTATGAATATTTCGATCATTATAAGGAATAAAAAGTTCTTGTGAACGACATAATGTTGAAGTAAAAGATAGCTTATTTATCATAGTTCTTATATCTCATGCTTAAAAATGTTACAGCTCCCTTCTGGTCAATTTCATCAGAAGCTGTATTGTAATCATTTAAAGATCCAAAAGCTTTTGTTGTTGTTGGTCTTGAGCCACCAAGAGTAAGTGGTGGTAGATGTGATTTACAAGCTGATGTCAATATCGGGACTGGTTTTGATTGAGCCTGTATCGCTACAGGTTTGTGTATCGTTGGCTGCTGTGATTGAAGATAGGATGGTGGAAAAGAGGACAACTCGCTTGGAAAATAATCCTCTAGTATATACCGTACTGGCACCTGATTCCTTATTGACATGAGATACAATGCTGCATATTGTGCCTCATGAATCGACCAGCATATTTTTTGCTGAGATGGATATCTGGGCTGTGGATGGCGAAGTTTCACCATTCCTTCTGCGCAAAATACATTAAACGATATAAGTACTGCATTAATATAAATATACTTCATAATCACCCTGAGTAACCCCCCCCTCAAAAGTTTCGTGTAACATTGATATGTTTGTGGAGGAGAGAGTGGGATTCGAACCCACGATCCCGATCGCTCGGGATAACGGTTTTCAAGACCGCCGCTTTCGACCGCTCAGCCATCTCTCCATAGTTTTATATTGTAACGTATGTTTCAGCAAAAGCAACTTTCATTAAAAGATTTATGTTAATTGTTTGAAATTATTATGTTTTGTAGTCAAGCATTCCCGAGCAGGTTAATATTTCAGTGGTACCGTTTTTGTCATCAGCATACATGCAGTAGCTGCGCTTAAGAAGCTCGCAGTACCGGTAAGTCGAAGCTCCCGTGGTGACGCGATTCCTGTGTACCATCTCAATGCGCTCCAGCATCCCAATGCCAATGAGGCGCTAGCGCATATTTTTGTAGTCGTTGAGTATTGAGATGAGGAAATTGGTTGTCTGTTGCATGAATACGTCAGTAAGGATATTTGGTTATGTCCTAAAAAGCGCCCGGTCCGCGGAAAATATCGCATCAAAAATGTTTGAGAAAAATCTTTTCTCGTCAGTGTGTAAAATATTGTGGGGGATTTAGGTGTTGCACAAAGATCGAGAACGTGGTGATGAGGGGGAAGATTAATAATAGATTGGCGACATGCCGATAGCGAACCATCACTCAGTGGATCTGGTTGATCAAGAACTTTGAGACAACGGTAGTATGGACTCTCCACTGTCCTGGTATGATAATATACTGAACGGTTTGGTGACATGTGTGTAGGAAGATGATAGTTGGTTGAGCCATTGAGTAGTCGAGGTGCGGATTGAGCGTGGTCCTTGTCCGGAAATGTTGGTAAATATGGATTTGGAACACAAGGAGAGTAGTCATCTCTATGTCCCATTAATTGCACATTCGTTATAAAATTATATAGATATTTTACGCCAGAGATAGAAAGGTACTCAATGAGATTATTGCTAGCATTTACAATAAGATGAGCGCAATCATCGATAACCGTTTTTTGCTGGTTTGATAACTTGTAAATATACATTTTTCCTAATTCTAACAGAAAGAGAAGGCGATCATCGTCTAACGGGATAATATTTTTAGCCATACCGCCCGGATTATTTTGGATAAGGGAGAGAGTATGGGAGAAGAGATTGAGTGAATAGCAACTTCCGTCCTGTACTAGAATTTTATTATCACAAAAAGAAAATATTTTTCGAGGAGATACCGTGGTTTTGATGATCTTTTCTATTGAATCATCATCTGGACGATAGATAGTGATAGTTTTTTCATTGCAATCTGCTATTGCAATACGATGTTTATCAATACTTATTATAGAGTTAGGGTTGCTTTGTAATGCTGTACAATGTGTTAATACATAATCAGATACTTTATGGTCTTCTTGTGTTTTACACTCGAAACTGGATGTGTTATTTTCTCCCGCATATAGACTGCTCATTGTAATGAGAGAGGCGAGAAGAGATAATGCGGTTTTGTTTTTCATAAGATCATCTATTTGATAATGCGCTTATTATTTTTAAGTTTAATACTATAATTCAAATTGTCCAGCATTGTGGGCGCATTAAGGATCAAATATGCCTTCTCCCTTTTAAAGAATTTCCTTAAAATAAGACATGAGACAATTTATTATTAAGTTTTTGAGAGCTTGAGAATAGTTGTTCGATATGAAGCAGCGGTATTTTTTAATTGATCGATGCGGTGTTCATCGAAACAGAGTTTTCCTTCGCGGAGTTTGGTGATGCCATTAATAATGACAGTTTGTACATCTGCCGGGTATGACGCGTAAACTAGGGTTGAAGCAATATCATAGGCGGGGATTTGATGAAGCGTGTCGAGTGCTATGGTGATAATATCAGCAAATTTTCCTACCTCAATACTACCGATATATTTTTCGGCGTGAAGTGCTTGTGCGCCGCGAATCGTTGCAAGCTCAAGTGTTGTCTGAGCGGGGAGTGCTTGAGCATTGTGTGTTGTTTCTGATTGAAGCAGTGACGCTATTTTCATTTCTGAAAACATATTTAATGCGTTGTTGCTTGCAGTGCCATCGGTGCCGATACCAAGCGGTATATTATGCTGAAGCATGGTTGTGACGGGCGCAACCCCCGATGCTAGTTTCATGTTGCTCGTAGGGCAATGGATAATGCCTAATTTGTCACATGATGCGAGCAGTTTAATATCATCCTCAGAGAGATGAACCGCGTGAGCGAGAATAAGATGCTGAGACAAGAGTTCGTTTTGTATGAGTAATTGGCACGGTGTTAATCCATAACGCATCTGTAACGTCTCGAGTTCCGATGCGGTTTCTGCAAAATGCATCATCAACGGTACATGAAGACTTTTTGCCATATCTCGTGTTGCACAAAGTATCTGTTCAGGAACTGCATAGAGGCTATGCGGTGCAAGTACAGGTCGTATATAGGGATGTTCTTTCCATCGCGCAACAAATTTTTCTGCCGCAATAAGGCGATCAGCTTGATCGACAATGGTATATCCTACAAGCGCTCGCATCCCATAATCACAAAAAGCTTGTGCAGCGACATCTTCAAGGAGATACATATCAACGGCAGTGGTAATACCGCTTTGTATCATTTCAAGCGTTGCGAGTGCTGTGCCTGTATATACAAAATCATCATTGAGCAATTTTTTTTCAAGCGGAAGAATTTTGTTATTGAGCCATTGTTCAAGGGGCAGGTTGTCTGCTATGCCGCGGAGAAGGTTCATGGCTGCGTGGACATGTCCGTTAATGAATCCCGGAAGTATCGCATGATGGGGAACGTTGATGATTTCTGATGCGCTATAATTTTTTTTAATCGCATCAGCTGTATCGATTGCAATAATGCTATTACCGTGAATGGCAATACCACCGTCCGGTATTACGCGCCGCTGAGGATCCATCGTTACAATAGTTCCGTGAAGCAGGAGAATATCAGCAGTTTTGTTATTCATATACGTTGTGATGTATGCTGTAACGTTTTCGTTATCATATAGGCCATTCCCTTTCTCCGTTTCCATGCATTCAAAAAATCATCAACATTGTACGATACATAGGTTGCATCATTGTCGGGAAATCCTGGATCCATACATAATATTTTTTTCTGTTGAGCATCGTATCCTCTAATAACAATAAGATGCCCTGATTCATAAGGACGCGCGCCTCCGGTTATTGGTCCTTGAATGCTTACAACAACGGGATACCCTTCATTGAGTTGATCGATAATTTGATTGAGATGAGAACATCGTGCAACATAGCAATACCATGCAGATCCTAATGTGTGCGATGCCTGTGCAGTATTCAGTGCCCATGCCCCATAAATACGGGAAATTTGTTCGCGAACTTTTTCTGCAAACGAGAGAGGGTCAACCTGTGGAATATTGAGAAGAAAAGATACAGCTGCTGCTGTTGAAGTAGGTGAACAGATTCGTGTGCTATCAGGATGATCAAGAGCAATTTGTGATACAGGGGGTACATCAAGAATTCTTGAGCTTTTACTGGGGATTTCTGTTGAGATATGGTGTGTACTTGGATCGGTCGTAGATACATGAAGTGCCCGTAAAGAACGAATCGACGCACCATCGTGGCCTTCAATGCGAACACGGAAGCCTGTCGACTTTTTTCCTTTCAGAAACTGATCGATATCTTTGTACGGTTGGAAGTTAAAAAGATGTTGTTCTGATTTGCCCCATACAGCATAATCGAACCATGGTGACCAATCAGCATTATTGCGTACGCTTACGGAAAGTTTTATCAACCCGTGGAGTGGTCGCTGACCACTCCATGAAACAATCATTTCAGAAAAGGGCATTGTCTCTTGATTGTTCCAGATAAGTTCTGATGACGAATCTGATGATTTGATAACGCGATGATGAACTTCAGTACAGTGAAGTGAGCTGAGGAGCGTAACAGTAATTAATAAAAAGAAGTTAAGAAAACTGCTCATTTCATGAGACCTTTTTATTAATAGGACAGTGTCATACGTTCTTGTGTACAGTGTAATTGAGGAGAAGAAATCCGGTCAATCATTTAGTGGTTGTATACTAGACGGTTGATATTTCTTCGATCGCAGGCCCAATAAGAATATGAAAGTGGAGATGAAAGATCCGTTGTCCCGCCTCGTGGCCATTATTGGCAATCAGTTTGAATGGTCTATTGTTAGCAAACTCTTTGACTGCATGTGCAGCTGCATAAACGGTTGAGCCAAGCACCATCTGATCAGCTTCAGTTGTTATCCGAAGATCGGCGATATGATGCGTGGTGGGAATTGCAAGCCAATGAATCTCTGCTTTGGGGAATTTATCTTTAATAACAAGGGAGGAATCATTTTGATAGATAATATCTGCGGGAAGCTCACCACGAATAATACGACAAAAAATGCATTCATTATCAAGCATGACGCGACCCTCAATAAAAGATTTAGCCCGTATGGCGAAAGACTTCTGAGATCACTATAAAAATATTGTGAATATTGGTCAAGATTGAGAAGTTTGAGCTGTGTGCTCGTGTATTGGCTCTGGTAACGAAATTTTTCTTCTCTTGTCATATTCTCTTATGATCTTTCGCAGGCAATATCCCGCTCCATAAGAAGCGCCGTAAAGTGCGATGCGAGAGGCAGTGCTGGATTGTGGTGGCTGCAAAGGGGTGATTCCTGCTGTATTCATGTTTTTCGTTGCATCATTAAAGCCAGCTCTGTATCCATTCTGTAGACATGTTATCCCTATCGTGGCCTCAATACCGCTTTGGAATAATCGAGCATTTCGATATTCCGCGCCTACTGTTTCGATGTGTCTCGCATCACTGTAGCCTCTGAACAACCCATGAGCAAAAGGAATTGCGGCCCATAAAGGTGTACGAAGTGCTGCAAGGGGGAAAGACAGCATACCGAGGCTTGCTATTAATAGTCGATTAATTTTTTTCATAATATCCTAACTTTAGAATGTAGCATGAAAACTGTTTATAATATTATAATATGGCTTAAAGCGCTTGTCAAATTTACAATTTATTCTGTATGAAATATATTTTTGAGAGCGTGCAATAATAATTTGAACGCAATGCGGGATTAAACCATTTCGCAATTGAGAGTTAGGAAAATAGCGTGAGGATTTTTTCTGAAAAGGATAAGCTCGTTGAGAGGGTATTGTTATATATCTTGTAATATGAGTCGATTATTTGATTTACTTACTCATGAATATGCGATTTTACTCGTGCTCTTGTGCGAACATGTTACGTAAGAGAAAGTCAAAGATTTCTGGGGTTTTTATGTTATTTGAGCGTTCATGATATACACACAAGATGCTGCTTTGAATGTAATCTTGATTTTGTCATACAGCTATTACTTTGATGAAATAATAAGAAAGCGAGGTTTTTGTCATGAAAAAATCGATCATGTTATATGCCCTTGCCCTTATGACAGGGATATATTATACAGTCCACTCACAACCCTTTTCATCAGTCTTGCTTGAACTGCACCATAATCTGTCTACTTTTGCCACACCTTCTCTCGTCGACGCTGCTGCAGCGATTATTAAAAAAATCGAAGAGATTCGCGCTAACCAAACAATCGTAGACGAGATGAAGCAGCAATTTGATATAACAGAAAAAGAAATCGTTGATCATTGCATGAAAGAACTTCAAAGCCTTATAGCTGACAATAACTTGACAACAGTACGTATACAATTTAAGAAAGAATTACACCGCCTTGAAGAGAGTGTCGGGCTTTTATTTGGTCTCTTTCTTCGTCGCAGAGCGATTACAGACCTTCTTCAGGAATATCCTTCTCACGCATCGCTTCAGCAAGAACTCAAGAACCTAAATGGCGAGATCAATCGGAAAAAGAAGTCGTTAATACTGCACCTTGAAGAAAAGTACCTAAAACAACAAGAGAAAAATCTGAAAGAAAGATTGGAAAAGAGTCGCGGTCAAGAGGAAGGAAAAGCGCTTGATCAACAGCTCCGTACTATTCACAATTTTCTTGCAGCTATTGCCGCAGAGCGCGAGCAGAGTTCGTTCGAGCGTATACCACAAGATCTTAGTCAAAATCTCATTGGTTCTGAAGAAAGATCACAATCTCAGTCAGAAGAACGGGAAAAAAAACAGAAAGAAGCTTCATTTCTCACCGGTAAGAGTGATGTATCATACCTTGCTAAAAAATATACTCCTCCTTCCAATGATATCTATCCCTATGAATTATATGGGCTACAAAAAACTTTTGGCATATCGAATGAAGGAGTTTTATTAACTGCGATATCAATTTTGTTTAAACCTTTTTCTTCATACAAGCCAGAGGCTTTGAGGAGTGGCGTGTATCTCTTGCCGCTGAAAGGTTTTACCCAACGAAAGAATAATTATCTATCGGTCGGAAGCGATGCAGAGCATATCTTGTATCAAAGAAGAAGTATAACTGCATCTTCTGGCAGTGGCCTTATTATGTTGAATTATCATGAATATACATTGTTCAGCGAGAATCAAGATTTTGATACCAAGGCTTCGAAGAGTCTTGTGCAAATGGGCACGGCAATGCCACTTCATAGCAAAAAGTACCCCTTGATGTCCTATACAACAGGGCCGTTCGAAGTTTCAGGCAGACTAGAAGGTTTACTCGCATGGAGCCCCGATGGTCATGCGCTCATTAAACGATATTTTAGTGAAAGGGCCATTATTTTTTCAAGAGACAAAGATCCTGAAATGATAATGCGCCAGTCTTTCCCTCATGAAGCTTCTTTTTATGTGAGTAATCAGGGAAGATGCTTTGCCGCTCACTATGCTATTACTGGAAATCAATATGATGTCTTTGAAATTTATGATCAACAGGGAAAACTGATCGCTACTACTCGTTCTGGAGTATCAGGAGTAAAACAGTTGCATCTTGCCACAGGATATACGCTTACAAAAAATCGTGGTCAAAAATGTTGTGCCCTATCTCCTGACGGAATGCGCGCTGCGGCAATTATCACCAAAACAACAGCAGCGACAGCGCATATTGCGGTATGGG
>Ga0206848_1180_pt1 | contig 13472 bp, 13 predicted proteins | sample Alteio_BWOrgCont_18_FD_152635 | JGI IMG/M metagenome (GOLD analysis project Ga0206848, IMG submission 152635) | Enriched cells from forest soil in Barre Woods Harvard Forest LTER site, Petersham, Massachusetts, United States -... | ecosystem: Environmental > Terrestrial > Soil > Temperate forest >...
CAAGGTTTATCGAGAAACGGTTGTGAGAGCTGGTTGTTGAGCTTTGATCGGGGCCTTTACCGCATCAGGATCAATCATTTGAACCCACCCTTGCTTTTGAGGAGATTGCAAGAGGCGAGGATCGTCTTTTTTATTCCATTCCGCGTAGGCTGGCGTCATTAAGAAAATCATGAACCCAATTAAAAGCGGAACGATCATCAAAAGAAAAAAGTGTTTCCGTCTCTCGTCTTCAAGATGAAGCCTTTGGGTTTTCATAAGTCAGTCCTGTTAGATTTTGTGTCAATTCTTAACAATACCAAGAAAACCTAAAATCTTCGTTAAAACTTCCTTCATAAATCCTTAATTCCAAATTTTATTGTTCTTGAAATACTCGTAAAAAAAAGAGTAGGGTTGCTTCATCTTAAAGCAAGTAAAGGAAACTGTGAGTTTTGCGTATTGGATCAGTTGAGTTAACAGATTCCGTTATTCTAGCCCCCATGTCAGGGGTAACGGATATGCCTTTTAGGCGTCTTGTAAAGCAGAGAGGGGCTGCCCTTGTTATTTCAGAAATGATTGCAAGCCAAGCCATGATTCGCCAGACTCGCCAATCCTTATTAATGGCATCTCACACTCCGGAAGAAAAACCCATGGCTGTACAACTCGCAGGCTGTGAGCCTGAGGTTATGGCTGAAGCAGCAAGGCTCAACTTGGATCGCGGGGCTGCCATTATTGATATTAATATGGGCTGCCCTGTTAAAAAGGTCGTCAATGGTCATGCTGGGTCTGCGCTCATGCGTGATGAGGTCCATGCCGCCAAGATTATAGAAGCCACCGTTAAGGCTGTACCTATTCCTGTGACTCTCAAAATGCGGACAGGATGGGATGATCAGAATCGCAATGCGCCACGTCTTGCCAAAATTGCAGAAGAATGTGGTGTTCAAATGATCACGGTTCATGGAAGAACGCGCTGCCAGCTGTATACTGGCAAAGCCGACTGGTCTTTTATTCGGAAGGTTAAGGAGGCCGTCCGTATTCCTGTTATTGGGAATGGGGATGTTCAAAGTGTTGAAGATGCAAAGCAACTTCTCCTTCTTTCAGGTGCTGATGGGGTTATGGTGGGTCGTGGAGCCTATGGTCGGCCTTGGTTTTTAGCACAAATTAGCCATTATTTAAAAACAAATGAGAAACTTCCTGATCCTCCGTTAGAGGAACAAAAAAACATTGCCTTACGTCATTTTGAGGATATGCTAAGTCATTATGGAGAGTACACAGGACTTTTGATGGCTCGTAAGCATTTGGGGTGGTATAGTAAGGGACTCACTGGGTCATCGGAATATCGAGCCTCAATTAATCAAGTAGGCACTGCTCAAGAAGTCCGGAATTTGACGGCCGAATTTTACAACCTAAATTTGGAAAGTGGTCATGAATGATTTTAATCAAGAACTTTACAAACTTGGACTGCAACAAATCATTGAACGGTATGTGAAGTTTTATTTTGATCTTCATGGGGATATTTTGCCTGTTGAAGGACTTTATTTTTCGATGATGGAAGAGATAGAGCGCCCCTTGATTCAAGAAACCTTAAGACGGTTGAAGGGGAACCAAGTACAAGCGGCTAAGCTCTTAGGAATTAATCGAAATACGCTCAGGCGAAAGATTAAGGACCTTAAAATTTCTCTTGAGACGATCTAATATGAAACTTGGACAGATTTACCACAAAATCATCGATTGGGCTGAGCATCACAATGTTGGGCGTAAGCTTCTGGTGTTATTGGTCGTAGGTACTATTTTGTCGGTTATTGTGACCGTTATCAAACTGACAGAATCCGATTTTTCTTTAAAGCATAGTAGTTTTCTCATCTTTCTTTTCTGCCTTGATTTTGTGTTCTTTATGATTCTCTCTGCGGTGGTGGCTAAATTTATTGCCGCCCTTTGGGCCGAGCGTAAAAGAGATCAGGCAGGATCTAAACTTCACAGCCGTATTGTCACTATTTTCAGCCTTCTCGCAATTGCACCAACCATTTTGGTGGCGGGATTTTCTGCTGTCTTCTTCAACATTGTTATTCAAAGTTGGTTTAACCAACGCGTGGAAACGGCGATTGAAGAATCCATTGCCATTGCAGGGGCTTACTTAGAAGAACATCAAAAGGTGATCAGTGCCAATGCCCAAGCCATGGCAGCAGACCTCGCTCCCATTGTTCATTATGTGTTTTCAGAATCGGAAGAACTCAATCAAAAATTAGGGGAAGAGGTTGATTTTAGGGCTTTGGATGAAGCCATTGTTTTTACGCGTAATCAGGTTCTCGGCAAATCTCGTTTTTCTTTTCCTTTTAGTGCAGAGTTCATTTCTGTCAAGGATTTGGAGGATGCCAAGGCGGCTCCTGTTATTTTTGCAAGTCAAGAAAATGAGCGCGTGCGAGCGCTTGTCGCTATCAGTCCGTTAACAGATACATATTTATTAGTGGGGCGTAGTATTTCTCCCATAGTTTTAGCGCGAATTCAAAATGCAGAAAAGGCAGAGCGCGAGTACAGGCGCCTTGAAACCCATGGGTCACGAATTGCCTTAAAGTTTGCAGGGATATTCGTAGGTATTGCTATTTTGCTTCTTCTTGCAGCGGTCTTAGGAGGGTTACTTTTTGCAAACAAACTTGCGAGGCCCATTCGCCATTTGATACGAGCCTCCGATGAGGTACGCAAAGGAAACCTTTCTGTGCGAATTTCTGAGGAAGATGAAACGGAAGAACTGTCATCTCTTACCTCGGCCTTTAACCGAATGACGTCCCAGCTTGAATCTCAGCGGGATGAGTTGATGGTTGCAAATGAGCAAATTGATGAGCGGCGCAGATTTACGGAAGCAGTTCTGGCGGGAGTTTCAGCAGGCGTCATTGGTTTAGATACGGAAGGGAATATCCATTTACCAAACCAATCCGCAAGTAAGTTATTAAAACTTGATTTAAATCAAGAAATTGGAAGACCAATGGTAGAAGTCATCCCAGAAATGGCTCCTTTTTTTGAAGATATAAAAGACATGCGATCAGGATTTATTGAAAAACAAATCACCCTTAACCGGGAAGGATACGGACATACACTTTTGGTCCGCCTTTCTTTGGAGAGGGCAGGGGATCAGCTTCGAGGGTATGTGGTGACCTTTGATGATATTACCCAACTTCAATCAGCACAAAGGAAGGCGGCTTGGGCCGATATGGCCCGCAGAGTGGCCCATGAAATCAAAAATCCTTTAACACCCATTCAGCTGTCAGCAGAGCGCTTGAAAAGACGCTATGGCAAGGTGATTAATGAGGACTCAGGAACTTTCCAAAATTGTATTGATACCATCATTCGTCAAGTGGGACATATTGGTCAGTTGGTCGGAGAATTTTCCTCCTTTGCCCGCATGCCTTCTCCCAATATAAAACCAGAAAACCTTGTCCAAATTTGTAAAGAAGAAATATTTCTTCAGCAACATAGCCACCCTGAGCTCAAAATTCATTTTGACTCCTCATTAAAATCCCTATCCTTTCCCTGTGATCGAGGCCAGATGGGTCAAGTTTTAACCAATCTTATTCAAAATGCTGTGGAAGCTATTGAAATGAAAAAAGAAAATGAGGGTGTCATTACCATCAGTTTAACCAAAGAAGATGAAAATGTGATTTTAAAAGTTATCGATAATGGCATTGGCCTTCCTGCAGAAGGTAGGGAAAGGCTGACAGATCCTTATGTTACTTTCCGGGATAAGGGGACAGGATTGGGGCTTGCGATTGTGAAGAAAATTGTAGAAGATCATGGGGGCAATTTAAGCTTTCAGGATGCCTCCCAGGGAGGCGCTGTCGTTCAAATTGTTTTCGCAAGCCAGAACGTACATCATACGGATCAAATTTAGGGATCATTCAAAATGGGACAAGATATTCTAATCGTTGATGATGAACCAGATATAAGACAACTTGTAGCTGGGATTCTTGATGATGAAGGATTTACGTGTCGCGTTGCTGGAACGGGTGAAAAAGCACTCGAGGAGATTACCCTTCGCCAACCGAGTCTTTTGATTTTGGATGTTTGGTTGGGCGATCCCAAGTATGATGGTCTTAAGATTTTAGAGCTCATCAAAAAATCAAATCCTGATCTTCCTGTTGTGATGATTAGTGGCCATGGCACCGTAGAAACAGCTGTGAATGCCATTAAAATGGGCGCCTATGATTTTATTGAGAAACCTTTTAAAACTGACAGGCTTCTCGTCATTGTTTCCCGTGCTTTGGAAGCCGCTAATTTGCGAAGAGAAAATCGTCATTTGAAAGAAGAAATCAATCCTCCTCAAATGATTGGAGGCTCAACCGCCATTCAAAGTGTTCGCAAAACAATTGAAAAGGTAGCGCCTGCCAATAGCCGTGTTTTAATTGTTGGCTCAGGTGGCGTGGGAAAAGAACTTGCGGCACGTGAGATCCATCTCAAATCTAAACGTTCAGAGGGTCCTTTTTTAGTCCTTCATTGTAAGACAGAGTCAGAAAAATCAATAGAAGAAAACCTTTTCGGAGTTGAAGCTACGGCAACGTCTGAAAGAAAGCTGGGGGTTCTTGAACAAGCCCATAATGGCTCGCTTTATCTGGATGAGGTGACTGAGCTTCCCCTTGATGTCCAATCGAAATTAGTCCGGTTCCTCCATGAGCAAACCTTTAAGCGCGTTGGGGGAAATAACAAGGTCGTTGTGGATGTGCGTGTCTTTGCAGCTTCAAAGTTTAACCTCAAAGATGCGATTGACGCTGGTACATTTCGAGAGGACCTTTATTATCGGTTGAATGTTGTCACTCTTCATTTGCCCCCCTTGCAGGAGCGGCTCGAGGATATATCTGATCTCGTGATGTATTTTGTTGAGCGTTTGTCTCGTCAAGCAGGTGTTTCCAAAAGGCAGTTTTCAGAATCAACTCTTGCCCTCATGAAAACCTATGATTGGCCAGGGAATGTGCATGAACTCAGGAATGTCGTGGAGCGCGCTTTGATTATGTCGCCTGCAGCAAATGATGCAAATGTTTCGCCCGATGAGCTTCCCCCAGAAGTGAGAGGGGAAAATCTCACCTCAATCACATCACAAAATGGCCCTGATTTCCTGTCCATGTCATTAAGAGAAGCGAGAGAATACTTTGAACGGGAGTACCTTTTAGCCCAAGTTCAAAAATTTGCCGGAAATATTTCCAAAACCGCAAACTTTATAGGAATGGAGCGCTCTGCCCTTCACCGTAAACTCCGCCAACTCCAGGTAGAGCGGAAGAGGGGAGGGTAGGTTTATGAGAATAAAACCAGACACTCCCACCATTGGTCATCCTGAACTTATTTTCGCTGCTGTTCGGGGAAAAATACTCATACCCTAAAGATTGTCATCCGAGGATGACTAATGGTGGGTTGGGGTTCCGGTTTTATTCTGCTCCTAGGATGACAACTTTTAGGGTGTGAGTAACATTAAGGACACTGGGTATCACACACCTCAATCCGGCATTGATCGAGAGTAGGATTTAAGTAAAGGATAACTTCCTTCGGAAGTTCACCATTTAAATTCACACTATCCATTTGGCAGAAGGCATAAACCTTGTATTGGTCACATCCTACAGGATAGGTGACAAGAAGTCCTTCTTGGAGAGCCATCGTTAACGGATCCCCTTCATCGTAAAGGCAAATCTCTGTCTCATCTTCAACCGGGAAGGTCTTTCCCCAAAATGAATCCTTAGCTGGAGTGATTGTTAGTTTATCAATCCCCTTTCCCTCAAGGTCCATTAAAATAGGTTCTTGAATGGAAACCTTCATTTTTACAAGAATTTTTTGACTTGGGTCACACATAATGGGCTCAGCCATTAATACTTCGTTGAGTCCTATAAAAACGAAAAAAAACAATAATCCTCGAATAAATTGCATGAAGCGTCCCCTTTTTTTCCTTATGAACGAATTCTTAACCACCTTGTTATATCATATAGAATATAAAATGACATGGAGAAATCAAATGAATAAAATTCTTGCCGTTGCCATTCTTATTGGCTTAACTGGAACAGCCTCGATAGCCGCGCCATCGCCAAAAGTAAATTTAGAGGCTTTGCCAAAAGAACTACAAACAAAAATTAAAAATGCTCAAGAAAATGCAACTAAAACAGCTGATCCTGTGACAAAATTTGTTGATGATGCAGGAAAGTATGAAGCGGCTTACAAAAAGGAAGTGGAGAATGTCCTGAAAGAATATCCCTATCTTAATAACAATGCAAATGTAAAACTTCTCTTGCAAATTCTTGATAACAATTATACAAATATTGATAATAGTATTAAAGCTTTGAAAAAGACTGAACCCAACGCTCAGTCTCTTCAAGCAAGCTTAGCGACAGCTGAAGTCTCTTATAATGGTATCCTTGATCAAACTTTCCCAACTGGTTGCAAAACTTATAATGGGGACAAGATTCAAGGATGGATTATGCCTGTATTAAATAGCAAGCAAGGAATTTACGCTCTTTATAAAGCTCAATACAATAATCAGGAAAAACCTATTGCAATGCTTTTGAGAAAAGCAGATGGAACTTATGATGTTGGCCAAATTGGTACCGGAAAAGAATTTGTTCCTTCAATCGCAAATAATTCACAAGTTATGGCTCAACTCGGAGATGATGGTAAGGGAAATAAGGTCGTCGTTTGTTTAGATCTGATTAAGACACCGCCTTCCAAAGAAGAAAAACCATCAAAACCTGGCCTAGGAAAAAAATAACATTCTGTTACAAGCCTCTAAAAAACCACATCTCCCTGAGGTGTGGTTTTTAATTTAGGGGCTTATTTCTTGTATTTCTTTACATAAATACTCATAGACAATATCTCGCAATTCCTGATGAAACTTAATAAGAGACTTGCAACAGCCTTTGCTGCAAAGGCTCATATCCTTAAAGATGAGTCTGTTCGTCAGGCTTTAGAAGAGTTTCTAGAAGATCAAGAGGACTCCCTTCAAGCTCTTGAAATTTAAGAGGGGTTGATAATGGAAAAGAAAAATCAATTCCGTATGAGGAAGTAATAAAAGAATTAGGCTTCGAAGAAGATATCTATTAAGTGGCGGATCATTCAGGATAACAAATTAAAAAAAAGGAGAGGAATGAACCTCTCCTTTTTTTTCATATAATGGATGCTTATCTTGGTTCCATTGCCATACGAGCTTGCAATGGGCGAGGATAAGTGTAAACCATTTTTGCTTTCTCAACATAGACAGCATGTGGATGGAGACGGCTTGGATACCAGTACATTCCATCAACGTTAAGTGGTTGATATCCTGTGAGCACATCAGCCCGTGAATGTGGGTACCAGAAGTATCCTCCAGCATACCAGTATGGATTAGCTTGATTTCCACCATAGTATTGTGGAGTTACAACACTGCCTTCGCAAGTTGTTGCTTCACAAGGATTTGATTCACATGTTGTTTCACATCCGCAAGGTTGAACAACTGGCATGTAGAAGTTTTGCTCAGAAGATGTTGGCATTGCATGATGACGATGCTTATGATGGCGCTTGCCATGATGCTTATGACCACATGGCGCTTCTTTCTTCGCCATGCCTTCTTTCTTCATACCCTTGTTTTCTTTGCCAGCAGGCGCCATAGCACCTTCCTCAGCTGTAGGGGTTGCGACTATATTTTCTGATGTTGAAGTATCAGTTGATGTTGCATTTGAAGTATCAGTTGCATTTGCATTTGAAGTATCAGTTGAAGTTGCATTTGCCCCAGACATCATGATGAACACGAGAGCTGAAGCTGTTGCTAATACGTAGTTTTTCATTTTTCCTCCTTATATATTGTTTTTTGAAGATAGGCGCTCTCATGGAAAGCACGTGTTAACAATCTCCAGTGAACACCCTATCATAAAAAAGATTAAAAATTTATTAAAATTTATCTTAGACCATCATTTTTTTGTTGTTGTCATTATTTAAATGAGGAAAATTCGCGCAAACCCTAAGAAAGTTGCAAAGCCGAGGAGGTCCGTTGTCGTTGTTAAAATAGGACCCGCACTGATTGCAGGATCCATATTCATTCGGTCTATAAGAATAGGCATCACAACCCCTCCGACAGCCGCTACCATCATATTAAGTATCAATGCCCCGCCAAGGACCATTCCTAAGGCCGGATCAGAAAACCACAGGGCCGCAATGGCCCCCATCAGGCCGCCAAAGACAATCCCATTAATCAGGCCTACGATCACTTCTTTCCAAATGGCGCGGCTCATATTCACGCCACCGAGTTCCCGTGTCGCAATCGCTCTCACTGTAACTGTTACCACTTGCATCCCTGCATTTCCACTCATGGCAGCATTAATGGGCATCAGAACTGCAAGAGCCACCATTTTCTCAATCGTCTCTTGGAATTGGGAGATAACTGTTGCTGCAAGAACCATATTTAAAAGCGTAATCATGAGCCAGCGAATGCGAGAATAAGATGTACTTAAAAGCGGTTCATAAAAGTCCGATTCATTCACACGGCCGAGAAGCATGATATCCTTTTCCGCTTCCTCCTCAATAACATCAACCACATCATCGACCGTAATCATTCCAACGATTCTTCCGCCCTCGTCCACGACTGGAGCGGAAACAAGACCATACTTTCTAAAGAGAAGGGCCACTTCTTCTTGGTCCATGAATGCTGGAATTCGCTTAATATCCGCGAGCATAATGTCACTAATTTTTGTGGCAGGAGGCTGGCGTAAGAGCAAACTTAGAGGAACCCCGCCAATTGGCATATGTTTTGGATCGACAACAAACAAATCATAGAATTTTTCAGGGAGATGTTTTTCTTTGGCTATGTACTTTAAGGTATCAGCAACAGACCAGAAATTTGGCACACACACAATTTCCCGCTGCATAAGGCGTGCAGCACTATCCTCTGGATATGTCAGAACCTCTTCCAAAATAACCCGCTCCCCAATGGGGATGGATTTCAGGACTTCTTTTCTCTGATCTTCATCAAGATATTCTATAAGTGAAAGGGCATCATCACTTTCAAGCTTGGAGATGGCTTTGGCAATATCTTCGGTTCCAAGTTGTTCAACAACCTCTTCACGAACAATATCGTTCAAATCCGCAAGGATTTCGGGATCAAACTTAGGTCGGAGAAGTTCAATTAAATTATGTCTTAAGGAAGGAGGAAGATATTCGATAACTATTGCAACGTCAGCCGCATGGAGAGGTTCAATCAGCCGCGCAACCTCTTCGACTTTATTGTCTTCAAGAGCGTCTTCAAGGGCCTGAATTGTTTCTTGAGAAACCCCATAGAGAGCCTCATTTTCTTCCTGCTCCGCCGTTTGAAATTGCTCCTTTGTCTCCATGATTTCCCTAACTCATAAAAGGAAGTCGACGAGCTTGTGACTGAGCATCTACCACAGCGAGAGCTGACATGTTAAAGATCCCCCGAATCGTCACAGAAGGTGTGAGAATATGAACCGGTTTTGCAGGCCCTAATAAAACGGGCCCTATTGGCTGACCATCAGCCATAACCTTTATCATATTAAAGGCAATATTGGCCGTATCTAAGTTCGGCATAATCAAAAGGTTTGCTTGCCCTTTTAGAGAAGAATTGGGGAATGCCCGCATCCGGATCATCTCATTTAATGCTGCATCCGCATGCATTTCCCCCTCAACCTCTAATTCAGGCGCTATCTCATTGATTTGTTTTAGAACATTTCTCATTTTAATGGCTGAATCAGATTGAGAAGATCCAAAGTTGGAATGGGATAAAAGGGCAAGTTTGGGAACAATCCCAAATTTACGCACTTGCTCTGCAGCCATAACAGCCACTTCGGCTAACTGACACGTCGTTGGATCTAAGTTTACATAAGGATCACAAAAGAAAAAGGATCCCCTATCCAAAACCATAATGCCCATGGAAGCCGCAACTTCAAGTCCTGGCTGGAGTCCAACAACATCAAGAATTGATTCAAGATGATGCCCATAGCGCCCTGTAGGTCCACAAAGCGCCGTATCCGCCTCACCAAAATGCACCATCAAGCTTGCAATAACAGAAACATTGGTTCTGAGGACAATTTTCGCAAAATCAGGAGAAACTCCTTTTCGTTCCATCAGTTTATGGTATTCACTCCAATATTGATGGTACCGGGGGTCGTTTTGAGGATCGCAAAGCTCAAAATCCTTATCCATGACCATACGAAGATTTTGCCTCTTAATCCGGTTTGCAACAACATCCCGCCTTCCAATGAGGATTGGGAAACCAATCTTTTCATCAATAACATATTGAGCGGCTTGAAGGACTTTTTCATTCTCCCCTTCCGCATAAGCAATACGCATCGGCATACTCTTCGCCCTGCTAAAGATCGGTTTCATAATCAAGCTTGAGCGATAAACAAACTCAGACATTTTCTCTTTATAGGCGGCAATATCTTCAAGAGGGCGCGTTGCAACCCCTGAGGCCATTGCTGCCTCTGCCACAGCTGGAGGAAGTTCTGTCACAAGGCGGGGATCAAAGGGCTTAGGAATAATGTAATTTGGCCCAAATCTCAGATCTTCATTGGCATAAATCGATGTCACCACATCAGAGGGGTCTTGCAAGGTTAAATTCGCCAAGGCATGAACACAAGCAAGTTTCATCTCCTCATTGATTGTGGTTGCACCGACATCCAAGGCGCCCCGAAATATAAAAGGAAAGCATAAGACATTATTGACTTGATTGGGGTAATCGGAACGCCCTGTTGCTATAATTGCATCTGATCTCACACGATGAACTTCTTCCGGTAAAATCTCAGGAACCGGATTTGCAAGGGCCAAGATGATGGGTTTATCAGCCATGGTTCCAACCATATCTCCTGTCAGGATTCCACCAGCCGAAAGCCCTAAAAAGATATCAGCTCCTTGAATAGCTTCAGCAAGTGTCCGGGATTTTTGATGTGTTGCATATTTTTCTTTAAAGGCATCCATTCTCTCAGAACGCCCTTGATAGATGACACCAGCATGATCGGTTGCAATAACATGCTCTTTTTTAAGGCCTAAACCAACTAAGATATCAAGGCAGGCAATGGCTGCAGCCCCAGCCCCTGAGGTGACAAGTTTCACATCTTGAATTTTCTTCTTTACAAGTTTAAGCGCATTTAAAACAGCTGCCCCCACAATAATGGCAGTCCCATGTTGATCATCATGAAAAACAGGGATCTTCATTCTTTGTTTCAGTTTTTGCTCAACGTGAAAGCATTCAGGAGCCTTAATATCTTCAAGATTAATCCCCCCAAAGGTCGGCTCAAGGCTTGCAATAATATCAACCAGTTTATCTGGATCTGACTCATTGATTTCAATATCAAAAACATCGATTCCAGCAAATTTCTTAAAGAGAACAGCCTTTCCTTCCATAACGGGTTTGGCAGCAAGCGGACCAATGTTGCCCAGGCCTAAGACAGCTGTACCATTGCTGATAACAGCAACCAAATTAGCGCGGGCCGTCAGAGTTGCTGCTTCTTGAGGATTTTCATGGATGGCTTCACTTGCTGCAGCAACCCCTGGAGAGTAGGCCAAAGCTAAGTCTTCTTGAGTTGAAAGTGGTTTCGTTGCAACAACTTTAAGCTTACCGGCTGGTTTTGTACGATGATACTCTAAGGCTTGTTGATAAAGAGTTTCTTCCATCCTAACCTCCCGTTATCAGGGTTCAGGAAGCAGGAGTTAGGGATCAGGATTTGTATGTTATTTCCTGATTTCTGACACCTGGTTCCTGACTCCAGTTATTGGTGCGGTCGAGAAGACTCGAACTTCCACAGGATTTCTCCCACAGCGACCTCAACGCTGCGCGTCTACCAATTCCGCCACGACCGCATGACTTTTGGCTTCCACCTTTTTATCTGTGATGGTACACCTGGGATAGCAAATCTACCCAAATGATACAAGCGTCTTTACACGGAAAAGATGATAAGGACAAGTCCAAAGAGTACAAATGATGGTTGAATGGAAGTTTCAAACAGATTTTATTCCTTACTTAGAAGCCATGTCCTGGATGGAAGATCGTGTTCATGCCATTCAAAAAGGGAAGGCTGAGGAATGCCTCTGGTTTTTAGAACATCCACCTCTCTATACCCTTGGATCCAGTGCTCAGGAAAAAGATGTTCTTTCTCCGTACAAGTTTCCTCTCTTTAAAACAGGGAGAGGGGGGAAAGTCACGTATCATGGCCCAGGTCAACGGGTTGTTTATGTCATGGTTGATTTAAACAAGCGTCATCAGGATCTGAAACGTTATGTCTTTGATCTGGAAGAGTGGGTTATTCAAACCCTAGCTCACATTGGTATTCGGGGTGAACGACGGGAAGGTCGCATTGGAATCTGGGTCCAAAAAAAGGGACAAGACCATAAGATTGCAGCCGTTGGGGTGCGGATTCAAAAATGGGTCACTTCTCATGGTATGGCTTTGAATGTGGATCCAGATTTAAGTCATTATCAACATATTATCCCCTGTGGAATCCGTGAGTTTGGCGTGACCTCCTTGAAAGATCTTGGTTTTCCACTCACTTTGAAAGAAGTTGATGAAATTCTTAAAAAAACCTGCCCGTTTGTGCCATGCTCGTGATCATTCACCTGACTCCCAAAGCCTCTCATAATAAAGTCGAAGGCTGGGCCTTAGATTCTGAAGGACAGAAAGTTCTCCGGGTCAAAGTGACGGCCGTTCCTGAAGGGGGAAAGGCGAATGCTGCCTTAATTAAACTGCTCTCAAAACACCTTAGAATTGCAAAGTCCAAGATTTCCCTTATTCGAGGCGAAACCTCTCGCATCAAACATGTCGAAATAGAGATGGATGAGACAGAGTTTTTATCTCAGCTATTATAAAATCCTTATTGCTTCACATCCAAAGACTCTTTATAGTCGCATGGTTCGGAGCGTAGCGCAGTCTGGTAGCGCACCACGCTGGGGGTGTGGGGGTCGTGGGTTCAAATCCCGCCGCTCCGACCAGTAAAATCTGAGAGGCAAGAGTAAAATTCACCAATGTGATGAGAATTCAATAATTGCATAGCCAGGTTTTAAATTCACCAAAATACAACTAAATTGTTATTATTATTTTGGTTCCCATCCCTAAATCGCTGACGCAGCTTCAATAGGTTCTTTCTGAGCAGACTTCCGCTTAATCAGTACATAAAGTGTACTTATGATTGTTACTGTACAAGCACACATGAGATAATAAGCCACTGAACTGACACCTCCTGCATTTTGAATAAGCCACATGGAGATGATAGGAGCGACACCGCCGAAAGCAATGGACGTAAAGTTCCAGCAGAAAGCAACGCTGGTTGCCCGAATATTCGTCGGGAAGGTTTCAGCGACAATGGGGTTAAGTGTACCTTCCGTCATCCCAATAAAGGCCCCAAATAAAAGTTCCATGCCAAGAGAGCTATAGAAGGGGTAAACGATGGCAATCAGACCTAAAATAACGAAGATAATACCTGCAGCACTTGCGGGTGAACCACATGTATGTGGATCAACTGCGGCTTTTGATTTAGATGTGGTTGTTGTTTTTT
>Ga0206848_1163_pt1 | contig 13468 bp, 19 predicted proteins | sample Alteio_BWOrgCont_18_FD_152635 | JGI IMG/M metagenome (GOLD analysis project Ga0206848, IMG submission 152635) | Enriched cells from forest soil in Barre Woods Harvard Forest LTER site, Petersham, Massachusetts, United States -... | ecosystem: Environmental > Terrestrial > Soil > Temperate forest >...
CGCCGCCAGCACGCCGCCGACCCCGAGCGCCCATTTCACGGCAGGCACGGCCCGCATCGCCTGCCGAAGTACGGATATCGGCGACAAACCGGCGTCAGCCATCACCGGATCCTTTCCAGCTATCGCGCCTGCTCGACCCGCAACTTACCTTGCGGTAGCGGTCTGAGTAGATTCTGTTCCGGCCGCTCATGGTCGAGCCAGGGTAGCCAATCGACCCGCTCGAGGATGACCACCTGGCGGTCATGAATGGGAGCGACATCCGAGCCCGGCGCCGTGGTGAGCAGGGTAAACGCCTCCCCTACCCCATCCGCCATCGGCCGCCACAGGCCCGCAAAGCAAAACCAATCTTCACCGGCCTTCGTGAACTTCCATTTCGATTTAGGCGATTTCGTCCCGGTGAACTCGAAAAAGTGTGAGGCCGGCACTAGACATCGCCCGACCGGAAAGCGCCTCCCCTCCGAGCGAAAATTGATCACGGGCGCCCCTTTGGGTCGTGCTGGCGGGAAACCCCACCGCATTTGCGCGAACTCCGTCTCGCCGTTTTCCCGGCGGGCGAAGACCGGCGCCGTCTCGGTCGGCCAGATATCCTCGCGCGTCGCAAGATTCGGCGCAGCGTTCGGCCAGGTCACCGGTATGCGTGTCTGACTGAATGCCTGCAGATAATCGTCGTAAGGAATGTGATTGCCGTAATCGTTGCACATGGCTCAGACCCGCAGCAGCTCCTCCCAGCTCGTGGTGTAACGCGGCGATAAATAGCCCATCCGCAACTTCCAGGCGCGCCGCACGCCCGATGCGGCGTAGCATACGGTGTCGCGCCCGAAGCGCCGATTCAGTGCGTCCACGGCGCGCATGCGCGCGCGGGAGGCCGGGCTATCGGCCGCGTCGAACAGCTCCCTCTGGACAGCCTCCGCGGCCGCGAGATCGAGCAGAATCACTCCCGCCTTTTTGTAGCGGAACCCCGGCCGGTAGAGCGCTGCCAGGCCGTGCTCGGCGGCCGCGAGAAGCCTGCCGGTGTCAGCCGTTGCCACGGGAAGCGTGACCGGCTGCACGCCGTCATACTGCGCGTCCTGCGGCCGGAAGCGATTGGTGTGGAGGAACACGATCATGCGGCCGGCAGCCAGCTTCTGACTGCGCAGCTTCTCCGCCGCCCGCGCCGCAAACGTGGCGACCGCTTCCTTGAGCTCGTGGCGCGTGTCGAGCATCCGGCTGAACGAGCGCGAAACCATAATGCTCTTGCGCTGAGGCGGCGTGTCCTCAAGGACCATGCAGGGGATGCCGCGCAACTCCAGAACGAGGCGCTCGAGCACGACGTTGAAGCGCTCGCGCAGAAAGCGCGGATCGGTGCGCTTTAGCATAAGCGGGTTCGCAATCCCGAGATCCCGCAGGCGCGCGGCCAGACGTCGCGCTACGCCCCATAAGTCCGTGAGTTCTATGGCGCTGAGCTCAGCGTCGATCGCCGCCTCGTTCTGCAGCACGAACACGCCCGCGCAGGCCGGATCTTTCTTCGCCCGCCGGTTCGCCACCTTCGCCAAGGTCTTGGTGGGCGCGATGCCGACGGACACCGGTATCCCGGTCCATTGAAGCACGGTCCGGCGCAGCTCGCGGGCGTGCGGGACAAGACGGTCCTCGAAACCCGCGAATCCGAGAAAGGCTTCGTCGATGGAGTAGATTTCGAGGTCTGGGGTAAAGCCCGCCAGTATCTGCATCACGCGGGCGCTCAAATCGCCATACAGCGTGTAATTGCTCGAACGAACGATCACGCCGCCGGTGTCGACACGCTTGCGGCAGATGTGCCAGGGCTCGCCCATGTCGATGCCGAGTGCTTTCGCCTCGTTGGAACGGGCAATCACGCAGCCGTCATTGTTGGAGAGGACCACGACCGGCTTGCCCCGCAGCGCGGGCTGAAAGACTCGCTCGCAGGATGCATAGAAATTATTGCAGTCGACGAGGGCGATCGGCGGGGCCATGGCTACAGCATGCGGATGGATTTCGTGATCACGCCCCACACCTCGAAAGCGCGTTCGGCGCTGATTTCGATGTCGGGGAACGACGCGTTCTCGGCTTCCAGCACGAGTCCATTCCCGCGCGGCCGGTAGCGCTTGACTGTAAATTCGCCGTCAAGCAGCGCTAGCACGATGCAGCCCGCAGTGGGCGTGACCGAGCGGTCGACAACGGCAATATCGCCGGGAAACAGGCCCGCCCCCGTCATGCTGTCGCTGGAGAGCCTGACAGCAAATGTCGCCGCCGGGTTGCGGATGAGAAGCTCGTTGAAGTCGAGCGGGCTGTCGAGATAATCGTCGGCAGGTGATGGAAATCCGCATGCGGCGGTGCCGTCGATCAGCGGCACCGAACCCTCACCGGCGGCCTCGACATCGAGGAACGCGTTGATGTCGCCGGCGCGCAGTGTCCCCTCGCGAAGGCGGCGGGCGAGATTAGCTACCGGCAGCGGCAAGCGCAGAACCGCCGTCGGCTCGCCTCTGGGCCGTCCACCGATACCCTTACGGCTAGTATAACCCTGCATATTCTCTAACCCGACGAGTTTCTGTAACGAAAACTCAATGCCGCAAAAGCGACGAGCTGGCAAGACCCAATCGGGGCAACCGCCGCCCGTCTTCCCCTCCCCAAGTCATCAAGCCTCCTCCTTCCCATCGGGGGGCGACCTCGCGCCTCTTCGCTCTACAACGACCAAGCTGCGGGCGCCGCGTCTTGGGTACAACGACAATCTCCACCGGCCTCTCGGCCTCCCTCGCGGGCGAGATTCTCGCATGCACCAGCCGCTCTGCCGCCCGCTTTCTGCAGGCCGTAGCGAGGCGGCGCGAGGTCGCCTCCCGAAGCCCAAGAGGAGATTTCCGATGGCTTACGACAGCACTCAGAGCACCGGCGCGAACAAGCCCGTTTCGTACCTCTACTTCTCGAAGCCTTCGCTGCGCCGCGGTGGTAACGACCGGCTCGTGCGTATCGGCGCGGTGTTCGCGCATCGCAGCGGCAAGGGCCGCACGCTTCTCATCGACGCTTTGCCAGTCGATCCCAATTGGGACGGCCGCCTGATCGAGTTGGAGGCCTCCGATTATCCCGACGACCCGGGGCCGGCTTCGGCCGCCCCTCCCCCGCCGGTTCGTTAGTCGACGCAGCGAAAGCCCCGCCGGCGAACCGGCGGGGCGCTTGCGCCGTTCATTGCGGCGATGGCCGCGTAGCGTCCTTGTTGGCTTTGAACGCTTCGCGCGGGTTCTTTGGGCCGCCACCTCCGCCGTCCGACTCTCCTTCGCCCGGAAAGGTCAGCTTCATGTTCGGCGTGATCGCAACGAACAGCGGCATGACCGCCACCTTGCCCTCGCCGCAGTCGTCAACCATGACAATCGCTACGCCGCGTTCGCCGTCGATAAAGCAGCTTGTGAGCGTGATGTTGTCGTAAAGCTGCGACCGGACAGCTTGAAAAACGCGCACGTGGCCGGGTGTGATGTGGCTCATGAGGATTCCCCTTTCTTGCTTGGTTTCGGGTTGCATCAGCTGATGCAACCCTGCCCAAGCGGCGAGCCGGGGTAGCAAGGCGCAAGAGACCGGAACGGTAGCGGAGCTTGGGCGGCGCGAGCCGTCGCCCCTAGCGCAGCTTGTGTTTCGAAGCTCTTGCGCCGCGCGAGGGCAGCGCCCTTAGCAACTCGCGTGAGCTGGGGTAATCGGAGCCGGACTCGACCTTTACTGTTGAGCCGGATCGACCGGTTACTCAGGAGGGAAAGATGGATGTGTTCATCGGGCTCGACGTGTCGCTCAGCAAAACCTCGGTGTGCGTTGTCGATCGCGACGGCATGGTGCTCTGGCAAGGCAAGGTAGCAAGCGAGCCAGGGCCGCTCATTGCGCTCCTAGCGGAATGGTCCGGCGCCATTGCTCTTGCCGGGATCGAGGCTTGTCCGCTCTCGGAATGGCTGCACCGCGGGCTACGCGAAGCCGGCATACCCGTCGTTTGTATCGAGGTGCGTCACGCTCAGCGCTTCCTGTCCACCCGGCCGGTTAAAACCGACAGGAACGACGCCCGCGGCATCGCCGACATGATGCGGCTCGGCCATTACCGGCCGGTGCATGTCAAATCGCCTGCAGCCCAGGCAATGCGCACAACGCTGGCGGTGCGCATGCAGCTCGTCGCCGCGCAGCTGCAAATTGAAAACACGATCAGGGGCCTTCTGAAAGTCTACGGATTGAAGATCGGCGCGATACACCGCAACCGTTTCGCGGCGCGCGTCACCGATCTGCTCGGCATGGCATCGCTGCCGGAATTGGCGGCGGCAATCGAGCCCCTATTGCGGATTCGAGAGAAACATGCGCGCCGAGCGAAAAGCGTTTGACCGCTCTTTTGCCGCCCTGTCGCGTCAGGATGAAATCGCTCGCCGACTGATGACGATCCCCGGCGTCGGCCCAGTGACCAGCCTCGCCTTCAAGGCGACGATAGACGATACCGGCCGCTTCCTTACGTCGAAGGCGCTGGGCGCGCATCTCGGGCTGACCCCGCGCGTATATCAGTCCGGCGAGATCGACCGCTCCGGCCACATTAGCAAGTGCGGCGACCGAATGATGCGCCACCTCCTTTACGAAGCCGCATCGGTGTTGATGACAAGGACACGCAAGTGGTCGCGGCTGCGGGCCTGGGGCGTTGCCGTCGCCAAGCGGCGTGGCATGAAGCGAGCGACCGTCGCTGTAGCTCGTAAACTCGCCGTGATTATGCATCGCATGTGGGTCACCGGCGGCGAATTCGAGTTCGGCAGTCCGGCCGCCGCGGCGACCGCGGCGTAAGGTCGGCCAGGCGTCGCGCAGGCACGGCGGCGCACGACCGCGCCGGACGCCGGGAACGGTCAAGTCCGTCACGATCCCCGTGGCACTTGAACAGGAAACCGTTCGAGTGACCCCGTGCTGTGAGCTTGGACGGCCGCTCCCTCGGACATCCCATCATGGGGCGACCCGGCGACGGGCCGACCCCGGACAGAAGCACGATCCGGCAACGTCATTGCCTCGCCCGCTAACGCCATCGACGCTGTCGGCACTGTGGTGCCGGGGCTCCGCCCCGTCTTGGTCAAGGGCATCCAAGCAGCGCTCCGCGCCGCTCGGACCCTCCCTGGACCAGGCTCGCCCCGCTCTCGCCGAGAGGCAAGGGTGCGGATGACCCGCACCCAGTTTTCAGAAAGGGGGTGGAAAGCGGTCCTTCGCAGAAGCCGTGGTCAGCGGCGAGTAGCGCCGTAAGCAGATGCTTCGATGCCGCGACGCCGTGCTCTCGCACGTTACTTTGCGACGGTGCCGATGAATCCGAGGATCGCGGTGCCCAGCCGGTCATCCGGCGTGTCAATGCTGGCAGCTTCTGAAATGTGATTGTGCCCGCTGAGCCACAGCAAGGGCGGACACTTGCTCCGGCGCCTGCAGATCGCGGCGGCTAGATCGAGGCTTTCGGCAGCCCATTTCGGTGGATCGAACTCTGTCGTGACGATGAGCACGGGCAGCGTGCTTTGATTGATATGCTCACGCGGCTGCCGTTCAGCCGCTTTTGCTGAGTCTTCACCGTAATAGATCGGCTTACGACTATCATAACCAAAACCGCCACTCATCAGCACAGCGCCGACGACCCCTTCGCGCGTCGTCTGGATCGACTGGTCAAAAATGTACGACGCGACCACTGACGCGCCGGTCGAAAAGCCGATCACAGTTATCCGCTGGGGGTCGCCGCCATAACGTGCTGCATTTGCACCTAACCAGGCGACCGCTTTGCCAATATCGAGCGACTGCTCAGGCCAGGCCACGGCCGGCGCGAGCCGGTAATTCATAGACACGCCGAGCATCCCATGACGCGCGAAATAGGCCGCGATATTATCGCCGTTGCGCTTGTCGCCGCTGGTAAAGTCACCGCCATGAACGAAGAGGACCACAGGCTGCGTCGGCGCCTGTGGCGAAGGTTGCTCGTACAAGTCGAGCTTTCGGAGCGCGCCCTCGCCGTAGCTGACATCCTGGCCTACACATAAATCCGCACGCGGCGCCTGCAATGGCTGCATCAGCGCATAAGTGCGACTGGCGATGGATGCGTCGACGCGGGGGCCCATTTGGACGATTGCTGTCTGAACCTCGGTAGGCAGGTTGGTCATCTGCGCCGCCGCCAGCGGGCAGAAAAGGACCACGAGCAAGACAGCCCAGAGAACCCGTTTCGCCATCCCCTCGCCCCATTACCCTGAGCTCGTCCCCAGCACCCAGCCCTAACTTTGCTGCAACGAACCGACATTTTCCAGATGCGAGGCCCGTCCACCGTTTGCCAAATTGCTAGCTTGTCATGACCTCGCGATGAGCGGGTGACGCATGGTTGCCAAGGGTGAATCAGCTCGGCGCAAAGGTCGCACCGACGGACCAGCCCCGCGCTGATCCAAGACCGACCGCAACGGGGGCATGGGCCGTCGGAGCCGTAGGGCGGCACGACGACGGCTTCGGGATCGACAGCGGAAGCTCGGCCAGAACGCTTGACGGCGACACTCCGATTACAGAAAGGATCGTTACCGGATGGCCGCCGACCTGTTCACTCGCTTGCGAGGGACAGGGCGTGGCGAGCCCGACCTAAGCGGGCGAGTAGAGCCTGGCCGCCGCGGAGCGGGGGACACGTCGTCGATACAATGCTAGTGGCGAGGAGGAGGCCGGAGCAATCTAGCAATCCGGTGATTGATCCTTTTTTCCCTTTGGTGGCTTCGTCGGCCGCCCCGGTTCAAGCTGAGGCGGGCGGTTGCGATACTTTTCAAGGTAATCCGCAAACGCCTCGCTCATGATCTGCTGCAAGCTCTTTCCTTCTTCGTAAGCAACAGCGCGCATCGCTGCGCTTATCGAGGGCTCGAAATGCCCCGATATCATCTTAGTCTTTTCCCGGTTCGGCGATTTGTAGCCGGGCCGATGTTTTCCACTCGTTTTTTTGGGCATAAGCCTTCAAACCCTGTAACCGGGCTTGCATCCCCCACAACTGCGCGAATCGCGTCCCCCGCAGATAGGTCTGCGTAGCAGTTACGTGATCACCTTTCAAGAGCTGTACACACCGCGCGATTCTCCATAATTCATCTTAAATACGCGCTGTACACACCGCGTAATTCAAAATATGGTTAAGCCACCACGCGAAGAACGAGGCGGCCATGACCAACAAGCAGCCGATCCCGGACGAAATGCTGACCAAAGGGATCGAGGCCACGCGGAGAGGGGATTTTGGGTCTGCGCTCGGCTGGCTGATTAACGCGGCCGAAAATGGCCATGCCTATGCCGCGTGGAGCGCGGCTGCTATCTCCGAAGCCGGCATGGGCGTCCGGCGAGATCGCAGCAAGGCGATCTTGCTTTACCGTGTAGCGGCTCGTGGAGGCTTGAAGGCTGCTCAGGCCCGTCTCAAACAACTATACCGCGACGATCTAATTGATGCGGCAATTATTCTGTCAGTTTCTACGATGCTTTACTTTCTGTATTGGGTCTACCACGCTTCTGCATATTTTCAATCACAACATCGAGAGTGGGTCGACGGTCTTATTCAGAATGTTTTTTTGTGGCCACTTCTATTCAGCATCATATTTGTTGTCGATCGAAGTGTCCGTTTAGCCTTTCACACGCGCACATATAGGCGGTGGGCCGAGCAATCAGAACCGTGGAAGCCGGGTTCGCTAGAAGCAACTTGGCCAACGTTCTTCGTGGCCTTCGTGTCATTTCAGCTTATCGGGGTATGTGGCATCGCTGTCATGCTGTTGACGGCCCCGAACAGCATAACCGACAGCTGGTACGGCGACTTCGCCAAGGGAGGCTTCTCCCTCGAAGCGGCGCAAGCCGGATGCCTCGCAGTCATCGTTGCCGGCGTGGTGCTGCTTCGTACTGCCGCTCACCGTGGCCGATTAAGGCCAGTGACCTGGGTGGCAGGAGTAATGGCCGCGCTCTACCTCGTGCCGTCGCTGCTGCTGCTCCTTCCTTCCAAGCATTCCGCAGATTTGAGCATGCTCCCGCTAGCGATACCGCTGGGCGGAACAGCGCTAGCGGTGTGCCTCCTATGCATCTTTTGTGGCATGCGAGCCGCCCGCGCCCCGAGAGCGCGCGCCGAGGATGAGGAAGCCGGCGCAGCAGGTGAATCACCATGACCGCTAACGACCGGTTCGCCGGCTTCGACCGTGCGATCAACAACATTGTCCAACATTCCGATACCTAGGAGAGGTCGATGGCAAAATACCGCGTAACCCAAGTGAGCCTCACCAAGCTCGAAAAGATGCCGCCGACTTTTGGAAGCATCCTCTTGAAGGTGCTGGGGACTCTTTTCGCGCTGTGGGTCATCGGGATGGTTGTGGCGCACCACAACTGATCGGCGCGGACGCGATCGAGCGGTTGCCGCCGGTTGCGTTACCTCGCCGCGCGCTGTGGTTCCGTACGTCAAATAGAGGCCGGGAAATGCTGGTGAGCCGCAAACTCCCAATTTTTCTGTCGCCGATCGGGCTGGTTGCGCCTTTGGTGACCGGCTGTTCGGTGCCGCCCCCGCCTCTACCGCCCTCTTATTTCTATGGTGGCCAGTATTACGGGTATTCGTCGCAGCAACGACCGATCCAGCCCCTGCAGCGCTATGATGTGCTACCGGCACCAATACCGGAACTGGCCACCCCGACGCCGGTCAGCCCGACGCCGGCGCCGATGACAGCGGTGCCGGACGTCGTTCCATTGAACCCGGCACCATCCCCGACTCCGCCGCAAAAGACGGCTGATGGACCGAGCTCACCGGATCCATCCCAGCAGCTCCTCGACACGCAGGCGCCCGGCAATCGGTGCGGTTGGTGGCGACTGTGCAATTTGTGGGAATGAGGCATGCACATGGATGATGATGACGCATTGAGCCGCGCTCGGCGGGCGCTACAGGTCGTGCGGTCCGGCAAAGACATTGTCCCGGTCGACAAGGCCAAGATTAACGATCTGCTGACGCGCGCGCGCCAGGCGGTGCAAAAATCGCCAGAGCCGCTGCGCCCGGCGGTTCAAGCTGAGCCGCGCGCCTTAGTAAAAGCTGAGCAGCCGCTCGCGCCATCGCTGCAGCGCCAGGCGCCGCCGCATAACCCGCCGCTGGCGGTAGTCACGAAAGAACCGCGGGCAGTCCCGCTCCCTCCGGCGCGAGCGCCGGCTGAGGTAGCGGCGGCGGCAGAGGGCGCGACGGCGAACGCCCCACAAGTTCAGACCGTGATTGTCCAAGTGCAAACCCCGGTTCCGTACCCCGTCTATCCGTATGGCTACTACCCCTACCCTCCCTATTGGCCCTACGCGCTGGACTGTGGCCGGCACAACTGCCCCGAGCGCCGTGGCGTGGAGTGCCGACGCTGGTCCTGCCGGTAACTCCATTTCATCAAGCAGCAGGAAAGGAGGACGACATGGAAGCGATAGGTAAATATTGGGGCGATCTACGTATCGCTGCCGGCGAAGCTGGTTTTCTCACCTGGATATTGGTGGCGGGATGGCTGGTGTTCCCCGTGGCGGTGCAAACCGTTTTCTACCCGTCAGATGCGATCGGCTTCGGCTACTGGTTACAGCATCAGCCGGTGCCGCGCTTCTATACGATGGACACCGTGGCAACGGGCGAGATCAAGGCGCTCGCGGCACTGGCCGGGTTGATCCTGGTCATGCTCGTGGTCACCGCCCTGTTTTACTACCGCGCGGGCTTCTGGGTGAAACTGTGGCCGGTGCCGGGGCTTTTAGTTGGTGTTTTCGTGAACGCCGCCTGGTGGATCGACAAGGGCTTCTTTGATCGGCCAGGGGCGTTGGCCGGCTTGTCGGTGCTCGCGTTGACGGTGTTTTGCGAGTCCATTTGCGAAAGGTTCGGAGCGGATCTCGTGTTCGGGAAGGGCAATCGCCCCCGACTCGCATGACCGCAGCATTCCAAGCGGCAGGCAAGGCGGGCTTGATCGCCCGCTTCAAGAAGGGCCGCGATGCCGCCTACGCGGAGCGCGGTTTCACCCCGCCCGGCCGCAAAGTTGAACAATCTTCGTCGACAGGTGAGGCCGGTGATCAACCGGCCGAGCCTGCGCCCGCTGATACGCGGCAGCTGCTGACCGAAGTGACCGAACTAGCCGAACAGCTGCAAAACCGGATCACCGAGCTCGAGGCCGAACGCGACGACGCCCAAAAGCTACTCGGCGAGGTCACCACCTCGGGTGACGACTTGCGGAAGCGGTGCGGAGAACTGGAAACCGAGCGCGACAACGCCAAGAAGCTGCTCGGCGAACTAACCAGCTCGGCCGAGCAGCTGCAGAAGAGCGCCGCCGGTCTCGAAGCGGAACGCGATCTGCTCGCCGAAGCGCTGCAATTGCCGGGCGTGCGTAAGGTGTTACTCAAACTATTTCATACCGACAGTCACCCGAATGCCGATGAGGAGCAACACCGCGTGCTGACCGCGGGGTATCTCAAGCTCAACAGCGCCTATGAGCTGATCGGGCGCCTGAAAAATACTGCGTGAGGCAGGATCATGGGCAACGCCTCACTCGGCACGCTGATCGGCATGTTGGTGGCGTTACCGTTCGTTGCCTTCGCCGACTGGTTCAAATTCATCAAGCAGATGCCGCCGGGTGAGCAGGAACTAGCCAAAGCGTGCCATGGCGTCGGTATGCTGAGTTTGCTGGCCTTGTGGTTCTCGATGGCCGGCGGCCTCGGCAGTTTTCTTTACGGGCTGGTTGCTCATCCGGACAATTTGATCGCCTGGATCCCGGTTGGCATCGCCGCCTGGGGCTTCGGCTGGTTTGTCATCAACAGCCCGTTCGCAGTGCAGGCGGTTGCCCGGCCGGCCCGGGCAACGATGACTGTCCGCGCAATGCTCAAGATCGGCGTCGGCTACGCCGCTTGGGCCTATGCGCAAAGCGGCGATCTCGTCGCGTGGCACCGCGACCCTTCGTGGTGGTCGGGCTTCGTTCGGCTCGCTCTGTACGTCATCGCCGTCTGGTGCCTAGCCACAGGGCTCACGAAGCTCGTGCTTATGCTGTGGGGCGGGCGCCGGGGAAAAGCCCGTCCGATGGTCGACGCCGATATCGCGGGCAAGGAATTCAATTGGGACGACGACGGGAGCATCCGATGACGATCTGGAAAGGCACGGCATGCGGGTTTGAGCGCGACGGCACGCCGATCGATTATCATGCCGGCGACAGCGCCGGAGGCAACGCTCCGTGCACGATCCTAGGCCCGCCAGGTTCGTCGAAATCGGTCGGCTTGATCGTGCCTCAGCTGCTGGACGACGATTCAGGTCAACGAAATTACTACGTGTTCGGTGACGCCAAGGGCGAGCTGTGCTCGATCACCAGTAAGTTTCGCAGCACCGTCTCGCATGTCGCGGTCGCCAACTATGCCGGCGTTCTCGGCATCAAAAGCGACAAATGGAACCCGCTCAACGAGCTTGACCCGAAAAGCCGGGGTTATGGCGAGGCCTGCCAAGCCATAGCAACCGCGCTCATCCCACCCGAGCCCAACGAGCACAACAAGCACTTCACCGATGGAACCCGGTCCGCCGCCATGCTCGCCATCATGCGAACGGTTCGGCGTGCTGATGGAGAAGGCCGCGTGCGCGACATGCGCGACGTTCGCGAATTTCTGTTGCAAGACCCGGATAAACTCAAAGCTGTAATCGAAGAAATAGTGAAAACCGGCACCTATGACGAACGAACACGCGCCGCCAAGTTCCTCAAGGAAAACACGGAAATCCAGAATCTTAAGAGCACGATGGAGGTCGCCACGTCGTGGATGACCGAGGATATCTGCGAGGACATGGCGACATCCGAGGGCATTGATTTTCGTAATACGAACAAGGATCGCGCCAAAACCACCTACTCGATTGTCCCCGCCGACGAGATGACGGCAAAGGGACCGTATGTCCGACTCCAGCTGAGTTCAGCCTTGCGTGGTCTCTACCGCCATGACGGCGTGCCCACGACCATCATCATCGAAGAGGCGTATGTCACTGGTCATCACGAAGAAATCCTGAAAGCCCTCTCAATACTGCGCGGCTATGGCTCGCGGATGACCATCGTGTTTCAGAGCTATTCACAGATCCGCGAGTTGTATCCTAAAACCCACGGTCTTTTCACCTCCGGGACCCTTATCTCCTTTCGCGCGGCCGATATCGAGACAGGTGAGATGCTCGTTAAAAGAGCTGGGAAGACTGTCGTGCCGGTGCTGAGCGCCGCCGATCCGTCAAGCCCCCGCGAGCTCGGCGCGCGGCCAAGCTGGCAGCAGCAGATGCGCGACCGCATCCCGCTCGACAAGATGTTCGGCATGCCGCAGGGACGCGCGCTGGTGTGGAAGCCCGGCGATGAAAAGCCCCGCATGTCGTGGGTAAAGGGATATTTCGAGCTCGCCAAACTAAGCGCGAGAGCTAGTGCGAATCCCTATTATCAGGCCAAATCCGCGGCCGGAGGCGACCATCCCGGGCCGCAGCGCAAGCAGACCGGGATGATGGGCCTAGCCTTCGCCGGACTGATCGTCGCTCTTTTGATCCTCCTCCGCTAGTTGTTGAGCAACAGTCACGCAGCATCGCAAGTTGAGCTAACCGCATTTCGCCATTCCGTAAGCGAGCCGAACGCGGCGCGGGTATAGGCTCGATACCCAGGGATGTAAGGCGAGCGAAATCGACTAGACGTGTCGGTTTTATTCGAGCGGATCGTCCTCGTCCGTCTCGCCCGGCCGGCGTGGCGGCGGTTCTGGCAGAGCTGGCTCGGTGCCAACCGGCGACAGCAATACCCCTCCGGTAAACCCGCCAATTGGCAGCCGGTCGATAAAAACGCGGATGGTGCCGGTTCCGTCTGCCCGTGCGACTCCGATCTCAAGCCAGCGCCCGAATTTCCGGCCCTCTCGTCTGAACGCAAACGCGGTATGCGTCGGAGCCTTGCTGTTGTTGTTATTGACCATATCAACGCTTTAGCAAGACTAGAGACGCGGCGAAAGATGGTTGTTCGGCCCTTCGCCCGGCTGATCGCTGGGCAACTCCCCGCCCCCGGGATGCCACAGATTGAGCCAATCGAGCGTATCGGCGAGCCACAAGATCGCCGGCGAGACGGCCGCGCGTACCCGCCAGCGCGTGAGCCCTTTGGCGGCCCTGGTGAACCGTCGGTTGGTATCATCGCCGCTGCGGCGGCCAGACTTCTTCGGAGGCCTTGGCGCGACATCGCGGTGTGTCAGGAGCTTGACCGCCTGGCGAAACAGCTGGCGGAGATTGCCGCCGAAACCCGCTTTCGTCTGCTGCTTGCTGCCCCGTACCGTGTCGCTGACAGTACGGGTGCTATAGGTCTCGCCCGCGCTCCCGTTCGCGCTGTCGCTCCTGCTCGTCGCGCGCCCGCTCCTCTGCTGCTCGGTTAGCGGTCTGCTGGGTTTCAAGGGTCCGCTCGAGCTGCAAATCCCCTTCTTGCCGGATCGCAGCCTGTTCGTGCGCTTCCTCAGCAGCGTTTTCCATCCTCTCGGCCTGATCCTTGGTCAATGGCGACGG
>Ga0206848_1173_pt1 | contig 13400 bp, 14 predicted proteins | sample Alteio_BWOrgCont_18_FD_152635 | JGI IMG/M metagenome (GOLD analysis project Ga0206848, IMG submission 152635) | Enriched cells from forest soil in Barre Woods Harvard Forest LTER site, Petersham, Massachusetts, United States -... | ecosystem: Environmental > Terrestrial > Soil > Temperate forest >...
GAAAGCATATTGCCTGCCATGTGTTGCACAATTATCGCAATGCTGTTGCTTTCGGCATTATATTGCCAAAACAAATCTTCATCCCTAAGCTGGCTAAATGTGCTTTCGCCAAGTGCCTTGTATGTTTTAAAGCGTTTTATTACACTGTTTAAATAGTCTTCCATTTTATGATTAATTTTTCCCGGCCACGCATATCACAAACTCGCCCTTTAGCGGGTGGGTTTCAAAATAAGTTTTTACTTCATCAACGGTACCGCGCACGGTTTCTTCAAACATTTTTGTTAGCTCGCGCGATACGGATACCTGCCGTTCGGCGCCAAAATAGGTAGCCATTTCTTCCAGTGTTTTCAAAAGCCGGTGCGGCGATTCGTACAGTATTATAGTACGTTCTTCTTCGCTTAATATTTTATAGCGTGTTTGCCGGCCTTTTTTTAAGGGCAAAAAGCCCTCGAAACAAAACCTATCAGTAGGGAAACCCGAATTAACCAGCGCAGGAACAAAAGCAGTAGCGCCAGGCAAACACTCCACAGCTACTTCATTTTTTAAGGCCTCGCGCACCAGGTAAAAACCCGGATCGGATATGGCAGGTGTACCGGCATCGGATATGAGCGCTATGTTTTTGCCTTCCTTTAAAAATTTAACAATCTCGCCGGACGACTGATGCTCGTTATGCTGGTGGTGCGAAAAGACCTTTTTCTGTATATCAAAATGCTTCAGCAAGGGTGCAGAAGTACGCGTATCCTCGGCCAAAATCAAATCCACCTCCTTTAAAACACGAATGGCCCGGTAAGTCATATCTTCCAGGTTGCCTATAGGAGTGGGTACTAAGTAGAGTTTGCCTTGTTGGTTCATGGTTGATGGTTCATAGTTCATGGTATTTTGTTTTGCGATAGCACTGATAGTTTATTTCATTAGGGCTGATACATTAATGGCTATAAACCACGAACTATCAACCATGAATTTTTTACTATCAACTATGAACCATCAACCATGAACTAATTATATCTTTGCCTAAAATAAAAATAATGCTGCAAGTTAGTTATATCCGCGATAACAGGGAACAGGTTTTAGAACGTTTGGCTGTAAAAAATTTTAAACAGCCGCAATTGGTTGATGAAATTATCCAATTGGATGAAAAACGCCGTCAAGTACAAAGCATGTTAGATGCTCTTAAGGCATCAGATAATTTGGTGTCTAAAAGGATAGGCGAATTTATGCGTGAGGGGAAAAAGGCAGAAGCTGATAATTTAAAAACTTCAGAGGCGAATCAGGGGTTGAAAGAAGATATTAAAAGGAATAGTGAATTTTTATCGGCAACGGAAGATGAGCTACAGCAAAAAATAGTGCTGCTGCCCAATTTGCCCCACAGTTCTGTGCCGCTTGGCACCACTCCCGAAGAAAACGAGGTGGTGTTGGAAAACGGCGCAAAACCCAACTTGCCGACCGATGCCTTACCGCACTGGGAGCTTGCCACTAAATATAATTTGATTGATTTTGAACTGGGCGTTAAAATAACCGGTGCGGGTTTCCCGGTATATAAGGGCAAAGGCGCCAAACTGCAAAGGGCGCTGATTGCTTATTTTTTGGATGAGGCCGAAAAGGCGGGTTATAGCGAAGTGATGCTGCCATTGCTGGTTAACGAAGCATCGGGCTTTGGCACCGGGCAATTGCCGGATAAAGAGGGGCAGATGTATTTTGTGGGCCAGGATAATTTATACCTTATCCCAACCGCCGAAGTGCCCATTACCAACCTGTACCGCGATGTAATTTTAAAGGCCGATGAGTTGCCGGTTAAAAACTGTGGCTATACCCCATGTTTCCGCCGCGAGGCTGGCTCATACGGCGCGCATGTTCGCGGACTTAACCGTTTACACCAATTTGATAAGGTGGAGATTGTGCAGGTGGTACATCCCGATACTTCGTACGAGGTATTGGAAGGCATGAGCGCGCATGTACAAAGCTTGCTGCAAAACCTTGGCTTGCCATACCGTGTGCTGCGTTTATGCGGCGGCGATATGAGCTTTACCGCGGCCTTAACGTATGATATGGAAACCTGGAGTGCAGCACAGCAGCGCTGGCTGGAAGTATCATCAGTATCAAACTTCGAAACTTTCCAGAGCAACCGTTTAAAATTGCGTTTCAGGAATAGTGAGGGTAAAACACAATTAGCGCATACCTTAAACGGCAGCGCGCTGGCTTTACCACGTATTGTAGCTACTTTGCTGGAAAATAATCAAACTGAAAGGGGTATTAAAATACCCGAGGTATTAGTGCCTTATACTAAGTTTGAGTGGATTAATTGAGGTGATTTCACCCATTATATCATGTTGAGTGATAGCGAAACATCTGTCGCTTAATGCACCACCTTGCAATGTTGGATAATATATCGCTTGGTGTAGCGGTACGACAGATTCTTCACTGCGTTCAGAATGACAGGTATTTATAAAAAGAAGATTAATTAGAAGCGCTTGGAACCAAGCTTAATACTGATAAATCCAGTAATTCACCCAATACGCCGGCAATGTTTTTGCTATTTTGGGCAGCCTGTAATTCTTCCTGGTACACAAAATAATCAACGCCTATTGCCTTTAATAAGCCATCTTTTTTAGGTTCGGCCTTAGTTTTATAGCAGCAAATTTTTATTTTGTTGTAGAAATTGTTGGTACGTATGCGGCGGATAATTTGCTCGGCATCTTTACTTACGTAATTGTAATCAAGAATAATGAGATTGGGGTTCGACTCATATATAGCCGGAAAAATGCGGTTTACAGCATGTATGCGCATAATATTTTCGTAGCCGGTAGTTAGCTGGCGCGAAGAAACTTCGGGCGCTACTAAAAGTACTTTTTTGAAACGGCTACTAATCATGCTCCTTTTAATTAGGGAGCATAAATATAAACTGGAAAAATCAATTTGTCAATAGCTATTTTAATAATTTGTTAAAAAAATAATATAAAATTAAAATTCTCTTAACCCGACATGCGTGGCCGGTTTCCATTTATTAAAAAGGCAATGAAAATTATATGAAAATTAAATATTAACTATTGTGCAAACTTATTTTACAATCTCAAAAATAGCATCAACGCTAAAGCTTAGTTTTATAGTTTTAAAGTCGATATCCGACTCGGCAGGTGCCGCAGCGGCCATGCCAACTGCCTTATATTCCATTATCCTGGGCTGGGGGAAATTACTGTTATCAGTTTCAGTTATATTTAAAGCATCACCTAATCTATCGCCTATGCCGTTTAACAGGTACGCGGCTTTATCGCGGGCGGATATGAGCGCTTTTAGCTTCAATTCGTTTTTTAACTGGTCAATTTTCGAGTAATCGTAGCTTTCGATATTAGTGGATTGTATGCCTTTGGGGTCGACAGCGCTGATAATCTGGTCGAATTTATTTAAATCTGTTAACCTAAGGTTATATTGTTTAGAGGCTAAAAAATCAGGTGTTTTCTTTTTTTGCCAGGTATTGTTAAACGCTGAAATGTTATTGATAGTAAAATCGGACTTGGCAACTCCGGCGTTTTTTACGGCATTTTCCAGTTGGTTTTCTAACTGGTCGATAGTCACCTTGGTTTTGCCATTGATGTATTCCTGTAGCGAAATGGAGATATTGATAATATCGGGTGTTACTTCCTGCTCGGCAACGCCAGTAACTTCAATTTTGCGGCGTAAATCAACGTTTTGTGCAAAAATGTTGGTGGTTGCAATTAATAATGCGGTAAGGATGATTAATTTTTTCATGAGAATATCTATTTAATGGGTAGACTGTTACAACGTAACTAAAGTTTAATTTGAAACAGCATGTGATAGTTTTATGATGAAGCAGATGTTTCTAAGCTAAATAATCGTGCAAAGCGTTTTTTAATACCAGGATTAATTCGGGGTCATTAAACTGGTAAATATCTTCAATCTCCAGCACAACTATTTCTTTGCCATTTAATGCTTCACGAAAGCTGCCTGTTATATTTTCTTTATGCTTGCGTTCCATCACCAATATAACTTCGGCCCAGTCAATGAGTTTTTGAGTTATTTTGATACGCGCCTTGCTGCTGGTGCCTGCTGAGCGGGCATGATGTAAGGGGTGATTTTTAAACAGCAATTCGGCGGTGGGGCTGCGCCATTGATTTTTACTGCAAATAAATAGAAGGTTCGCCAAGCCTATTGAAAACTGGCGAGGTGAATATCGAAAATAAGCACCGCGTTATCTGTAATAGGATAGCCCGGCGAGCTTTGCCCATAAGCCAGTCCTGATGGTATGATTAATTTAATTTCGCCGCCTGATGCTATAAGCGGTACCCCAATTTGCCAGCCTGCTATAAAGCTGTTTAAACTGCCCGACGCGTTGCTGCCTACAGGGGCAAAAACTGTCCCATCTAGTAATTGGCCGGTGTAGGTAACCTGTACGGTGGAATTTGCGGTAGGGTGCGGGCCGGTGCCGGGTGATACAATTTGATAATATACCCCCAAAGTATCTTTAGCTACGATGTTATGATTGGCAATATAGGCGCGGATGTTTGCATCATCAATCGCTGCTTGTTTTGAAGCGCTGAATTGTGGCGGTTTTGAGCAGGATGTTAACGCTATTACAGGCAACAGCAGGAATAAAAAATAGTACTTCATAACAGCCTGTGGTTAATGTTAATAAAAGCCCAGTAAATCAACCGTAAATACCAAAACAGAGTTGGCCGGCACGTTGCCTTGTGTAACACTGCCATAACCAAGGGTTGATGGCACAATTAGCAGCATACGCTCGCCAATAGTCATTAACGGCATGGCTACCTGGAAACCGCCAATGGCTTCATCGGTACCATTTAAGCTAAGGATGCTGGTTGCCTGCGGCTGAAAATTGGCGCCGTTTAATAAATTACCTATATAGCTAACCTGTACGTTTGAAGTACTTGTTGGGTGCTGTGTGCTGGTATCTGTTTTTAATATCTCGTAATAAATGCCGTAAGGGCCTTTTGTGGCGTTGATATGGTTAGCTTCTATATAGGCGCGTATCCTTGCATCGTCAATAGCCGACTGGCTGGTTATGTCAGAATTATACCGGGTGCATGCAGATAGGAGTACAACTAAAAAACCGGATAGTAAAAGTAATTTCTTCATATTATTTAATAACGCTATAACTGATTTTTCTGTCGAAAATTATGTAACCAGCTAATTTATGCCAATGTATTTATTTTCTATGCGATTTAGCAAAAAACTTGCATAGTGTATGTTAAAGTGTGTTAAATCGTAGTCTTTATTTTTAACTCGTTCATTTGCGTATCGGCAATGGTTGATGGCGTATCAATCATTACATCGCGGCCCGAATTATTTTTAGGGAAGGCGATAACGTCGCGAATAGAATCCAAGCCTGCAAAAATAGAGCATAACCTATCGAAGCCAAAAGCGATACCACCATGCGGAGGCGCGCCATATTCAAAGGCATCCATTAAAAAGCCGAACTGTTTTTGCGCTTCTTCGGGCGAAAAGCCCAGGTGCTTAAACATGAGCGATTGCAGGGCCCTATCATGTATACGGATAGAACCGCCGCCAATTTCGGTGCCGTTTATCACCAAATCATAAGCATTAGCACGTACGGCGCCGGGCTCGGTATCCAGCATGGCTATATCTTCGGGTTTTGGCGAAGTGAACGGATGGTGCATGGCATGGTAACGCCCACTTTCCTCGTCCCACTCTAACAGCGGGAAATCCAATACCCATAGTGGCGAAAATTCGTTCTTATCGCGCAGGCCTAAACGGGTGCCCATTTCCAGGCGCAGTTCGTTTAATTGTTTGCGCGCCTTGTCGGCATTGCCGGCAAGCACCAAAATTAAATCACCTTTTTCAGCGCCGAAAGCGGCGGCCAGGTTGGTCAAGTCATCCTCGCCATAAAACTTATCTACTGACGATTTTAACGTACCATCAGCCCCGTAGCGGCAATAAATTAGGCCGGTTGCGCCAATTTGCGGGCGTTTAAGCCATTCGGTAAGCTCGTCAATTTGCTTGCGGGTGTATTCGGCGCAGCCTTTGGCATTTATGCCCACTACCAGTTCGGCATTATCAAAAATGCTGAAGCCTTTGCCTTTTAAAATATCGTTCAACTCCACAAACTCCATCCCAAAACGCAGGTCGGGTTTATCGGAGCCATATAGCCTCATGGCATCAGCATATTGCATACGCGGGAATTTTTCAAGGTTGATACCCTTAACGGTTTTAAACAGGTGGCGGGTTAAGCCTTCAAAAATATTTAATATATCTTCCTGGGTGATAAAGGCCAGTTCGCAGTCAATTTGGGTAAACTCAGGCTGGCGGTCGGCGCGTAAATCTTCGTCCCTGAAGCATTTTACAATCTGGAAATAACGGTCGAACCCGCTCACCATCAGTAATTGCTTAAATGTTTGAGGCGATTGTGGCAAGGCGTAAAATTCGCCCGGGTTCATGCGGCTTGGCACCACAAAATCGCGCGCACCTTCCGGGGTCGATTTTATCAATACCGGAGTTTCTACTTCTATAAAGTTTAAGGCATCTAAATATTTACGTACTTCCTGTGCCATTTTGTGGCGCAGCATCAGGTTATTGCGTATAGGGTTGCGGCGCAAATCAAGGTAACGATATTTGGCACGAAGCTCCTCGCCGCCATCAGTTTCATCCTCTATAATAAACGGCGGGGTTTTAGCCGCGTTTAATATTTCAATATCGGTAACTGCGATTTCAATTTCGCCGGTTGGCATTTTAGCATTTTTGCTGGTGCGCTCAATTACATTGCCGGTAACGCTAATCACAAACTCGCGGCCCAGGCTGCGGCTTTTTTCGCGCAGGGCTTCATCGTTATCGGTGTTTAAAACTAACTGGGTTAAGCCATAGCGGTCGCGCACATCAATAAAAGTAGTGCCGCCCAAATCGCGCGATTTTTGTACCCATCCGCATAAAGTTACGGTTTGGCCCAAATTGCCCAGGTTTAATTCGCCGCAGGTATGTGTTCTTAGCATAGTACTGTTTTGTAAAGTTTGCAAAAGTATGGTTTTTGAACGAAGTCCGAAAGTCGGAAAGTCAGAAAAGTCGGAAAGCGAGAGTCAGCAGCCGAAAGTAAAGAAACATGCTTGCAATAACAAAACTTTCCGTCTTTCTGACTTTACAGTCTTTCGGACTATAAAAAATATTATATTTGCCCTATAATTCTCAAGGGGTGCCTTGCTTTGAGCAATCAAACTGAAAGACAGGCTGAGATCAAACCCATGCCCCCCGACCCCCTGAAGGGGGAGTAAATAAGCCAAAGGAAACTTTCGCAAGTTTATTCCTCCCCTTTAAGGGTCGGGGGCTACACCTGATCCGGGTAATGCCGGCGTAGGGAGAGGTAATAAGTTAAGTGTACTGCATATTCAACCCTGGTGTGCAGATGGTTTAACAAGTTTTATTTATTTACACATTGAAAAATTTATTTGCGGCGTTTTTCGCCCTGCTGCTGCCTGTCCTGGCATCGGCCCAATTCTCCGTTTCGGGGAAAATTACTGACGGTATAAGCGGCCTGCCATTGCCCGGCGCTACCATCAGCATTAAAAATTCGAGTATTAGTACAGTATCTGATGCTGATGGTAAGTACAGTATTCCAAATCTTAATACCGGCAAGTACACTTTAAAAGTTACCTACATCGGCTACCAAATCGCGCAGCAAAACATAACGGTAAATGCAAATTTAACCGCTAATATTTCGCTCACCGCAAGCACGGTATTAACGGATGAGGTTACCGTAAACGGCACACGCGCCGAAACCAATTCGCCCACCACGTACACCAACCTCACCCGCAAGGATATTCAAAAGAATAACCTCGGGCAGGATTTGCCTTATTTGCTCGACCAAACACCATCGTTGGTGGTACAGTCCGATGCGGGCGCGGGCGTGGGCTATACTTATATCCACATCCGCGGTTCGGATGCTTCGCGGATAAACGTTACCATAAACGGTGTGCCTTATAACGATTCGGAAGAGCAGCAAGTGTATTTTGTTGATTTGCCTGATTTTGCCTCATCGGTTGATAATATACAAATACAGCGCGGCGTGGGCACTTCAACCAACGGCGCGGGCGCTTTTGGGGCCAGCATCAACATTCAAACCACCACCCGGCGCGATACGGGTTATCTGGAACTGAATAACTCTGCCGGTTCTTATGGCACGGTTAAGAGCACCGTTAGCATGGGTACGGGGCTGCTGGATGGCAAATTCAGTTTCGACGGGCGCTTATCGCGCATCGTATCCAACGGTTATATCGACAGGGCAGCATCCAACCTGGAATCGTACTTTTTAAGTGGGGCTTATTACGGCAAAACAACACTGATACGCTTTAACACATTTGCCGGTACCGAACATACCTACCAGGCATGGGACGGCGTACCAGAGGATAGCTTGAAGGCCAACCGCAGGTATAACGAGTTGGGGTTGGAGCCTAACGGCAGTTTTTACCCCAACCAAACCGATAATTATACGCAGGCGACTTACCAGCTGTTAATCGACCAAAAAATTACCGATAACCTGTCGTTTAACGGCGCGTTACACTATACGCATGGGCAGGGTTATTATGAAGAATATCAGAGTGCGCAGGCATTAGCCGATTATGGCATAACGCCCGTAACCGTTGGCGGCAAATTGGTTGATACTACCGATTTAACCCGGCGCTTATGGCTCAACAATAAGTTTTACGGCTTTACCTACAATTTCCATTACCATGCCCTGCAAAAGTTGAATTTTGATTTAGGTGGAGCATACAACCAGTATCGCGGCGCGCATTATGACAATATTGAGTGGACGCAGCAAAGCACCGATATTCCGCCTGATTACCAGTACGCCCGCGACGATGCCTTTAAAACAGATTTTAATATTTACGGCAAAGCCGATTACCGTTTGGATAAGTTTACATTTTATGCCGATATGCAGTACCGGCACATTTACTATTCGTTTTTGGGCTATAACGACCAGTTGCAGAATGTGCAGCAGCAGGTTCAGCTCGATTTTTTTAATCCTAAGGCGGGTATAAGTTACCAGTTAGATACCAATGATAATTTTTACGCTTCGTTCGCAGTGGGTAACCACGAGCCAGATAGAGATGATTACACACAATCGACTCCTGCCAATCGCCCTAAACCCGAAAATCTGAAAGATTTCGAGCTGGGCTACCGCACGCAGCAGGGCATATTTACCGGCGGCATAAACGCATTTTACATGTTGTACAACAACCAGCTGGTACTAACCGGCGCGTTGAACGATGTGGGCGACCAAGTGCGCAGCAACGTAAAAAACAGCTACCGCGAGGGGCTGGAGTTTGATGGCAGGGTTAGCATAACCAGCCAATTAAGTTGGTCGGCAACGGCATCGTTAAGTGCTAATAAAGTAAAGGATTTTAACCAGTATTTGGTTGATTACGATAATAATACTACGGTTGATTACCAGTACAAGGAAACCAACATCGCGTTTTCGCCTGATTTTGTTGGCTCGAGCGAGATAAGCTACAGGCCGCTGGCAGGTGCGGAAATAGCGTTTATCAGCAAGTATGTAAGCAGGCAATACCTGGACAATACCTCGAATGGCCCTGTAGGCTATACACCGGCTGGTTTACCATCAAACCGGTACATTAATGGCTATTTTGTAAATGGTGTAAGGCTAGGCTATAATTTTAGTACGAAGTATGTTAAAAACGTGGGCGTAACTTTATTAATCAATAATATATTCAGCGCTAATTACTCATCAAACGGGGCAACTTACCCCGATATTGAGGGCGGAAAAGTGATAAACTACAATTACTTCTTTCCGCAGGCGCCGGCTAACTTTTTAGTGGGGTTGAATGTGAAGTTTTAGAATTGGGATTTCACCGATTGATTTTTTGATTACACCGATTTTTAGAACATCGGTGTAATCCAATCCTAAAATCGGTGTAATTACATTTCAAGTTAACATAAACATTACAATAAGTTTTTATTGCAATGGGGATATTTGCCTTGCTTAACGCGTAATCACATGAAAATAAGAAACCTGCTTGTAATAGCCTTATCATTTGCTGCAATAGCCACATCGGCACAAACAAAAAAGAAGAAAGTTGCAATAACTCCTGCAACTGCTACTGAAACTGCCATTTCTACTGCCATAGCCCGCCCAAAACTAGTAATAGGCATTGTGGTTGATCAAATGCGTTGGGATTATTTGTACCGTTATTACGACCGTTACCAAAGCAATGGTTTTAAGCGTTTGCTGAATGAAGGCTATAGCTGCGAAAACACACAGGTTGATTATATCCCCACTTTTACCGGCCCCGGCCATAGCTGTATTTACACCGGCTCGGTGCCTGCCATACATGGCATAGCCGGAAACGATTTTATTGTACAGGCCACCGGCAAATCCATGTATTGCACCGAGGATTCCAGCGTACAAACTGTGGGCAGCACAACCAAGGCAGGGCAAATGTCGCCCCGCAACTTGCTTACCACTACTGTTACGGACGAGTTGAGGCTTGCTACTAATTTTCGCTCAAAAGTGATAGGCATAGCTTTAAAGGATCGTGGTGGTATTTTACCTGCCGGCCATACTGCTAACGCTGCTTACTGGTTTGATGATAAAACCGGTAACTGGATTACCAGCACCTATTATATGAACGATTTGCCCCAATGGGTTAAGGATTTTAACGACCAGAAACTGGCCGAAACCTATTTAAAGCTGGATTGGAACACCCTATATCCCATAGATACTTACCTGCAAAGTACGCCCGATAACAGCAAATACGAGGGCAAATTTAAAGGCACCGACGCGCCAACCCTACCAGTTAAAACATCGGCATTGTATAAAGGTAATTTGGGGCTGATACGCACCACGCCTTATGGCAATACCTTTACGCTTGATTTGGCGATAGCCGCCATTAACGGCGAACAATTAGGGCAGCATGATCAAACGGATTTTTTGGCGCTGAGCTTATCATCGCCCGATTATATTGGTCACCAGTTTGGTATTAACGCGGTGGAGATTGAAGATACCTACCTGCGTTTAGACCGCGATATAGCCAACTTTCTAACTTACCTGGATGCTAAAATTGGCAAAGGCAACTACACCGTATTTTTTACTGCCGACCACGGCGCGGCGCATAACACCGCGTTTTTAAACGACCATGGCATACCTGCGGGGGTATGGGACGCGGGAGTTACTTTAAAGGATATGAACAAAGTATTAGCAGCTAAATTTAATGCAGATTCACTGATTATCAGCTTAGATAATTACCAGGTTAATTTAAATTACAAAGTAATAAAAGCGAATAACTTAGATGAAGAACCTATAAAACAGGAGTGTATAAAATACCTGCAAAAATTGCCTTATGTAATGTATGCGGTTGATATGACTAAAGTGCAGAGCGCTACAATCCCCGAGGCCCTGCGTACACGCATTATTAACGGCTACAACATAAAAAACAGCGGCGTTATACAAATAGTACTTAACCCCGCCTGGTTTACAGGCCACCAGCCCGGCGATGGCGGCCCAACCGGCACCACCCACGGCACCTGGAACCCTTATGATAATCACATACCGCTACTGTTTATGGGCTGGGGTATACAGCACGGCAGTACCGTACGCGAAACACACATGACAGATATAGCGCCAACCATTGCCGCTTTATTGCATATACAGGCACCAAACGGCAGCATCGGCACGCCGATAGGTGAGGTGTTGAAGAAATAAGTCGGAAGTCCGAAAGTCGGCAAGTAGTTACAAGTTTAGAATTTTGTAAATTACCCACTATTTATTAATATATAATCTTTCGGACTTTCGGTCTTTCCGACTTTCGGACTAAGAATTCATGAAAAAATACATCTCCAAGCTCCATTACTTAACACAGGATTTGCCCAACCGCAGCCATATTGAGCAGGCCGAAATTGCCTGCTCTGCCGGTGCAAACTGGCTGCAGTACCGCTGCCTCACCAAAAGCGATGACGAACTGATAACCGAAATAAATGCCATTGCCGAAATATGCGATGAATGGGGCACAACGCTGATACTCACCAATCATTACCATTTATTGGATAAGGTAGACGCGCAGGGTGTACACATCGAGGATTTTGATGCTGATTTTAACGATATGCGTAACCGTATTGGCGAGGATAAAACACTGGGTGCATCGGCCACCAATATCGAAAGTTTATTGAGGGTGCAGCAAAGCGGAGTGGTAGATTATTGCGGCTACGGCCCTTTTGCCCATACCGATACCAAGCCAAATAATAAGCCGCTGCTGGGTTTTGAAGGCTACCGCCTGTTACAAAAACAACCCATTGATATACCCGTAATAGCCGTAGGCGGCATCCAATTAAACGACGTGAATTATTTGCTTAAAACCGGTATTTATGGTATAGCGGTATCGGCAGCTGTTAATTTAGCGCCATATCCGGGGCAAGCTTTGAAAGAGTTTTACAGGAAATTGTATTGATGTATTAGAACTTCTTGTTGGGATGCCTGCTGGTATGAAAAACAGAGATGATTAGGATTTCTTTGGTTTGTCCAACTATTTTATAGATAATAAGAAAAGGAAAATCATCAACCAGGGCCTCATGGTATTTGCCCTTGAGTGGATAATATGAAGGATTTTCGGAGATTGATTCTATTTTCCTGAATAGAAACTGTTTAAATCGATCGCCTAAACCAGATTGTTTATCTTCATACCACTCCCAGGCCTCTAATATTTCCTTTTGAGCTTTTGGTAACTGCAAACAACTAAAACTCATTTGCTGCTACGCTTTTTCTTTAATTCATTAATCGCAGCTTCTGTTTCAGCCAAGGTATAACCCTTATCCAAACCTTCCTCATATCTCCTTACGCGCTCATCTAATTCAGCAACAAATTCTGCATCTTCCGACCATTCATAAGCAGGAGCTAGTTGATCTTCAAAAATTTCATATAAATTCTTGATTTTATCATCATCAGCCTCGCTAATGTAGTTATGTAATTTTTCCCGTATTGCTGCAACCGTCATAATCAAAACCTTTATAACAAATTTAGTTATAAAAAATATAAAATGCTATTACACTAACTTTTAGATATGATGTTGTATCGCCCCTAAAACTTTATTCCCTTATTAAAATCCCGCTGTGTAAATTTGCGGCCTGATATAATACAAGGATTATGAGAGTTGCGATAAACGGATTTGGCAGGATAGGAAGGATATTTTTAAGAAACGCCATAACAAAGCCCGGCATACAGGTAGTTGCGATAAACGACCTTGCCGACGCGCATACCCTTGCCCATTTGTTTAAGTATGATTCGGTACACCATGGTTTTAACGGAACGGTTACGGCCGATGATGAAAACCTATGTATCAACAACCAAAAGATACAAGTTTTAGCTGAGCGCGAGCCCGCAAACCTGCCCTGGAAAGCGCTGGATATTGATT
>Ga0206848_1183_pt1 | contig 13377 bp, 10 predicted proteins | sample Alteio_BWOrgCont_18_FD_152635 | JGI IMG/M metagenome (GOLD analysis project Ga0206848, IMG submission 152635) | Enriched cells from forest soil in Barre Woods Harvard Forest LTER site, Petersham, Massachusetts, United States -... | ecosystem: Environmental > Terrestrial > Soil > Temperate forest >...
TTAAATATACTTAAAAACTATAATAAGGATTTAAAAGGATATGAGGCCAAAAAACAAAAAAAGATAGCTCAAGAAAAGATTTATTCCCTTTTGAAGGACGCTCTTTCAAAAAAAGGAACCTTTCACCCCGATGCTCTGAAAGATCCTATATGGAAGACATCGGCGATGAACTATATGGACCGAATCCTTCTAAAGAATTGGGTGATGGATCAAAAGGCTCCTGTAAACGCTGCCCCACAAGATCCTCTGTTACAGGTTCAACAAGGAAATGCTATTAATATTCCGGCTCCTCAGCCACAACCCGCTCCACCAGCTGTATTCAATAAACCTCCGGCTCAAGGAATGCCAGCGCCGCAAATCATAATGAACCATCCTCCGGTTCAAGGAATGCAAGCACCCCAACCAGGGCTAGGAATGCAACTTCCCCCATGGCTGAATATACCTCCTGCTATAAGGCCAGCGCCACAAATTATGCCACAAATAAGACTGAACAATCCTCTGGCCCAAGGAATGCAAGCTCCTCAACCAGGACTAGTGCAACTTCCAGGAGCACCCAAAAAGGTTGATCTCACGGCAAAGCAAGCAGCAATGGTTTCCAAGCACTGGATCTTTTCTCCCGAGCATTTAAAAAATAGTACCCCCGAGGAAGAAACACGGTACAATGAGATTCTCAAAGCTATTGAAGCCTTCCCTGGTGCCAGCAAACAAGGGACAAAAAACGCCCTTTCAACCATTCGTCGTTTTCAAAAATTTCATCGCCATAATGCGGAAATTTGTCATGAAATTTATGGTGAAGGAATAAATCATTCCCTCAAATTCCATGCTGTACAGCCAGAGGATATTCTCCTTCATCCTGAAAAAAGTGATGCTTCTCTTGAAAAGCGGGCCCATATTTTCTTTAATATTCTGGAGACTACATGGCTTGGTGTCCGCCATAAGCCTGAGTTGTTAAAGGACTTTATTGAAAATGCCTTTTATAATGAAGCCGTTTGTTTAGAAGTTCAATCAGCCAAAATTTATGATTGGCTTGGAAATAAGAAGGCCTTGCTCGAAACTCAAGACCCACTCGAGGTCATCAAAAAACAAACCAAAGCAGAGAATATTCTTGAACATGCCAACACCTTGTATGAAGAGGCTAAAGCAAGCTCAGATGTTGGTAAAAAGTACTTAGAAACCATGAAGGATAAGGATAACAAACTAGAGAAGCTTCAAAAACTAGAGCAGCTTCTAAATTTAAAAGCACAAAATGGAGTCGCTATTAACAATGCCATTCAAGAAACTAAAAATACTCTCGAATACATTGGATATGCCCTTAAAGCTTTAGATGATAAGTTTGAACACTGGATGAACACCTCACATAAATACGTAGATATGAAAAAAAACCTTGAAGCCCGTTTGGCCAGCAAAGAAGCCTCCGATGGTGTTATAACCTCTGAGGATATTCATGCCATCCTTACAAATATCCTTTCCTGGCCATTGTAATCTTTATTTAAGAGTCATTGTTGCGAGCCCTGCGAATGCAGGGCACGCAATCCAAAACTCTTAGATTGAAAGATTCTTCTTCCTCAGCACACTTAAAAATTGAAGAACGCCGGGGATTTCGCCAAGAAGGTCCTCTACGATAAGTCCAAGCCCTCTGCGACTTGCACATTCTCCGTGGATCCAAACAGCAGCTGCTGCGGCTTTGAAGGGAGGAACCCCTTGGGCGAGCAATCCTGCCATGAGTCCAGCAAGGACATCTCCCGTCCCTGCCGTAGCCAGTGTGGCTGGAGCATTTGCATTGATTATCACTTCCCCTTGAGGAGATGCAATAATCGTATCATATCCCTTTAAAACAATGGTAGCGCCTGCTTCCACTGCGGCTTTATGGGCTTTATGGGCTTTTTCAACCTTATTTTTTAAAAACCCAAGATGGGGGAAAAGTCTGATAAACTCCCCTTCATGGGGGGTTAAGATAACATTCTCATGAAGATGGCCTGTGAGTTCAAGCGTCCTTCCTTCAAAGCTTGAAAGCGCTCCTCCATCTAAAACACACGCTTTTTTTAAGGATAATAATAAAAGGGCTTGCTGACGGGTTGATTCAGTTGGAAAGGCCCCTGTCCCCCATAATAAGGCATTAAAGTGATCATCCTTAACCAACTCTAAGAATTTTTTTGCCGAAGCTATAGGAGTAATAATATCCCCCAAAGTCGTACTTGCAAAAATAGGATAATCTTCAGCCTTACAGGTCAGGCGAACAAGCCCTGTCCCAACTCGCCGGGCAGCAAGCGCCGCTAGTTTGACAGCCCCCGGCATGCTCCCATTGCCCATAATCATACAGGCCCCACGGGTATATTTATGATCCGTTGGCTGAGGCTCTTTTATCGCATCAAGCCAGAGGGCTGGGGTGTTTAAATAATAGGAACTTTGGGGGATAATTTTTTCAGGAACATTGAGATCTTTGAGTATCAACTTCCCTGTATGCAGCCTTCCCATCAAAAGGAAATGGCCAGGTTTAGCCCTTAAGAATGTGACTGTATGAGTTGCTTTAATGGCATCCCCTAAAACGGTCCCCGAATTTGCCTCAATGCCTGAAGGAATATCAATCGCAACAACCGGTTTTTGAGACTCATTAACAAGTTCAATGAGTTTTAAAGCCTCCCCTTCAACGGGTCGATCAAGCCCGATCCCAAAAAGACCGTCAACAATGAGGTGAGATTCATCAATAAGTTGTTGTATTTTTTCACAAGGTGGAAGATGGGTGAGGGAAAGAACCTCAACAGGCCACTTATTTTTCTTTAAAACCTGCGCCACAATTTTAGCGTCGCCACCATTTTTTCCCGGTCCTACCAGGATAAGAACAGGCCGCTTTGAGAATTCTTTAAAGATAACCTCAGCCACTGCATGCCCTGCATTTTCCATCAAGGTCTCAAGAGAAATGCCTTCGGAAAGCGCAGCCTCTTCAGCCCTTCTTATATCTTCAACTGTGAGAAGTTGGTTTAACACTGTATGTCTTTCATCCCTTAGGGTTCTTTTCTCATCATACGCTGAAGAGTATAATAGAGTGTTAACAATCTGGGGAGACGATCTTTTGAGAGGGGTAAAAAAGAAATGGATCAAAAGGCAGGTAAAAATGAGGAACTCGTCCAGCTATTATTGAATTTTTAAAGGAAGTTCTTTCTTGAGTGAGTCTGGGCAGGTAAACTGATTTTTCCGCCCACAATATGAGCTGGGATTAAGAGAACACTGAGGCGCGAGCTTGGACAGCTGAACCTTCTGTTGTGGATGTCCCTTAACCGTATAGGTACAGTACATCATTGCATCTACATAATATAGACTAATGTTTTTTACATCAAGACTTAGTGTCGTGGCTGTCTTTATTTCAGGGATTGCACTCGGATACCATTTTGAAGACAAAGTCTCTGCTTCACATCTTCCAACATAACATTTATTAAAAGCAATCGGCGGAATCTTTGTAGGGCAGGGAAAGCACGAAGCCAGAACGTCACCCCTTACACTTATTATAAGTCCTATCCCAATTGTAAACCTTTTATAATGGTTCATTTCTAACTCCAATAGAATCATCTCTATAATTATTGACATATGGCTGTTAAGAAAAAGTAAAAGAAAGACTGGCAAAAATACCACCCACCTTTATGGATTCTTCCCGACCTCTAAAAGAAGTTTCCTCCCCTCAAAATCCTGCCCATCTTCACATACGTCCTCAACAAAAAAAAATGAAAATCCAACATTCAATATTTATTTGTCAGATAAAATAAATAAACTTTAAATTATGTTGCAATTAGTTTTACTCAGTTATAAGTTACACACACTTTATACATAGAAAATGACGTGATGGTGTAAAAATGCATAATAAAATTGTTATCTTTTCATTAACCCTGATGACCCATATCTGGAGCTCCGAGTCCTGGGCCATCAACCCAGAGCTTGAGGATCTGTTGCAAAAGCCAGTGACTGTTCCAGGCTTAGCGGATCCTATGGATTTGGCAGAAGGAAAAGACAAAGGAGAAAAGAGAAAACCTCACGAAGAATTAGGGGAAGCGCCTAAAAAAGCGAAAGCCAATGGGAAAGAAGAAGTTGACAACGTCCCAATGGGAAAGAAGAAGTTGACAACGTCGAAGAGAACCGCCCTCTTCCGAATCAACCAGACCCCCGTATTGAAGATATCCGAAGCAAGCTTTTTAATGCTTTTTCCCTTAAAGTCAATACAGGAGGATACAAAGTACCTGCTCAAGACCCAAAGGAGATTACGTTAACCCATAACAATGGGGAGGTTTGTAAAACATATTATTCATCTCTTCTCCAAACTCAGTCAAAAGAAATGGTGGCGTTACTCGATCAGGTGAAAAGCGCTTGGGAAGAAAAGAGTCCTGAATTTTTCCGGACGCGTGTTAAACATTTCCTTCTGGGTAAAGAATCTGAAAGCGATTGCTTTTTAAAACATCTTATTTTCAAACACTATTCAAAAGAAGATGCCCAAAAGTTAAAACCTTTTTTTGATGCTTTTTGCCAAGAAATTAGGTCAATTGAAGGTCGTCAAAATGTTTCCTATGACTTATTCCTCGGTAAATTAGACAGATTGGCTGCTAAAAGCGTTGATAAGATATTGAATCAACCCGCCTCCCCTGGGTCACCTTGGACCATTGGACAAGTGACGGGTACGCTCCGTCCTGTGTTGGAAAGCGACGGTTGGGTTATATTAAATAAAGGGGTTGAAGCTGCCCCTTTACTTCAAAAACCCCTCGCTGAGCCATTCCCCCCTGCTTTTCCCAAACCTCTGCAAAACGATCCGCAAGGCCTCTTGAATCAACACAATGTTATGAAACGGCCACTGGGGGCAAGATTTGCCTGGGAAGAAGACGCTAAACCTGTAACGAAGCACCTTGAACAGTGTGTCCATTGTGGTTGCCTAATGCCTCTAACCACTCGGATGCTTAGAACTATATACCAAGATCCAAAGAAACATAAGGATCCTAAGGTTTATCTTGAGAAAATGCTCCCCCGAATTCAACCTCTTTACCTAAATGCACATGCAATTGCTGATTGGATGCATTCAGAAGAAGAAAAAAATCCAGAGGTTTTCAAGGACAAATTAAATCAGCAATTCATGTTTTCAGCGTATTCTTTAGCCTATGAATTCCATCACAAAAATAACAATCCTCCTCAGATGAAGCCTGTGCTCCCTCCAGCAGATGGAAATAATAATAATAACTATAAGGGAACACCAAAACAAGCCGCTCAAGTCACAAAAGACTGGTTGTTTGATCTTAACAATATTATAGAAATGACTGATTCTGAAGCCAATCGTTACAAGGAGATTTTAGCTGCTATTGAGGCCTTTCCCGATGCAAGTCTCCAAGCCAAAAAGAATGCCAAGTCTACAGTTTTTCGGTTTTCTATATTTCATGAATTTCATCCGGCCATTTGTGCTGAGGTTTTTGGAAATGGACTCAATTTTTCAGATATAATTTGGGCTGAGAAAAAGGGTGATATTCTTCTTCATCCTGAACAGACTGATGCACCTCTCGAGCAAAGAGCCCATATCTTTTACAACTCGCTTGAAGCGGCTTGGCTGGCTGTTCATCAAAGACCTGCCCTTCTAAAAAAGTTTATTGATGAAGCCTTTTACGAGGATGCTGTATGTTTAGAAGCTCAATCTAAAAAGATTACGGACTGGCTTGAAGCGAATAAAGCCTATTTAGATACAGAGGATTCATTAGGCCATGTTAAAAACCAAACGAAAGCAAAGAATATTCAAGATCTCGCTTCAGAACTATTTGAAAATGCTAAAAAAACCTCAGAGGCTGGTAAAGACTATTTAGAGGCTCAACAAGAGAAAGAAAAAGTTCTGGGTGCTCTTCAAAAACTTGCTGATGACCAAAACCAAGCTCCTCAACCAAAACTTGATGCAAAAAAAGTAAAGCAGGAAAAGAGTCTCAAATATATCAACCTGAGCCTCCCCGTTTTAGACGCAAAGTTTGAGAAGTGGATGACTTCATCCAAAAAATATGAAGCCCTTCAAGAGGAACTGGCTCTCCGCTTGGAAGGCAAGGTTGCCTCCGATGGAGTCATTATGCCTGCCGATATTAAGGAAGTACTCATCAATCAACTGTGCTGGCCTTTAAAGGAGTCTTAAAAAATCTGTCAGATCCCTTTGAACAACCCACTGCTGTCCGGGAAATAGACAATTGCCTCCTGTGTCATAAATTTGTTCTACTAATGTCCCGCGAAAGTTATAATTACCCCCCCAACTTTGTCATTCTCGGGCTAGAAAATCCTTGTTCTTGCGAAAGCGAGAACATGGATTTCCTTGACCCGAGAACCTCTACAGCTCTTGAGGTCCTCGGGTCAAGAAAAGTCATTGTTTTTCTTACGAAAAACAAGCCTTTTCTAGCCCGAGGATGACAATTTTTAGGGTGTTAGTAATCTCACAGTAAAGGATTTTATGACCAACCTTGAGCTCATCCTTTTGCGTGCCTTCCCCCCGAAATATTACTTGACTTTTTAAGAAAAAGGTGATATTGGCTGGGCTGCCTTAAGTAAGAATGCTTCAGGTTACTTGTATGAAATGTTTTCCTTATGCTTTTAATTACATTTCATAATAGTATTCGTAAATATTAGTTTTAAAAGCAATACAAAAGGATGAAATCCATGTCTGTAAAAGCTATCCCGCAGCAAGAACCGAAGTTCTCAAAGCTACGTGCTGCGCTTTGGCCCATTCAAAACACCGAAATGAAGAAATTCTTGCCCATGGGCATGATGATGTTCTTCATTCTCTTTAACTATACAATTCTTCGAGATACAAAAGATACGCTTGTGGTTGGCGCTTCCGGAGCCGAGGCTATTAACTTCCTCAAGTTCTGGGGTGTAACACCTGCTTCTATTCTTTTCGTGATCTTGTATGCAAAGCTGAGTAATATTCTCTCAAAGGAAAATCTGTTTTATACCTGTATTATTCCTTTCGTCATCTTTTTTGGCGCCTTTGCGTTCATTATTTACCCCAACAAAGCCTTTCTCCATCCTTCAATTGAGGCTGTTCAAGCCATGCAGCAATCGATTCCCGTTCTACGGTTTATCTTTGCCCTCTGGGGAGCTTGGTCTTATGCCATCTTCTATATTATGGCTGAGCTTTGGGGAAGCGTTGTGATATCCCTGTTGTTCTGGCAGTTTGCAAACGAAATTACCCGGACAAATGAAGCCAAACGTTTCTACACCCTTTTCCCTCTCCTTGGAAATGTGGCCCTTATGCTTTCAGGATGGACTGTTGCCTATCTTTCCGACATTCGCAGCCTTTATCCCCCTGAAGTTGATGCATGGGGTATCAGCTTGAACTGGATGATGGGTGCGGTTGTCGTTGCAGGACTCGCAACCATTGCTATCTATTGGTGGATGAACCGGGCTATTTTGACAGACCCATTCTATTATGATGCAGCCAGTGAAACGCCAAAAGAAAAGAAAAAAGATAAGCCAAAAATGTCCATTGGGGAAAGCTTCAAGTACTTAATTACCTCCCGTTACCTTGGTTTCATTGCGCTTCTTGTTCTTGGATATGGTATGGCCATTAACCTTGTTGAGGTTACCTGGAAAGGTCAATTAAAGCTAAACTATACCTTTGATGGAGTATTCAATGAAAATGGATATAGTACTTTCATGGGCAACTTCTCCTTCTGGACAGGCGTTTCTACAATCGTCCTCATTTATCTTGGAAAAAACATTGTTAGCCGGTTTGGATGGTTTACAGGTGCGATCCTCACCCCAATTGTCCTTTTAATCACAGGGGCTCTATTCTACATCTTTGTGATCTTTAGAGATCAACTGGATTGGATGACAGTTGCCCTAGGTGCGACCCCAGTCTTCATGGCTGTCATGATTGGTGCTATTCAGAACATCATGAGTAAGGGTACAAAATACTCTCTCTTTGATCCAACAAAGGAAATGTCTTACATTCCGCTTGATCAAGAGCTTAAGGTTAAAGGTAAGGCAGCTGTGGATGTGATCGGTGGCCGTCTTGGAAAATCAGGTGGCGCTGTTGTACAACAGTTCCTCTTGCTCACTGTATCAGCAACAGCAACCCAAATCACAATCGCGCCTTATTCTTGCGGTGTGATGATCGTTGTCATTCTTTTGTGGATGTTTGCCGCAGGCGGCCTCAGCAAAATGTATAACCAAAAAGTTGCTGAAAAAGAAAAAGAACTTAAGGCTGCATAAGCACTTTAAGATTAACATGAAATCCTCCCTGATTCATTTCAGGGAGGATTTTTTATTGATTCTTCGCATTCTTCTTTTTAATCTACTCCAAAGGAGATTGATCATGTTCGAAAACAAACTCGTTGCTGTCCTCAACAAATCTTGTGAACCCGGGGTGGCCATGAATGCCCTTGCCCATATGAGCTTTGGCCTCGGTCAACTCGTTGAGGAAAAGAATGCCCTTCTTTGCAATTATGTTGATGCAACAGCCCTGTCCCACCCGGCGATCTCCAGCATCGCCCTTTATTGTGTTAAGTGCAAATTCGAATAAGATACGCACAGCTGTGCACGAAGCCCGGGAGAAACAAATCATTTGTGTTGATTTTACCAATACCATGACAGGGGGCACTTACCTTGAGCAACTTGAAAATACAAAGAAAACACCAGAAGAAAACCTAACCTACTATGGAGCTGTTTTCTTTGGCCCTTGGACTGATGTGTCTGAGCTTACAAAGAAGTTTTCATTATGGAAGTAGCTAAACAAAAGGGGTGAATCAAGTTTAAGGGGCATTAATGATATATTTCATCACAGCTCAGGATATTTTTTCGATTAACTTATTGATAATGAACGATTTTATTCCTTTGAACTTTCGGACATTTATTGTCTAAACTTCCCCCACGGTTTAACTCATAAGGATGGTTTAATGACAACAGTGGTCAAGGCAATTAGCCGGAATGTTAGCCTTTCTTTTGGAAAAGTTCTTCATGCTGAAAAAGGAAGCTATACCTATTGGCGGATGCGCACTTTATATGCCACCATCATTGGTTACGCTGCTTTCTACCTGGTCCGTCAGAATTTCGCCATGACAATCCCGGGCATTCGGGCAGAGTTTAGTTATTCCATGGTTGAAGTGGGATGGATTACCTCTAGTTTTTTAATCGTTTATGGGGTGGGTAAATTCATCAATGGATACTTTAGCGACCGCTCTGATGCCCGCTATTTTATGTCCATAGGACTCTTACTATCAGCGATTGTGAGTTTCTTTATGGGCCTTGGATCAGGCCTTCTTTTTTTCGCAGCCCTCTGGGGACTGAATGGCTGGTTTCAATCCATGGGATGGCCAGCTTGTGCGCGCCTCATTACCCATTGGTTTAGCCCTACTGAACTTGGCTCAAAATGGGCTTTATGGGCTTCCTCCCATCAGATCGGGGCTGTTGCTATCTTCGGACTTGGCGGGTTCCTCATTGATCATTATGGCTGGCGCTCAGCCTTTATTATCCCTTCTTTTTTTGCTGTATTTTTTGCCCTCTTCCTCTTTAATCGTGTCAGAGACACGCCTCAGCAAGTTGATCTTCCTCCGGTTGAAGAATATCGGGGAGATCTCAACCATTTAGACCATCAGTATGAAGAACGCATTACCTTTAAAGAAGTCATTTCAGTCGTTCTCGCCAATAAATTGGTTTGGTATATGGCCATTGCCAATATGTGTCTTTATATCCCTCGCATGGGTATTTTCTTTTGGGCCCCTACATTCCTCAAGGAATATAAAGGGGTAACCTTAATCATTGCCGGTATGCAGCTTGTAGGCTTTGAAATTGCATGCCTTGTGGGAGGGCTTGTGGCTGGCCTTGCGTCAGATAAGTACTTTAATGGGCGGAGAGGCCCTGTCGGCACTATTTGCCTCATAGGCCTTGCTATTTCTTTGTTCATTGTTTTGAAGATTCCCCCCCACTCCCCTCTTCTCGACACAACTATGCTCATGATTGCAGGATTTTTCCTCAATGGATCTCAAGTCCTGAATGGGGTTGCCACCGCAGACTTTGCTTCTAAAAGAGCTGTAGGTGTGGGGACAGGTTTTACAGGGAGTTTTGCCTATATAGGCTCTGCCCTGGCGTCAGGAGCCGGTTTTGGCGCCATTGTCCAAAACTACGGCTGGGAAACTGGGTTCATGCTCTTTATTTCAACGGCTCTCATTGGAGCCTTTTTCTTTGCATTAACTTGGAATAACAGAGCAAGAGTGCTTGAGGAAAAATAAAGGCTTCGGATTAGATAGAAAACGAATTTCCGCACCCACAAGAGGAGCTGGCATTCGGGTTTTTGATCTGAAAGGAAGCCCCAATCAATTCTTCTACATAATCAATCTGAGCCCCATCTAAAAGCGCAAGGGAAGCCTCATCCACCACAACCTTGACCCCATGTTCTTCAAAGACCTGATCATCCTCTTGGATCTTATCATCTAAAGAAAAGTGATATTGAAAGCCCGAGCAGCCACCGCCCGATACCATGACACGGAATAGGGAAGGAGTTGCGCTTTGTTCCTCATGAATAAGCGTTAAAATTCGCTGAGCCGCAGATTCCGTTAAAACAACTGGCATTTGTAAATCCTTTTCATATTTTCTCTATTATTCATATAGTGATTCTATATGCAAGAGTTAGGGCATAAAAAAAATATAAATAATGCTTGATTATATAAAAAATATTTATTACAACAACTATTATTTATTTAAGGAGTCGTATAATGGTTAAAATTTTATTTAGTTTGTCTTTAATTTTTTCTTCTACAGCAGTCTTTGCAAATCCCACCCAATTTGATCGAAAGACAGTTCCAATTAGAAAACGTAACTTTTCAGAGGCATTTATTGAGAGACAACAGCAAGATTTTAACCAACGTATCTCAACAACAGATTCATCATTGGATGCTCTTTCTACAGGAACTGAACCTGAATCCAAAAGACAAAAAGGAACTGAAAAACTTCCTGCTCAACCCATTATGAGATTTAAACACCAATTTTCTCCCACAAATATGTCTGACGAGCCAAAAGATTTTAACCAACATATCTCAAGCCCTCCTTCTATAATGACGACAGATTCATCACTGGATGGCTTGTCTACAGGAACTGAATCTGGATCAAAAAGACAAAAGGGAACGGAGACCCTCTCTGTTCCATCCAGTACGAGTGCTAAATCTCAAGCTTCTAAAAGCAAATCAACATCCAACAAAGTTCTGAATAATTCAGGTGAAAAGAATGATTCAGTGGAAGAATTCTTAAAACGACAGCTTAAGTTACAAGGTGATGTTGAAATACCAAATAGCCTTCTTAAGAAGTTAAGTAAACAGACCGAGAAGTCAAAATATACTCCCTTCCAAAAAATTAAAATGGGATTGAAAGCCTTTGAAATCTCAAATAGTAGTCATGCGAAAAAAGCTAAAGAGATACTTGAAGACCCAGATTTTAAAGAGATGCCTCTTAGTACAATGACCGAGCGGTTAAGAGATATACACCGAGGCAGAATTCCCTGGGGAATTGAACTTGCAGCTTTTCTAAAAACCTTTAACCCCAATGTGATTGTCCCTCACGCCACATATCATAGAAGTACAGCTATAGAACCTAAAACTCTTCACAAGAAGCTGAAAGAAGAAGAGAACCTTCCTGTTGCTGATAATGTCAGAAAAACTTTAAGATCTTTGCTAAAACTTGAAGAAGATTTTGAAATACCATCTAACCTTGTTAACGAACTTATAAAAAAGGAGAACGAGCAACATTTCTCCCCTTCCCAAAGGATTAAAATACTTTTTAAATTCATGGAAAATCCTCAGGAAAAACGTAATAAAATGGCTCAAGAGCTGCTTGAGGACCCAGAATTTAAAACCTTTAAGAAAGGTAATCTTTATATAAGCTTCACTAAAATTAGAGACAGAAGTGTGGTTTGGGCAAATTCATTAATTAATTTTATTAAAGAAGTTAAGGAAAAGAAATCTTTAAAGCACTTTAGTAATCATGGTATTTCTACGACTACGACTTCTACGACGACTTCTTCTCGCTTACCTGTTTCTGAGGAAAAGGATCACACCCAATCCTTGGATAACCCTTCGCAAGATTCTTCTTCGACAGAGGAGGACGCAGACCTGTTGGTATCCTTCTTATCAAACAAAAATAACTAGGACGTATCGACTTTCACCTCTCTCCTTCTGAGAGAGGTGAATTTTTAGTTGAAAATTCAATGCATTAGTGAATAAAATTCCCATCATTTCATAAGAAAAACCTCTCTCATGAAACCCTGTTGGACGAATCGTGCTATCTATGATAAAAAATCCACCAATGACGTTAATTTAAGGAATAACTATGGTTGAAATGGTTATTTTGGTTGATAAAGAAGACCGCCCTTTAGGAACGCAAGAAAAACTTGCGGCTCACTTAATTCCCCAAAGGCATAGGGCATTTTCTGTCTTTATTTTCAATGAAAAAGGGGAAACCTTAATTCAGCTGCGTGCCCACGGAAAATACCATTCTCCAGGCCTGTGGGCCAATAGTTGTTGTGGACACCCCCGTCCGAGTGAGGAAGTCAATGAAGCTGCATGCCGCAGGCTTAGAGAAGAACTGGGATTTTCTTGTCCGTTGAGTTTTCTCACACCGGTTTGTTATACGTTGAAACTCGAAAAAGACTTATGGGAGCTTGAATATACGCATGTTTTTAAGGGATCATATGAAGGTCCTATAGAGGCAAATCCTGATGAAGTGTGTGAGATCAAATGGATATCCCCTGAGGATCTAAAGGCCCATGTTTTAAGTCATCCTGAGCAGTATGCCCGTTGGTTTCGACTTTATATCCTGAAGCATTTTGAGGCCATTTTTGAGCCCTCTTCTTCTGAAAGGCAGATAGCATGAGTCTTTCAATCAACCCTGAAGATAGGATTGGTGTTTCTTCTGAAGAAGCCCCAAAGCCAAAAAAGAAAAAAGCGCCCCCTCCGCCACCGCCTCCGAGGAAACCTCCTCGCGAGAAGAAGAGACGGTCTTTTGGGAGATGGCTCCTCGCCTGGTCATGCATTCTCTTGATTTGGCTAGGGTTTATTGGGGGCTGCTTTGTTCTGTGGTATAGCTATGATCTGCCTGATATTACTAAGCTGCAACAAACGGAACGCCGCCCAAGCATTACCGTTCTTGCAAAAGATGGGACAAAACTTGCCACCTACGGGGATCTGCATGGAAACATGGTTGATATTAAAAAACTTCCCCCCCACGTGGTCCAAGCCTTCTTGGCCATTGAAGATCGGCGGTTTTATTCCCACTTTGGGGTGGATCTCATTGGTCTTGCCCGCGCTATTTGGGTCAACTATAGGGCAGGTCATGTGGTTCAAGGGGGAAGTACCATTACCCAACAGCTCGCAAAAAACTTTCTTCAGTCTGAAA
>Ga0206848_1184_pt1 | contig 13158 bp, 10 predicted proteins | sample Alteio_BWOrgCont_18_FD_152635 | JGI IMG/M metagenome (GOLD analysis project Ga0206848, IMG submission 152635) | Enriched cells from forest soil in Barre Woods Harvard Forest LTER site, Petersham, Massachusetts, United States -... | ecosystem: Environmental > Terrestrial > Soil > Temperate forest >...
GATGCGCCCGTGCGGGGCCTCCGGCGCATGGTCCAGCGCCTGCTGAATCGTCATGAAATTGTCTGTGCTTGTAATCCCACCGCCGCCCTTGGGGTCGACTTTAACGTGGACATCTTGCGCCGCTGCGCCCACCGCGCCGGCCACAAATAAAGTTATTGCAAAAGTAAATTCACGCATCCACGCAAGGGTACGCCTGTAGCTTTACGCAGGCAATTGCGCGCTTATACGTCGGTCGTAACCGTTGTGCCGATCGTTGTGAATGCCGTTCCGATCTTACCGCTCAGCGTCCGCATGGAAGCAACGGCGCCAAGACCAATCAAAGCAGCAACCAGAGCGTACTCGATCAAATCCTGGCCGGATTCATCTTGAAGTAAGTTCAGCAACATCGTTTTGTAGTCGTTGATTTTCATGGCTCGTTCAGTATCGGCCTATTGCCGAACTTCACCCATCCTACGAACGGGTTAGCCAGAAAGTCACTGGTAACACCCGACGGAACTCATGGGCCATGCCTCAAAACAAGGCATGCTCGCCCACACCACGGCTTCTAACCACTAGCCACTAGCCACTAACCACTGCTTTTAGAACTCCCACCGCAGCAGCGTCGCGCCGACTGTAAATCCAGCGCCCACACTCGCCAGCAGAACCAGGTCGCCCTTCTTCAGCCGCCCAGTCTCAATCGCGGTATTCATGGCCAGCGGAATCGTACCCGCTGTCGTGTTTCCAAACCGATCAATATTGATAATCACGCGCTCTTCCGGCATTCCCAGCCGCTCCGCCGTTGAAAGAATGATGCGCTTGTTCGCCTGGTGCGGAATAAAACATCCCAGCTCTGCGCCGGTCACATCATTGCGCTGTAGCAGAATCTCGGTAGCTTCAGACATCTTCCGCACTGCAAACTTGTAAACCGTCTGCCCATCCTGGTGGACGAAGTGCTGCTTCTTGTCCACCGTCTCATGGCTTGCCGGCAGCAACGATCCACCCGCCGGCATATTCAGCGATGGCGCCCCCGATCCATCCACCTCGTGGTGGAAGTCGATCAACCCAATCTCACCCTCTTCGCATGGTTCAATCAGCACCGCGCCGGCACCGTCACCAAACAGAATGCACGTGTTCCTGTCTGTGTAGTCGATGATCGAGCTCATCACGTCCGCACCGATGACCAGGACCTTCTTGTGCGCTCCGCTCTCCACCAGCTTCGCACCAACCTGCAACGCGTACGGAAATCCAGAACACGCCGCCGACAGATCGAATCCCCACGCACCTGGACATCCCAGCTTGTTCTGCACCAGGCAAGCCGTCGACGGGAAAATCATGTCCGGCGTCACGGTTGCGATCACGATCGCTTCAATCTCTTCCGGCTTCACGCCGCGCTTGGCCAGGCAAATTTTTGCCGCTTCCACCGCCAGGTCACTCGTCGCCACGCCCTTTTCTACGATGTGCCGTTCGCGGATGCCAGTCCGCTCCGTGATCCACTTGTCGTTGGTCGCCACCATCTGTTCCAGCTCAGCATTGGTCAGCACGCGCGGAGGAACATACGTTCCCACCGAGGAAATCTTCGCGCGGACTGAATGCCGCGGCTTCAACGTCAGGCTCAACAGGGCTCCTCCCACTTACAAAACACGACACAGAGAATCTTATCGCGCCCACGCACTCACGGCTGCGAAATTGCCATCCCTTCGCCGCTTCATGCCATGTTGTTATGGGGATATAAGAAGTTAAAAAGTACCGGGTTACCCTACTGCGCCCGTATTGGCCCGTTACCGTTGCTTCCTTCCGGACCTGGCGGGGTTGGCGGGAATACGTCGCGTAGGACCCGGCACAGAACTTAGTTTACCAAACTTGCCCGATTCTCATTTTTTTGAATCTGTCATCCTGAGCGAAGCGAAGGATCTGCTTTTGCTAAACGTGGCAACCACCCTCACGCTGCCTTGCGCTTCAACCCACCCGGCTTCAAGTTCATCGTCTTCGACGTCTTATATAGCTTCCAAATCCCCCACGCCGAGCACCCCAGGATCACCGTCCACAGCACGATCATCACCGGCATTCCCCACTTCGCGCTGAACTCCGACCACAGCCGCAGCACGTGCCTGCCATAATGCACACCCAGCCACACCGCCAACGCATGACGCACCAACCGGCTTACGGTAAACGCCCACATAAATTTCTTGCGCGACATCTTCACCGCACCCGCCACCAGCACAAACGCCGACAGCGGCATCGGCGGCGGCAACAGCGCCGGCAAACTCACCGCCAAAATCGCGTGCTCCTCCATCCAGCGCGTCACTCGTGCAAGCAGCTTTGGCGGAACATGCTTATGCAGAAAACTCATCCCACCTGCTTGCCCTACCGCATGCGAAATCAATCCGCCCAGCGCCGACCCCGCCGTCGCCACGGCGACCAGCAGAAACACATTCTCGTGCGCCGCCGCATAGACAATCAGCATGATGTCTGTCACTCCCGGAATCGGCAGCGGCACAAACGAGCTGTCCACAATCGAAACCAGGAACAACCCGACCACTCCCAGGTGGAAGAAAAAATGCACCACTGGGCTCTGTATATGGTGCGGCGGCTGCGCAGCCAGCAGCGCGATGGCGAATATCACAACAGTCTTCATGCTGGTCATAAGACGTCCGTCACAGCGCCACAGACGCCGTAGATTCCAATGTCACTGGTAAACTTTAAGTCTATGCGAAATTTGTCCGGCAATCAGATTCGAGAAGAGTTCCTGCGGTTTTTTGAAGGCAAGGGCCATCGCCGCGTACACTCCTCATCGCTGGTCCCGGCCAACGACCCCACGTTGCTCTTCACCAACGCGGGCATGAACCAATTTAAAGACGTCTTCCTCGGCGCCGAAACCCGCGATTACACCCGCGCCGCCACCTCGCAAAAGTGCGTCCGTGCCGGCGGCAAGCACAACGATCTCGAAAACGTCGGCTTCACCCGCCGCCACCACACCTTCTTCGAGATGCTCGGCAACTTCTCCTTCGGCGACTACTTCAAGCGCGATGCCATTGCCTACGCATGGGAGCTGCTCACCTCGCCCGAATGGTTCGGCATCGACAAAGAAAAACTCTACGTCACCATCTTCGAAGGCGACGCCTCCGTCCCACGCGACGATGAGGCCGAAAAATTCTGGCTCGAAGTCGGCGTTCCAAAATCGCGCATCTTCGAGCTCGGCGCCAAGGACAACTTCTGGGCCATGGGCGACACCGGCCCCTGCGGCCCCTGCTCAGAAATCTATTTCGACCTAGGCCTCGCCGCCAGCGAGACCGGCGAAGACCAGCCCTTCGGCCACGACGACCAGCGCTACATGGAGATCTGGAACCTCGTCTTCATGCAGTTCGACCGCAGCTCCGACGGCGTCCTCACACCACTCCCCAAGCCCTCCATCGACACCGGCATGGGTCTCGAACGCATCGCTTGCGTCCTGCAAGGCAAGCTCTCCAACTACGAAAGCGATCTCTTCACTCCACTCATCGCCGCCGCCGCAAAACTTACAAACTTCAATGCAACAAAATCCTCGACCATCAATGAAACGATGACTTCGGCTCTCGATGGAGCGAAGACGACAAGCCCGGAAGAATCTGAGCGCCAACGGCGCGGCGACATACCAGCCCAGGGCGTAGCCCTGGGTACAGGCCCAGTTAAATCTCAGAGGGCCGAAGCCCCGACCTCAACCGGCCTCAAACCCGCCGAGATCGACCACCTCGCACTCTCCGATGAAAAAGGCGCCGCCTCCCTCCGCATCATCGCCGACCACGCCCGCGCCGCTACATTCTTAATCTCCGATGGCATCCTTCCCTCCAACGAAGGCCGCGGCTACGTCCTTCGCAAAATCCTTCGCCGCGGCATCCGCCATGGCCGCTTACTCGGCCAGGAAAAACCATTCATGCACGAGATGGTTCTTGCAGTGCGCGATGAGATGAAGGCCGCATATCCAGAACTCGTCGACACCACCGACCGCGTTGCAAAAATCGTTCTTGGAGAGGAACAGCAATTTGCACGTGTACTGCTGAGCGGATTCGATGAATTGCAAAAGCTAATCGATGGGGTACTGGACAGGCACGTTACCGTTAAAGGTCATTTTGTCGACTCTCTTTCGGAAAATGATCCGGACTTCGGCAAAAAAGATGATCCGACCCTACGCAAAGTACTGTCCCTCTCTCCAGTTCTTTCGGGACGTGATGCATTTCGGCTCTATGAGACCTTTGGTCTCCCAAAGGACTTTATCGCGGATGCGGTTCGTGATGCTGGACTTGACTTCGATGAGCCCGGCTTCGAGCGCGCCAAAGAAGAAGAGCAATCCCGCGCCCGCGCCTCCTGGAAGGGCGGCAATCAAAAATCCGCTTCTCCCGTCTACCGCGAACTCCCCAAGACCGAGTTCGAAGGCTACTCCGCTCTCCGCGTCGACGGCGCAAAGGTCCTCGCGCTCGTCAAAGACGGCCTCGGCGTCCAGCAATTAGGTCCCGGCGAGTCCGGCGAAGCTGTTCTCGACGCCACCAGCTTCTACGCCGACTCCGGCGGACAAGTCGGCGATGTCGGCTGGCTCTATTCCGGCGACCACAACACCGTTGTCGCCGAAGTCCTCGGCTGCAAAAAGCCTGTGCAAGGTGTCTTCGCCCATCAAATCCTCACCAAACAGCCATTGGCTGTTGGTGACGTTATAGATACCGTAGTCAACGGCGAAGTCCGCAACGCCGTCATGCGCAACCACACCGGCACGCACTTGCTGCACGCCGCTCTGCGCCAGGTGCTTGGCACGCACGTCAAGCAGGCCGGCTCGCTCAACGACCCCAACCGTCTCCGCTTCGACTTCTCTCACTTCGCCGGAGTCGCCGACGAAGAACTCGCCGAAGTCGAATCCATCGTCAACGCGCAGGTGCTCGCCAACACGCCCGTCGAAACGCTCGTCGATGTGCCCATCGACCAGGCCATCCACGACCTTGGCGCAACCGCGCTCTTCGGCGAAAAGTACGGCGACCTCGTCCGCGTCGTCCGCATCGGCGGCTTCTCCACCGAGCTCTGCGGCGGCACGCATACCGCCGCCACCGGAGAAATCGGCTTGCTCAAACTCGTCGGCGAATCCGCCGTCGCCAGCGGCACGCGCCGCGTTGAAGCCGTCACCGGCACCGGCTCGCTCGCTGAATTCCGCCGCGATGCCGGCGTCTCCAAAGTAGCCGCGCACTTTATCGGCACCGGTACGCCTGACGCCGACACGCTCCGCTCGCGCCTCGCCGCGCAGGAAGAAGAGATGAAGAAGCTCCGCCGCGAGCTCGAGCAGATGCGCATGAAGTCCGCCTCCGCCGCAACCGCCGATGCAGCTTCGTCCGCCGTCGAAGTCAGCGGCATCAAGGTCCTCGCGCAGCGCGTCGATGCACTCGACAAATCGCAGATGCGCAATCTCGTCGACGAGCTCCGCGGCAAACTCGGCTCCGGCATCGTCGTCCTTGGCGCGGCCACGCCCGAAGGCAAAGCCTCGCTCATCGTCGGCGTCAGCAAAGACCTCACAGGCCGCATCCAGGCTGGAAAGATCGTTGGCGCACTCGCCGTCAAAGTTGGCGGCAAAGGCGGCGGCCGTCCTGACCTCGCCGAAGCCGGCGGCTCAGACATCTCCGCACTCGACACCACCCTCGCCTCCGCCCCCGAAGTGGTTGCATCGCTGCTCGCTTAACCTTCAATCCACCTCGCTCTTGCTTTCCGCCGTGCCCACTGCGAAACCTCCGCGTCCGCCGCGTTAGAGCTTTTGCTCTTGTCTTTGTTTTCCATTGCGTACATTGCGTTTAAACTTTGCGTCCTTTGCGTTCAAGGCTTTTGCTCTTGCCGTTGCCTGTTTCATCTCCCAAACAGGTACACAACTCAGCACCCGTCCCCGAATTCCCTCTCGCTCCACCGCCCAAAAACCTAGACTGTCATCAGCATGTGCTGCAGCAGAAAAAACACGTTCCGCCGCGTCCTTCTCGCTGCGACGCTCGCCAGCGTCTGCGGAGCCTCCGCGCAAACTCCTGCTCACATAAAACCTGTTACCACCACATCAGCTCCGCGCGCGCTCGTCACCGGCATCCGCCACTGGTCTACTTCCACGTACACTCGCGTCGCTATTGACCTCGGCAATCAGGTCGAGTTTGAAGCCGCCCGCGTAAAAGATCCCGACCGCATTTACTTCGATCTCCACAACGCGCGCCTCTCGCCTGAACTCGCCGGCAAAACTTTCTCTGTCAACGATGGCGGCTTCCTCACCCGCATCAGTGCCGCGCAAATCTCTCCCGAGCTCACCCGCGTCGTCCTCAACGTCCGCGACCTCAAGCAGTATTCCGCTTTCCTTCTTCCCAATCCCTACCGCCTCATCATCGATATCCACGGCATCCCCGACCCTCACGCCAAACCCACACCACCGGCTCCCAAGCCCGCACCTGCGCCCGCGACCGCTCCGCAAACTCCAGCGGCTGTCGAAATTTCTTCACTCCCACCCATGCCCGTCACCGCGCCGGAGCTCGCTGCCGTCAGCCGCGAACCCAGCAAAGTTGCCGGCACGCACCACCCCACCTCGCAACCCGTCGTCTCCAACGCCGAAGCGCCGCCGCCAGACACCTTTGCCGCCAGCGCCCATGGCAACCACCCCAACGATCCCGCATTCGCCGCCAAGCCTGCTGCTAAACCAACTACAACCACCGCCCACGCAGCTCCACCAACACCCGCACCCGCTGCTGCATTACCAACTACCGAAACCTCCGGCCATCCCACAGCTGCCGCTCCCCCGACCGCCGACGGCGAAACGCTCGTCCGCGCGCTCGGCCTCAAGATCAATCGCATTGTCATCGACGCCGGCCACGGCGGGCACGATTCCGGCACCCTCGGCGTCGGCGGCATCCGCGAAAAAGATGTTGTGCTCGACGTAGCTCTTCGCCTCGGCAAGCTTCTGCACGATCGTCTCGGCGCGGAGATCGTCTACACCCGCTCCGACGATACTTTTATTCCGCTCGAAACCCGCACCGCCATCGCCAACAAGGCGCAGGCCGATCTCTTCATCAGCATCCACGCCAATAGCTCACCGGAAGCCGAAGTGCGCGGCGTTGAAGTTTATTACCTCAACTTCACCAGCGACCCCGATGCCATGCGCGTCGCCGCTCGCGAGAACGCCGTCTCCAATCAAAGCGTCCATGACCTCTCTGACCTCGTAAAGAAGATCGCGCTCAAAGACAAGATCGAAGAATCCAAAGAGCTCGCCGCAGACGTCGATACCTCGCTTTACGGCGGCCTCACCAAGGGCAATGCCGACCTGCGTAATCGCGGCGTCAAGAAAGCTCCCTTCGTCGTCCTCATCGGCGCCAACATGCCCAGCATCCTTGCCGAGATCAGCTTCGTCACCAACAAAGACGATGCTGCCGAGCTCAAAAAGCCTGAATACCGCGAACGCGTCGCCGAAAGCCTTTATGCCGGCGTTGCGCGCTACGCCGAAGGCATCAACGGCCACAAATCCCACCCCACACCCACCCAGCGCGCCGCCCGCTAACCCCTACTGCCTTCGCCGCGTTCCGCTGCGCCCTCCGCGCCCGCTGCGTTTGTCTTTGCTTTTGTCTTTCCATTGCGTCCATTGCGCTTCAACATTGCGCCCATTGCGTTCAAAGCTTTTGCCTTTGCTTTCAGCCTCAGCCCGCCAATTTCTCCGCTATCATCTTTCACATACCCAAATCCAGGAGCCCCCCATGGCAGAGTTCACCTTTTACGAGCAGCAGCAGATGATCGCCGGCCTCACCCAGGAACAGAAGAACTATTTCCAGGCCCGCTACGCCGCCGAGAGCAAAGACCGCATGACGCTCCTCCTTGTCAGCATCTTCCTCGGCAAGTTTGGCGTCGACCGCTTCATGATGGACGACGTCGGCATGGGCCTTCTCAAGCTCTTCACCCTCGGCTGCTGCGGCGTGCTTTGGATCATCGATATCTGCACCATCACCGAGCGTGTCGACACCTACAACCGCCGCAAGGCCGCAGAGATCATGGCCGCCCTCCAGCAAGCCCCGCCCACGCCTCCACCATCCATAGCGCCGCCTCCCGCTGCCTAACCACAATCTGGGTGCCCCATCCTCGACCGGCAGCTTTATCGTCAGGCAGGGTGGGGTGCTTTTTGCTTTCCTCTGCGTCCTCCGCGTAACCACCGCGCCCACTGCGTTTAGCTTTTGCCTTCCATTGCGTACATTGCGTTAAACTTTGCGTCCTTTGCGTTCAAGGCTTTTGCTTTTGCTCTTCGCCTCAACACCGCACAGCACCTCACGGCGCTATCATCTTCTAAAGAATGCTCGCCGAAATCATCGCCGTCGGTTCCGAGATGCTCACACCGCATCGCCAGGACACCAACTCCCTCTTCCTCACCGCCGGCCTCAATGACCTTGGCGTCGAAGTCGGCTTCAAAACCATCGTCGGCGACAATCCCCGTCACCTCGTCGAAGCCATCCACAACGCCCTCCGCCGTGCCGACATCCTCATCTTCTCCGGCGGCCTCGGCCCCACAGAAGACGACCTCACCCGCGAGTGCGTCGCGGAAGCCCTGCATCTCGAACTCTTCACCAACTCTGACGTCGTCATTGCATTGCAGGAACGTTTCAAAGCTCGCCGCATGGAGATGCCGCCCAACAATCTCAAGCAGGCGCAGGTCCTCGAAGGCGCCGAGCTTCTGATGAATCCCAATGGCAGCGCGCCCGGCCAGTGGCTTGAAACCGTCATCCGCACCGCTGACGGCCATACTCATCGCCGTCTGCTAATCCTTCTTCCTGGCCCTCCCAACGAGCTTAAGGCGTTGTTCACGCAAGAAGTTCGTCCACGCCTCGCAGATGTTCTCCCTCCCAGCTTTCTCGCGCGACGCGTCCTGCGCATGGCGCTCATTCCGGAAAGCACCGTCGACGCTCGTACCTCGCCCATCTATCGCCGCTTCACGGATGTCGAAACCACCATCCTCGCCGGTCACGGAGAAATCCAGCTCCATTTTCTCTGCGCGAAATCCACGCAGGAAGAAGCCGAAGACCGCGTCGACCAGCTCGTCGAACTCATCGAGCGCGAAATGGGCGATGACATTTTTTCTTCTGACGGCGAATCTCTCGAAGAGATCGTCCTCCTCATGCTCGGCCTGCGGGGCTTCACGCTCTCCGTCGCAGAAAGCTGCACCGGCGGTCTGCTCTCTGAGCGCCTCACTGCCATCCCCAACGCCTCGCGCAATTTTCTCGGCGGCGCAGTCGTCTACTCCAATGATCTAAAAGTCGGCCTCTGCAAAGTTCCAGCCAAGCTCATCCAGCAAAACGGGGCTGTCAGCCCTGAGGTTGCACGCGCCCTCGCTGAAGGCATTCGCGAGCGCACCAAGGCTTCGCTCGGCCTCAGCATCACCGGCATCGCCGGCCCCTCCACACTTGATGGCCCCGACGAAGGCAAACCCGTCGGCCTCGTCTACATCGGCCTCGCCGACGAAGAAGACACGCAGGTCAAACGCTTCATGATTCCCGGCGACCGCAACCGCATCCGCCTCTGGGCCACTCAGCACGCCCTCGAAATGCTCCGCCACTCTCTGCAGTAACGTTTTTGCTTTTCGCCGCGCACCACTGCGTTCTCTGTGCCCGCTGCGTTTGCAGTTGCCTTTGCTTTTCCTTTGCGCACCTTGTTTTTAAACTTTGCGACCTTTGCGTTCAAAGCTTTGCTTTTGCCTTTGCACCTCTTGTTACACTCAACAACGGCATGACCCTCTGGCTCCTCATCCTCGCCGCCTCTTATCTCCTCGGCTCCATCCCCGTCGGATACCTCCTCGTCCTTGCCTTCCGCAAAGAAGACGTGCGCGAGACCGGCAGCGGCAACATCGGCGCCACTAACGTCGCGCGCACCGGCGGCAAAGGCCTCGGCATCGCCACGCTTCTGCTTGACGCCCTCAAAGGCTACCTCGCCGTCCGCCTCGCCATGCACTTCGCACCCACCATCGGCGGAGTCGTCTCCACCCTCGCCATCGCAGCCGCAGTCGCTGCAGTCGTCGGACACATCTTCACCGTATGGCTTGGCTTCAAAGGCGGCAAAGGAATCGCCACAGCCCTCGGCGTCTTTATCGCTCTCGTTCCCCTCGTCGCGCTCGGAGCCTTCGGCATCTTCGTTATCGCCTTCGCCATCTCGCGCTTTGTCTCGCTGGCTTCCATCGCCGCCGCCGCGAGCATTCCTTTGCTCGCACTCTGGCTTGTTCCGCAGCACACACCCGCTCTTCTTTTAGGATTGAGTACCATCTCTCTGCTCAGCATCATCAAGCACCACGCCAACATCGCGCGCCTGCTCAACGGCACCGAAAGCAAATTCGCCAGTAAAAAGAAGGTGGCCGCATGAGCCGCATTGCAGTCATTGGTGCCGGCTCCTGGGGCACCGCACTCGCCATCTCCCTCGCACGTCGCGGAGGCCACGATCTCACCCTCTGGGCCCATCGCGCCGCACATGCCGAAGAAATCTCCGCCCACCACGAGAACCTCACCTACCTCAAGGGCTACCCCGTCCCCGCCGAAATCCGCCTCACAGCCTCGCTCGACGAAGCCATCGCTGGCGCGGAAATTTTGCTCTGCGTCACGCCCTCGCAGGCGCTGCGCTCCATCATGCAGCAGATTGGCCCCACGCTCACCAGCGATCAAGTCCTTCTCTCCGCCAGCAAGGGCATCGAAGAAAAAAGTTTTCTGCGCATGTCGCAGGTCATGCAGCAGTACGCGCCCAAAAATCCTATCGGCACACTCGGCGGCCCATCCTTCGCGCAGGAAGTCGCTGCCGCCATGCCTACGGCCATCACCATCGCCACCAATGAAGAACCCCTCGGCAAATCCCTGCAGGACGCCTTCACCTCCAGCTCGCTGCGTGTCTACCGCAATGAAGATGTTCCCGGCACCGAGCTCGGTGGCGCGTTAAAAAACGTCATCGCCCTCGCCGCCGGCGTTGTCACCGGCCTCGAGCTCGGCAACAACGCCGCCGCTGCTCTCATCACTCGCGGCATGGTCGAAATCACGCGCCTCGCCATCGCCTGTGGCGGCCGCGCGGAAACCATGTCCGGCCTCTCCGGCATCGGCGATCTCGTTCTCACCTGCACCGGAGGCCTCTCCCGCAATCGCGCTGTCGGCATCGAGCTCGGCAAAGGCCGCAAGCTCCCTGAAATTCTTGCCGGCCTCAAAGGCAAAGTTGCGGAAGGTGTGCGCTCTACCACCGCTGCCCTCGGCCTCGCCCAGCGCTACGGCGTCGAGATGCCCATCACCGAACAGATGGCCGCCATCCTCCACGAAGACAAATCCCCGCTCGACGCCATCCGCGATCTCATGGCCCGCCCCGGCCGTACAGAATAACTCCGCAAAGGTTTACATCTCGCGCAAAAATATTTTCTCCACGCAGAAAAATTTCTTGCGCGTTTTTTGAAACCCTCACCGCACATCCCCGTCACAACCTGCGGAATGACGTTGGGCCGTGCCTGCCACGCTCTCAATGTCTCCGCTTCATCGGGCCAGTCGTTGCAGCTGCTGCTTTCGTTATGAGAGGTGTCTCTCCGTGTCTACAAGATCTCGTTTTCTCGTCCTCGCTTCACTCGCACTCATCGCCGGCTGCAGCAACGGCGCACCCACTTCAACATCGACCACCACTACAACGACGACGACAACGCCTGTCACCATCCCCAATCTTCAGCCCTTCGCAGACGCCACCGGCAACGTCTCCACCTACACCACCGCCGGCGTTATCGACGAGTCCACGCCCTTCTTCGCCTCACTCGGCACCAACGGACGCACTTGCTTCACCTGCCACCAGGCCGCGCAGGGCATGAGCATGACGCCCGCCGCCAACACCACACTCTTCAATTCCACCAAGGGCACCGACCCTCTCTTCGCCGCCATCGATGGCGCAAACTATCCCACCGCACCCACCGGCGATCTCGCCTCGCACAGCCTCATCCTCAACAACGGCCTCATCCGCATCGCGGAAACCCTTCCTGCCGGCACGCAGTTCACCATCACTGCTCTCAGCGATCCCTACGGCTGCGCCATCGTCACCGATCCCGCAACTGGCCGCCCCACCATCTCCGTCTACCGCCGTCCGCTGCCCAGCTCCAGCCTCATCTTCCTCAGCAACGTCATGTGGGATACGCGCGAGACCATCTCTCCACTCGCCACAGCTTCCACATTCTCAAACAACCTCACCGCAGACCTCACGCAGCAGTTGCTTGACGCCGTCAGCATCCACGCGCAAGGCACCGCCGTTCCCACCTCTGCCGAGCAAGCCAGCATCCTCGCACTCGAGCAAGGCCTCTTCACCGCGCAGGCTTCTGATAGCGCAGCCGGCTCGCTCTCCTCTAACGGCGCTACCGGCGGAGCAACCGTTCTGGCCGGAGTCAACTACTATCCCGGCATCAACGACGCCTTCGGTGGAGACCCACAAGGCAAAGCCTTCAACCAAAATGTATTCACTCTCTTCAATGCCTGGAACAACAGCACCAACGCCGCGCAAGCCAGCATCGCGCGCGGCCAGGGCATCTTCAACAACGCTCCACTCAACATCGCCAATGTCTCCGGTCTCAACACCAACAACACCGCGCTCGGTAACCCCGGCGGCATCCCCGGGACTTGCGCCACCTGCCACGACACTCCCAGCATCGGCAACCACTCCCTGCCCCTGGTCATGGATACCGGCCAGGCCGACATCGCCGGCAATGTCACCGGCAACGGCCTCGTCAATGGACTCGCGCAACTCTCGCAGCCCACGCTTCCCGTCTTCCAAATCACCGGATGCAAGAACGCCGCCAACCAGGCCGTCACTTATGTCACCAGCGATCCTGGCAAAGCTCTCCTCACCGGCCTCTGCTCTGACGTCAATCGCGTGAAGGTCCCCATCCTCCGCGGCCTCGCTGCACGCGCACCATACTTCCACAACGGTTCGGCAACCAGCCTCACTCAGGTCGTCAATTTCTACGACGCCCGCTTCGGCATGGGCCTCAACCCCCAGCAGAAGCAAGACCTCGTCAACTTCCTCAGCGCCCTCTAGTGTCATCAGCAGCCAACTAGAACGCACCGGATGCCCCATTTCCCTCGCACTTGGGGGACGTGGGTTTGCACGATTCATCGGCTGCCTTTGCCTTCCTCCGCAACCTCCGCGCAACCGCCGCGTCCACTGCGTTTAGCT
>Ga0206848_1185_pt1 | contig 13141 bp, 12 predicted proteins | sample Alteio_BWOrgCont_18_FD_152635 | JGI IMG/M metagenome (GOLD analysis project Ga0206848, IMG submission 152635) | Enriched cells from forest soil in Barre Woods Harvard Forest LTER site, Petersham, Massachusetts, United States -... | ecosystem: Environmental > Terrestrial > Soil > Temperate forest >...
CATCTCCTGGTCTTCACGTGCAAAGTATTGTATTACGCTGATGCCGGAGATATGCTCGGCCAAAAAGGTATTTAAATGCGCTACTTGGGTACGCACTTCCTGGAATGATGATTTTATAGCCTCCTTAAATACATAAGTTGATGCAAAAAGAAATGGCATGGGGATAAGGGTAATTAGCGCAAGCTTCCAATCGCTGTGTAGCATAATACCAATTACCACTATTACCAGCAGCAAATCGCCCATAATAGAAATTAAACCTTCCGAAAAAATATCGGCAATGGTTTCTAAATCAGATACTGTACGGGTTATCAACACGCCAATGGGTGTTCGGTCAAAATATTTTAAGCGAAGGCTGGTAATGTGGTTAAAAATATCGATCCGCAAATCGCGTATTACCGATTCACCCAGCCAGTTGGTAATAAAGGTTTGATAATATTGCGCGGCGGTTTGTATAACCAACTGGCACAGCATTAACCCCACCATAAAAACCAAGCCGTTATAGTTGCTTTTCAATATATAATCATCCAGCGTTCGTTGTATCAGCATGGGTTGTACAACAGCTATGCCGGCCAAAAAAATGGTTAAAAAAACCGCTGTTATAAATATTCTTTTGTAGGGTTTAACATAGTGGAGTACACGCCTTAGCAAACCCCAATCCAGCGCTTTGCCGGTAACTGCTGTTTTGCCTGTCGGTGCCGGTGTTGTTATATTTCCGGCTAAAGGCTGGGTAGTATTTGAACCTATATCTTGTTTATTATCGCTCACTAACCAAAGGTAAGGTATAATTATAAGATGGAAAATTAAAGATGCATTATCACCTTATAAATACGGATATTTTACTTCTGTTAAATAAAGCCCGCATGCCGGTACCGATGTGCCCGCTTTACTGCGGTTTTTACTTTCTATTACCGCGCGCACACCTTCGGGGTCCATTTCCTTCCGGCCCACTTCAAGCAGGGTGCCAACAATGGCGCGTACCATATTGCGCAAAAAGCGGTCGGCAGAAATATGGAATATCATTCCATCATCTGTTTTAACCCATTCTGCTTTAAAAATTTTGCAGTTATTTGTTTTTACCTGGGTGTTTGATTTGCTGAAACAGCTAAAATCAGTGTATTCCATTATAATTTTAGCCGCGCGGTTCATTAACTCCATATCCGGCACATCGCGTAATTGCCACGAATATTTGTTTTTAAACGGGTCTTTATGGAAATGGATATGATATTCATACGATCGCGAAGTAGCGTCAAAGCGCGCATGTGCCCCGGCAGCAACAGGGATAATATTTTTTATCGCTATATCGGGTGGTAAAATGGCGTTAAGGCTCCTCAGTAAATTGCCGCTTACTGCCGGCCCGGTTTCTTCGTCAAAAAACCCTTCATTATCAAAATGCGCAAAAAACTCACCGGCATGTACGCCTGTATCTGTACGTCCGCAACCCAGGGTTTCAGTGGGATTTCGTAAAACAGTGCTTAACGCGTTGTTTAAAATCTCCTGTACGCTTATAGCGTTAGGTTGTAGCTGCCAGCCATGGTAATTGGTGCCATCATAGGCCAATTCGATAAAAAAACGTTTTTGCTCGCTCACGATGCAAAGTTAATAAACGCTTTTTAAGTATCCCCACCGCTAAACAGCTGATTAATATATATTTATTATAAAATAAATATTTTTTTCAAAATAAATATTCTATATATTTATCAGCGGTTATTGTAAAAAAGTTGATACATGATTGTGTGTATCAATTTTATCAATAAGCAACCATTATAAGCACCCCTAATTAAAATTAAACTAATAATTTCCCCTGCGTGATGAAAAATTACGATGTATTAAACCCATTTAATGAAGCCGAAATCGGATTAGACCTTGTAGCTTTTGAAAAAAAGCCCTATGCCGAAAAATTAAAAAGATTTTCACATTGGGCATCAGAAACTATACAAAAGGGCTTATTATGGTCAACCTTTTTATATATACCCTTTTATTTTTTAATGCTGTATTCTAATGTGCTTCATCTCATTAGTATAAATAGCATATATTATTTACTGTCATATTTCATTCTCATACTCTGCTTAATTTTAACAAATAGGGAAAGCTATACTTTTAAATAAAAGCTGTTTATATAGCCGCCTTTATATTTAATCATATTTCTATCTTTGCGATATAGATTTTTAAAAACATGCTGCAAAGAATACAAACTGTTTACCTGCTTTTAGCCAGCCTTGCCATATTTGCCCTTTTTATTTTTCCGCTAGCCCATAATGTTTATGTAAATGGTGTTCCCATAAATATCACTGCTACGGGTACTTATATTGATACCGGCGGCCAGCAGGCCATTAAGGATCATTTTGCGGCGCTTGCCGCAGTTACTGCTATAGTGGGCATCGTACCATTAATCGTTATTTTCCTTTATAAAAACCGTAAACAGCAAATTACTTTATGCTATAGTACCATACTGGTTATTATTGGCTATAGTTTTTGGCTTGCGCAAAGCGCAAAAACTGTTACCGGCGGCGTAACCCTTGCGCCCGCTAATTTTGGTATTGGTTTGTTTCTGTGCCCTTTTAGTATATTGTTGTTGATACTGGCCATCAAAGGCATACAGCGCGATGAAAAGCTGGTAAAATCGGCCGATAGGTTACGCTAAATAGTGCGTGTTGTTATGTGCTCTGTAACAACACTTTGAAATACAAAAAATAAACCCTACCTTTGCGCCCGATTTGGCGATGTTGCCAAATTCGTTATTTAAATTCATGAACCCATTTATTGAACTGGGAATCCGTCATGATATTGTTAATGCCATCTCTGAGTTAGGATTCGAAAATCCTACGCCAATCCAGGAACAGTCAATTCCGGTATTGTTAACAGGCAGCAACGATTTTGTCGGATTAGCCCAAACCGGGACCGGTAAGACTGCTGCCTTTGGACTGCCATTATTAGAACTACTGGATTTCGAAGAAAATTATCCGCAGGCACTAATTTTGTGCCCAACGCGCGAACTTTGTTTACAAATTACAAATGATTTGAACAACTACGCCAAAAATATGCCCCACGTACACGTGGTGGCCGTATATGGTGGTGCAAGTATTTCAGCTCAACTACGCCAAATTAAACGCGGTGTGCAAATTGTTGTTGCCACACCGGGGCGTATGCTCGATATTATCAACCGTAAAGCGATTGATTTTTCGCAGGTTAAATATGTAGTTTTAGATGAAGCTGATGAAATGCTCAACATGGGCTTTCAGGAAGACATTGACAGTATTTTATCTACTACACCCGACGAGAAAAAAACCTGGCTGTTCTCGGCCACTATGCCTACAGAGGTTCGCAGGATCGCGAAAAAATACATGACCGATCCTTTTGAGCTTACCATGGGCACAAAAAACACAGGCAACGAAAACATTGAGCACGAGTATTATATCATCCGTGCCCGTGATAAGTATGCCGCTTTTAAACGTATTGTTGATTTTAACCCTGAGATTTTTGGTATCGTATTTTGCCGTACCAAAATAGAAACACAGGAAATTGCCGAATCGCTGATTAAAGACGGTTATAATGCCGACTCATTACACGGCGACCTTTCGCAGCAACAACGTGATAAAGTAATGAAACGCTACCGCGAACGCAGCTTGCAGTTGCTTATTGCTACTGATGTTGCCGCACGTGGTATTGATGTTAATGATGTAACACACGTAATTAATTATTCGTTACCTGATGAACTTGAAAATTACACCCACCGTAGCGGCCGTACAGCCCGCGCCGGAAAAACAGGTGTATCAATCTCTATTATTAACGGTAAAGAACTTGGCAAAATACGCCAGATTGAGCGCGTTATAGGCAAAAAATTTGTTAAGTGCGAAATACCAACCGGCTTTGATGTTGTTGAAAAACAATTATTTGCCCTAGTACATAAAGTACACAACGTTGAAGTTAACGAACAGCAAATTGAACAATATACTCCACGTATAATGGAAGAGTTTAAAGAGCTGAGCAAAGAAGATATTATTAAACGTTTTGCTTCGCTTGAGTTTAACCGCTTTTTAGATTATTACAAAAACGCGCCAGATTTGAACGCGCCGGTTGATGATCGCAGGTCGTTTGATGGCGAGCGCGGCGGTGACCGTGGCGAACGCGGTTTTGAACGCGGCCCTCGCAGCAGTGGTGGCGGCAAATCAGAATATACCCGTTTATTTATAAACTTAGGTTCTGTTGATGAATTTAACCGCGGCGATTTGCTGGGTTACATTTGCAACAACTCCAAAATAAGCGGCCGTACCGTTGGTAAAATTGATGTTAAAGGCGTGTACTCATTTTTTGGAGTACAACACGATGATGTAAGTAAAGTTACCGAAGCCTTTAAAGGTATTGACTTTAAAGGCCGCGAGGTGAGGATAGAAGTATCAGGCGAAGGCACCAGCAGCAGCAGGCCGGAAGGTGGTAGGCGCGAAGGCGGTTACAGCAGCAGGCCAAGTGGCGAACGCCGTGAAGGTGGCTATAATAAGCCCGCAGGTGGTGGCGAAAGGCGCGAAGGCGGCTTTAACCGCGAACGCAGCAATACCGGCGGTAACGCAGGCGGTGGTTTCCGTGATTTTTCGGGCAAACGCCGCGAGGATCGTCCTGAACGCCGCAGAAGGTTCTAAATTCTTATACTGTTTTTAACAGTGATTTAGTTTGATTTGATGAAGCCTCCTTTAACCGGGAGGCTTTTTTATTTGGTAAAAGCCATGCTTACCGAATCTGGTGTAAACAGCTTGAGCTGATGGTCGTCCAGCTTTTGTATTACATATTTGGTGTAGGGTAGGTTGCCTTCAAACGAGGTATAAATGGTATCGCCTTTTACAAAATAATCCTCCGGCTCCGGCGAATCGCTTTCCATGGTGAAGGTTTTATCGGTTATTTTAAGTTTGCTTTTATCACTTTTTGATACCCATACCCCTATAAGTTTGGGATTGGATTTACTATGCGAACATGCACTCAGTAATAAACCAACGCTACATATAAAAATAAAGGCTAACCGCTTCATATCCTAAAAATACACTTAATAGCGCAGATAGTTTGTGTGGATTATACCGTTTTATTAAAAGCGTTCCAGCCCTGGGCTTTTAGTGCGTGGACAGCACCAGCCTTGGTTACCAGGTTACAGCCTGCTGAGGGTTCGGTAATATAACCAATGATGGTGATGTCCATTTTGAATTTTATCTTATCGTAGTCGGCTTGTTTAACGGTAAACAGTAATTCATAATCCTCGCCGCCGCTTAGCGCGCAAATGGTAGGGTCAAGGTTAAATTCGCGGGCGGTTTCAAAGGTCATTGGGTCAAGCGGGATTTTCTCTTCGTATAAATTACACCCCTTATCGCTTTGTTTGCATATATGCAGCAGTTCGGAAGCCAAACCATCTGATACATCAATCATTGATGTTGGTTTAACCCCAATTTCTTTTAATAAATCAATAATATCGCCGCGGGCCTCGGGTTTTAACTGGCGTTCTACAATATAATCCTTGCCTTCCAGGTCGGGTTGTATGTTTGGGTTTTCCAGGTATATCAGTTTTTCGCGTTCCAGTAATTGCAAACCCGTGTACGCTCCGCCCAAATCGCCGGATACACATATCAAATCACCCTCCTGCGCCCCGTTACGGTATACAATATCCTTTTCATCAGCATAACCAATAGAAGTTACACTAATAACCAGGCCTTGTTTTGATGAGGTGGTATCGCCACCCACCAAATCAATACCATATTTGTCGCAAGCCAAATAAATGCCTTCGTATAATTCTTCCACGGCCTCAAGCGGGAATTTGCTGGAAATGCCTATTGATACGGTAACCTGCGTAGCCGAACCATTCATGGCGTAAATATCACTCAGGTTTACCTGCACGGCTTTATAGCCGAGGTGTTTTAATGGTGTATATGCCAAATCAAAATGAATACCCTCCAGCAGCATATCTGTTGATACCAGTACTTTCTTGCCTTCAAAATCAAGCACTGCGGCATCATCGCCAACACCTTTTGTGGTGCTTTTTTGGGTGAGTTTTATGTTTTTTGTCAGGTGGTTTATCAAACCAAACTCGCCTAACGTTTCTAAATTTGTTTTCTCCTGGTTTTCAAACATCTCGCTTCAAAAAATTTTAGTTTGCAAAAATACAAAAGCTTAAGGCAATAACCTTATGGTGTTTACGGGTATATTTTAATAACCCGGATTATACATTTTTTATGACTGGCGTTTTTTGTTTTAATATAAAACAATTAACACCCAGTTAATATAAAATCCGGATTTTTGCTTTTACATAAAATATCTATATGAAAATCAGAAAATTACTTATTTATGCCGGGCTAATCCTGGTTGTAGCAAGCTGTAAAAAAGAAAATCAAACTTCAACAACACACCCTACCAATGGTGGTGGCAAAACCGGTGGCGACACCACGGTTACAAAAACTTACTCAATTACCGAAACTTTTGAAAGCGGAAGCAAAGCCGCTTATGCTGCCGGCAATGTAACATTAAGCACCGGTTCGTGGTATTTTGATGATGCCCTGATTGGCAATTTAGCCGGTGATGTTAAAGACGGTAATTGGGCGGTTAGGCTGCGTACAGGCTACATCGCCATGAATTTTGACATAAAGGGCGTCTCACAAATCAGCATAAAACATGCTAAATACGGTACCGATGCGGCATCTGTTTGGCAATTATTTGAATCGACCGATGGTGGCAGTACTTATACGCAGTTGGGCGCTAATATTAATGAAACCAGTACTACGCTGGTTACCGATTCATTTAAAGTTGCGGCGGCGCCTGAAGTAAGGTTTAAAATAGCGAAAAGCGGTACTACCCGTATAAATATTGATGATATAACTTTTAAGGGTACAGGTGACCCCGGCATTACTGTTGGTGCACCGGATACCACAACTACCGATACCGCTGCAACAGGCAGCGCAGCAGCAGACAGAGGCGTAACCGTAGGAACAGATGCACCGCCCGAAACCGGTGATAACAGCAATTTATTATTTGGCAATCCATCATCGGCACAGGCTACTTTGGTTATGCCTGATAATTATTTAATTGACCAGGGTTATTATGTAGAATCGTACAATAACGATAAAGGCGAGCCAAACTGGGTTAGCTGGCATTTAGATGCCACTAATATTACCGATGTCAGCGATAGGCTTAATGATTTTGCCGGATTTAACGGTTTGCCATCAGGTTTTTATACTGTACAAAGCAATGGTTACAGTGGTTCGGGTTTTGACAGGGGGCATAACTGTCCTTCGGCTGATAGGACAAGCTCAACCGATGCAAACGCGGCTACTTTTTTAATGACTAATATGATACCACAAGCCCCGCAAAACAATGAGCAAACCTGGGCAAACCTCGAAAATTATTTACGCGAACAGGTAGTTGAAGGTAACGAAGTTTATATTATAATGGGCAACTATGGTACAGGTGGTACAGGCTCAAACGGCGCTGCAAGCACTGTTGACGGCGGGCATGTAAATGTGCCAAGTAATGTTTGGAAAGTAGCACTTATTTTACCGGCCGGTGATGGTGACGAAGTCAGGGTTACTACTACCACCAGGGTTATAGCGGTGAACACGCCGAATATCAATTCTATTAATAGTGACTGGACAAAATATATAACAACAGTTGGCGATATTGAAAGTGCTACCGGTTATGATTTATTTTCAAACCTTCCTTCGAACATAAAAACGGCTATTGAAGCTGAAAAGGATGCGGGAGATTAATATTGATGATTACACTGATATTTAGTTAATTACACCGATTTATATAAATCGGTGTTTTTTTATAGGCCCAGTTGCGCTGATATTTCAAGCATACGCTCTATAGGTTTTACCGCAAGCTCAATAATATGCTGGGGTACGGTTATCTCCGGCATTTCATTTTTAAGGCACAGGTATAGTTTTTCCAGCGTATTCCTTTTCATATGCGGGCAATCGTTACAGGCACAGGTATTGTTTGGCGGTGCAGGGATAAATACTTTATCAGGGTTATCCTTTTGCATCTGGTGTAAAATACCTGCTTCTGTAGCTACAATAAACTCTTTATCGGGGCTTTTAGTTGCATATTTTAATATACCTGTTGTTGAGCCTATATAATCAGCCATCTGTAATATAACCTCTTCACATTCAGGATGGGCCAACAGCTTAGCATTAGGGTAACGCTCTTTTAGTTTGGTAATTTTTTCTCTCGAAAATATCTCATGAACCATACAGGCACCATTCCATAAAACTAAATCTCTACCCGTTTTTTTTGCTACATACGCACCTAAGTTTTTATCGGGCCCAAATATTATTTTCTGCTCGTACGGCAGGCTTTCTACAATTTGTACCGCGTTGCTTGATGTACAAACTATATCGCTTAAAGCCTTTAATTCTGCCGTACAATTCACATAAGTGATAACCAGGTGATCGGGATAATTCTCCTTAAATTTCCTGAATAAGTGCGGCGGGCAGCTATCAGCCAATGAACAGCCTGCCTTTAAGTCGGGTAATAGGACTTTTTTGTTTGGTGATAATATTTTTGCTGTTTCGGCCATAAAATGCACACCGGCGAATACGATAATATCGGCATCGGTTTTAGCGGCCTGCTGCGATAATCCCAAACTATCGCCGATATAATCCGCAATGTCTTGAATATCACCCTCCTGGTAATAATGAGCCAGTATAACAGCATTTTTTTCTTTTTTAAGTTTATTTATCTCATCAAAAAGGTCGAGCGTTGGGTCGATGTATTCGTCCACAAAACCTTTCAGATTTATTTCTTCGAAGATATCCATTGCACAAATCAAATAATAATAATTAGTTTTTTATATATAAAGAAAACTATTGTTATTAAGGTGTTAGTTATGTTTAAAAAAGGTGATACGTTTTTACTAAAAAGTTGTTTTTAATTATTTATTAACACAACTCAACACTTTTTAGTCATTTATTATATTGATTTTTAAGGCTATGTATAAATCAATATATTTTATTAAAACAGTTTTGTTAATATTTTATTGAGTATGTAAATGTTAGTTAATGTGTTTACCTATCTCAAAAGTAGCTCAAAAATTATTGCTAACTGTCATAAAAAAACCACTTATTAACCTCTTTATAATTTATTAAGTATTTACTTACACTAAATTAACATCTTTAAGGCCTAATACTAACACAAGTACTATTTTTGCACATATTATATAAAATGTATGACCAGAACTGTTGATTTCCTGGTAGTAGGATCGGGTATAGCCGGATTAAGTTTTGCACTAAAGGCTGCAAAACATGGTAAGGTTCTGATAGTTACCAAATCAAATGAAGATGAATCGAACACTAAGTATGCCCAGGGAGGTGTTGCTGTAGTTGTTGATAAGAAAGAAGATTCCTTTGAAAAACATATAAATGACACCCTTATTTCGGGCGATGGCCTCTGTGATATAGAAGTTGTAGAAGCAGTAGTAAAAGAAGGCCCGGAACGTATTAGAGAAATTATCGATTACGGTACCAATTTCGATAAGACAAATGAAGGATTTTATGACCTTGCAAAAGAAGGCGGCCACTCCGAATTCAGGGTGTTGCATTATAAGGATATTACCGGTTATGAGATAGAACGTTCATTATTAGAAGAAATACATAAAAACCCTAATATTGAGATACTTAGCCATTATTTTGCTGTCGATTTGATCACCCAGCATCATTTGGGTGATTACGTAAATAAAGCCAGCGAAGATATTACCTGTTTTGGTATTTATGCCTTAGATACACATACTAATACGGTTGATAAAATACTCTCGAAGGTTACGGTAATGGCATCGGGAGGTGCAGGGCATATTTATGCTATTACTACTAATCCTACCATTGCTACCGGCGATGGTGTTGCCATGGTTTACCGGGCTAAAGGTAAGGTGCGTAATATGGAATTTATACAGTTTCACCCTACAGCTTTATATAACCCGGGCGAATATCCATCGTTCCTTATATCAGAAGCAGTACGCGGTTTTGGCGGCGTATTAAAACGCACCAACGGCCAGGAGTTTATGCAGGAGTATGATGAGCGCAAATCACTAGCGCCGCGTGATATTACAGCGAGAGCTATTGATGCCGAGATAAAAAAATCGGGTGAAGATTTTGTTTACCTGGATGTAAGGCACCGTAGCAAAAAAGATATACTGGCGCATTTTCCCAATATATACGCCAAATGCCTTGATATAGGTATTGATATGACCAAGGATATGATACCAGTAGCCCCTGCCTGCCATTATATGTGCGGCGGTGTTATGGTAGATCATATTGGCCGTTCGTCTATCCTGCGCCTTTATGCCTGCGGAGAATGTTCATCCACCGGCTTGCATGGCGCTAACCGTTTGGCTTCCAATTCGTTATTAGAGGCTTTGGTATTTGCACACCGTATTTATAAAGATGCTATCAAGCAATTTGAAAATAATACTATCCCCGAAGGTATACCCGACTGGAACGAGCACGGTGTACAATTATCAAACGAGGATATATTAGTAACCCACAACGTACGCGAAATGCAAAAGCTGATGAATGACTATGTAGGCATCGTGCGTTCAGATTTCAGGCTGGAAAGGGCTATGAGGCGCTTGGGGTTGTTGTATGAAGAAACGGAAGCCTTTTATAAGCGCACCAAACTATCGGTAAAACTATGCGAGCTGCGTAATTTAATACAGGTTTCGTATATTGTAGTAAAATCAGCCATGCTGCGTAAGGAAAGCCGCGGGCTGCATTATACTACGGATTACCCGGTACATGCTGAGGTGATTGAGGATACAGTATTTTAATGTGCCGGTTTGGTTTCAATTATTTTTATTTTATGAAGTTTGTTACCATCCCATCTGTATAAAATAGTGGAGCCCATTGTTTTATTATTAAATTCAGTCCCATCGGGGTTATATTCTGGTTGTCCATCTTCAGGGGCCTCCTCTGACCAGTTTTGTACTACAACTAATTCATCTATTGGTGCGCCACAATCGGCCGGATAAGGATAAATTTCAGGTTTGGCTGTAGTGGGATCGAGCGTAAGTTCCCCATTTTTTGCAAGTACAACCTTTTTGCCATTTTGCAATGTAACAGGCAAATAAATATCAGAAAAATCACCATCTCCGCCATCTCCCGAACCTTCTTCATAAATTAAGCGAGATATTTCTTTATCGTTGTCTATTACAAAAAGGTCGGCATCTGTTTCAATGTCATGAAAACAATTATACGTAACATGAAATATTGCTTTTGCATTTTTAAGAGCAACGCTATAAACTTCTTTTATTCCATAGTCACCGCCATAAACACTATCGGCATAAGAGTTAAGTATTTTACCGGACTTGTCATCTACTTTGAGAAATTTTAGTACACTGGCTTCACAAGTCAAAGAATTATCATCATGTTCGGCTTCTTTTGCATATTTAGTTATACCTATCAGATAATGACAATAGTCAGATTGTGACGATCTCCCCAATATTTTATTTAAATACAAATCCGTCTTTTTAATATAGCCACTTTTTGCTTTTGATGTGCATACAAGATAAAAACCGGTATATGCTTTTAAAATGTTTACTGCGGTATTGAACGGCAAAGTATCAATTATTTTTGCTCCTGATTTTGGAGAGTTGTAAACGTAAGTTGTTTTATTAAAAGTACCGGGCGTAAATTGTTCTGGATCATAACCATGCACATAATGAGTAACCAAACATCCAAGCGTATTTGGATCTATCGTGGTCGTATCAACAGAATTCTGCTGATTTGTTTGCTTAGCTGATATATTATGATGTGATTTATTAACAGTTTGATTATTAGTTTTTGAAGTTCTTGTACAACTAAAAAAAGTAAATATTATAAATAAAATATAAACGAAAAGTTTCATTGTAAATGGTCAAGGTATTATAAATTTGTAAGAGCGGAAAACGAGGTTCGAACTCGCGACCTTCAGTTTGGGAAACTGATGCTCTACCAGCTGAGCTATTTCCGCTTAAATTTGTTTTCAAACATAAAAATTTTAAAATCAATAATTCAATAAATCGCCAAATCAATAAATACAATTATGCCACTGATATTACCTGTTAAAGATAAGAGCCCGGTTTGGGGAGCCGATTGCTTTATTGCCGAAAATGCCACTATTGTTGGCGATGTGGTAATGGGCGATAATTGTTCGGTTTGGTTTAACGCGGTAGTTAGGGGCGATGTGCATTATATCAAAATAGGTAATAACACCAATATACAGGATGGCGCGGTAATACACTGCAGCTACCAGTACGCAGCCACCAATATAGGCAACAATGTATCCATAGGCCATAATGCCCTGGTACATGGCTGTACGCTGCATGATCATGTTTTAATAGGCATGGGTGCTATAGTGATGGACCATGCAATAGTTAATGAGTTTGTGATTGTAGCAGCCGGCTCGGTAGTTTTAGAGAAAACTATTTGCGAATCAGGTTATTTATACGCCGGCACACCCGCCAAAAAAATTAAACCTATAAGCGATGAGCAGCGAGAAATGCTGAAGCGGCTGCCCAATAATTACATTATGTATTCGGGTTGGTTTAAAAAATAGTATTACGGCTCCAGTGTTTCCTGCGGGATATTCAGCTTTTCTTCATCCTCCCAGTTAGGCCTCAGGGTTAATTGCTGCGGGTCTATCCAAATATTTTCCGGCTGCCTTTTTTCCTTTACGTTACCGGTATCCCATTTACCATTGTGGTTATCATCATAAATAACCCGCACATAGTATTTTCCGGCATAAAAGTTTTTAAATACTATGGTAGTATCTTTGGTAAAGGAATTTCGGCTTAATATATTTTTAACGTCCTGGAAAAGCTCAATCACATACGCTTTTGTTGGGTCGGGTACATGGACTTTTAGCGTGAGGCTGCTATAATTCTCATCTTTTTCTATCTGGAATTTTTTGACGAACTTTTTATTCTTTTCGCCATAAATATTTGTAAACGCCTCATCGTTAATAGTGAGCAGATAACTGCCGGCGTCCTGTTTCCAGTGGTATTTTAAAATAAACCGCGCACTTTAGGCCAGGCATCGCGCATTTCGGGTGTTTCGCCTTCGGATATCTCTGTTTTGATGGTTCACATGTCGAGATAGCATTGCAAATAATTGTTAATCAGTAAATTATGAAAATTTTGTTTTAG
>Ga0206848_1187_pt1 | contig 13000 bp, 15 predicted proteins | sample Alteio_BWOrgCont_18_FD_152635 | JGI IMG/M metagenome (GOLD analysis project Ga0206848, IMG submission 152635) | Enriched cells from forest soil in Barre Woods Harvard Forest LTER site, Petersham, Massachusetts, United States -... | ecosystem: Environmental > Terrestrial > Soil > Temperate forest >...
CTTCGAGCGCTCCACACGCGGTCCATTGAGCTCAGCATCCATCTTATCCAGCAGGAAGATGCGTCCCTGTCGAGCCTGCTCCATAGCTTCCTGGAGAATCTGGCGCGTCAGGCCGCCAATCTTGATGTCCATCTGCAGAGCGGTAATACCTTTGCGCGTACCGGCCACCTTGAAGTCCATATCGCCATAGTGGTCTTCCGCGCCGGCAATATCAGTCAGGATGGCGTAGGTGTCGCCTTCCTTCACCAGACCCATCGCCACGCCGGCCACCGAACCCTTGAGCGCGATGCCCGCGTCGTACAGAGCAAGGCTTGCACCGCAGACCGAAGCCATCGACGAGGAACCATTCGACTCCAGAATGTCAGAAACAACACGATAGGCGTATGGAGACTCGCTCGCATCCGGCAGAACCGCAGTGATTGCGCGCTCTGCCAATGCTCCGTGGCCCACTTCGCGGCGGCCCGTGCCGGTCATACGTCCTGTTTCACCAACGCTGAACGGCGGGAAGTTGTAGTGAAGCATGAAATTTTTCTTCTGCTCGCCTTCATAGCTTTCCAGGCGCTGTCCATCATCGGCAGTGCCCAGCGTAGCCGTTACCAGTGCCTGCGTCTCACCGCGGGTAAACAGTGCCGAGCCGTGTGTACGAGGCAGAACGCTGGTTTCAATGCTGATCGCTCGAATCTCGTCAAACGCACGGCGATCCGGGCGGATGCGATCCTTCGTTACCTGCTCGCGGAAGGTGCGCTCGCGGAGAGCTTCGTAGTAAGTGCCTAGCTTCTTCTTCGCGGTCGGATCGTCGGCGGGCAGCTCCTTGGCCAGATCGTCCTTGATCTGCTTCACCAGTGCATAGCTCTCGGTCTTGGCGTACTTCTTGGTATCAAGCGCGTCAATAAGACGCTCGCCAATCTTAGCCTTCAGCTCGCCGTAATAGGCTTCGTCAAACTCCGGAGCTGTAAAAGAGCGCTTCGGCTTGCCGGCCTTGGCAACCAGCTCGTCAATTGCGGCAACAATCTTCTTGATCTCGCCATGACCGAACTCAATCGCAGCCAGGATGACCTCTTCGGTCTCCTCTTTGGCGCCGGACTCAATCATCACGATGCCGTCCTTGTGGCCGACAACCATGATGTTCAGCGTGGACTCGGCGCGCTCAGAGTAAGTCGGGTTGATAATGAACTCGCCGTTGACGCGGCCAATGCGAACAGCTCCCACAGTGGCGCTGAACGGAATATCAGAGAGAGCCAACGCACAAGTGGCAGCATTAATGCCCACCACGTCAGGATCGTTTTCCTTGTCCGCGGAGAAGACCAGGGCAATCACCTGCGTCTCATTGCGGAATCCTTCAGGAAACAACGGACGAATGGGGCGGTCGATCTGGCGGCAGGTCAGAATTTCTTTTTCGCTGGGACGACCTTCGCGCTTGATAAAGCCGCCAGGGATGCGTCCGCCTGCGTACGTGTACTCGCGGTAATCCACCGTGAGCGGGAAGAAATCGATACCCTCGCGCGGGTCGGGCGATGCTACTGCAGTAGACAGGACGACGGTTTCGCCTTGCGTAACCAGGGCAGCGCCGGAGGCCTGTTTGGCCATGCGTCCGGTCTCAAAAACCAACCGCTTGCCGCCGGCAAGTTCGACGGCTACTTCATGCTTTGTCGACATAGAGTCCTCTTTCGGTTCCAATCGGAAACCTGTTTTGTTTTCATTTGTGCTTGGGAAATTTGTATGGAAAGAGCGCCCAAATTCCATTCCTGAGGTGGAAGGAAGGAAAAACGGATGGGACGGTATGCGAGAAACGCTGTCAGTGTCTCTGTCGCTTCAAAATACGCGCGAGATGCGCCAAGGCCCGGGTCTCTTTGGGAAACCAGGGCCGTGACCAATCCGCGGTCTGGGCGCTTCCAGGTCAATAGGGGCTTTCTGAGAGTTACTTGCGGATTCCGAGCTTGCCGATAACGTCGCGGTAGCGATCCGTATCGTGCGTCTTCAGGTAATCCAGCAGGCGGCGGCGCTTGCTGACCAACTGGAGTAGGCCACGGCGCGATGCGTGGTCCTTCTTGTGGGTCTTGAAGTGCTCAGTCAGCTCACCAATCCGCGTACTCAGAATCGCGATCTGGACTTCGGGCGAGCCCGTATCCGTCGCGTGAGTGCGGAAGCGTTCAATCAGGTCGGTTTTCTTTGCAGTCGCCAGCACGGCGTGTGTTACTCCTCTGTCTTCTTGTGTCCACTCTCAAAGTGTCTAATGTGAGAGTACCATGAAAGGGCCTCGCGGGGAACCCTTGAGGGTGGCCAAAGAAGCACTCAAGTGCTGCCCGCTCAACGCGCTCCGAAATCCAGCAGGCGTGGATCAAATCGTTCATACAGTGTCTCTGTGATGCTTACGTGTGGAGCATCGGCATGCCCTGGGTTCAGAAGATAATTCCATGTGTAAGGAACGACTGCGGAAGGAACGCGCGCCAATGCCGTGGAGCCTGAAGTGAGCCATGCGTCGCCAAGGCGCTGTGTGTATAAAGGCCGTTCTCTCCAACCGGCTTCTGCCAAAGGCATCAATTCATGGATAGCAGATGTTTCAGGAGCTTCAATCTTGAGCAAAGTATAGATACGGGGAAGCATCCCCTCGGAGTCCTCAAGATGTATCAGCCGTTCAAGCATTGCGCCAGCCGCGCTCTCGGCCATATAGACGACGGGACGCCCTTTTGTATGCCAGCGCGCAGAACCGCGCTGTCCTCCATCTCCATTTAAATTTTCGTAGTTACTGATCCGCCAAAATATCTTCATGCAAGGAATACTCATGTCGCGGCTCTTACGCGAAATATCCCTCATCGATTTGGATCAGAAAATCTTGGACGGCCTGTTCTCCAACCTCCGACCGCAGCATAGCAAGAGCAGTACGGCCATCAAAGCGCTTCTTCGGGCCAGTCAGCCACTTTCTGCCGTCGTCACGATCTCCGTAGACTTTTACCGCCAGCTCATACACCCGCGCCACGCGCGCCAGCCGGTCCGATTCGTCGATATTCAACGGCTCCTTGCGCTCGCGGCGGTGCTTTAGTGTGCGCAGAGGAATAACCACCTCCAGCAACTCCTTCATAGTGATGCCGGAGTAAGTCGAAAATTTCTCCAGCGCTGAAAGCGGAATCCCGCGCTCAACTGCCTTCCAGTCGTATGCAAACGTCTGGATGACAGGAGTTGCAGAAGTTGCGGCAGAAGAACTCATATGGACATTATGCCACAATTTTCACGGCAAAATGTCCAATGCGCAATCCACATCCGATCAAGCGTCTTCATCAGTCATTCGACTTGTCATTGCAATGTAATGTTTAGCCTGCTCATGTACCACGCCCCCGGGCGGATGCCTTAACGTCGACACAGAGCAGCAGGCGGAAACAGAACCAAAATCTATTTCACAACCTAATTTCACGACCAAGGAAAAGAGATCCAACCGATGTGCGATGACTTTATTCATCAAGGATTGACGCATGACCCCACAGTCTCCCGGCGGACCTTTATGGTGAGCTCCGCAGCTACTGTCGTACTTTCATCCGCTGTAGCGGGAGCGCAGTCGCAAACCAAGGTGGTTGAAAAAGATGTAAATGTGCCAATGGCCGCAGGCGTCTCGGACTCGGCGCTTTTTTATCCCGAAGGTAAAGGTCCGTGGCCCGCTGTGCTTATCTGGACAGACATCCTGGGTCTGCGCCCGGTCTTCCGTGAGATGGGACGCCGCCTGGCAGCACAGGGTTACGTCGTTCTGGTGCCCAATCCCTTCTACCGCAACGCGAAGGCTCCCGTCGTTGACGGCTCATTCGACTTCTCCAAGCCTGAAGACCGCGCCAAGGTCATGCCGCTTGCCGCGGCGCTGACAGCGGATGCCGGCATTAGCGATGCAAAAGACTACACCGCATTCCTTGATCAGCAGCCGCAGACCAACAAAAGCAAGAAGATGGGAGTGCAGGGTTACTGCATGGGCGGCCCGCTTGTCTTCCGCACCGCTGGAACCGTTCCTAGCCGCATCGGAGCGGCAGCTACTTTCCATGGCGGCGGCCTGGTGACGGACAAGCCCGACAGCCCGCATCTCATGATTGCCAAAATGAAGGCCGAAGTGCTCTGCTGCGTTGCCGATAACGATGACAAGCGCGACCCCGCCGCGAAAGACACACTGAAGAAGGCCTTTGCCGATGCGCAGTTGAAAGCCACGGTGGAGGTTTTTGACGGCTGCAATCATGGCTGGACCGTGCGCGGCAGCCAGCCCTACAACGAGGCCGGCGCAGAGCGCGCCTGGGCCGAGCTAACTGCGCTCTATCAGCGCAATCTGGCATAGATAGTAGTGAACGATGGGCGCTTTGCATCAGCGCCAATCGTTCACTGCGCGCCGCCCGGCGGCGCCTCATCTCCTACCCAGTAGTCCGCGCGCGCCACAATGCGCGCTCCGTAGTTCTGCGCCAGCCGCACCTTCAGCGTATGCAGCCCCGGCGTAGGGTTCGACGGGCTGAAGGTGAGCAGATACCTGTTCCGCGTATGCTTTGCCGCATCCAGAACATGCTGCTCGAACTTCTTATCGCCGGTAAACGTGGTGTATTCCCCGCCGCTCATGTTGGCAATCTCTTTCGTAACGTTTTTTCGCATGGCCTGCGCCAGCATCACGAGCGCGGAAACCATATTCATCGTCCGCACTTCGCCACTGTCCTGCGCATCATGCAGAAACTCCGCGCGACCCGGAGAGAATGAAACCGTGAGTACCAGCACATCGCTCTGCCCTATCTTCCGGATCAGGGCTTCTGTCTTCGTATGCTTGCTCCCATGGTCACGCGCTTCGCTGATGAGCAGCAGAACGCGCCGATATTCCCGCGGCTGAGTGCTCAGCAGGTCCACGGCGTAGCTGATAGTGTCCATGATTGCATCGCCGCCGTCGCCCGGCTCCATATGCTGGATGCCATCGTTCAAGTCGTCACCAGAATGCGTAAAATCCTTGATCAAATGCGGCTCGGAATCGAATCCCACCAGCGCCGCCTGGCTCTTCTCATCGGTCAAAAAGGTGTCCAGTAGCGGGGCGAGCTTCATGAACTTGTCGAACTCAAGCACGCTCATTCCGCCCTGTTCGACAGCTACCACCAGCGCCACCGGAGCCGTATCCATCTCCTCCTGCACGCGCACCTTCTGCGCAACGCCGTTGTCTTCGACAACAAAATCCTCCGGCTTCAACCCATAGATCACGCCGCCGTCATGTTTTTCCACCAGCGTCGGCACCAGCACTTCTTTTGTGGTGACGCGCAGCACCTGGTCGCTCTGCTCAGCTCCCGGCATCGGCTGCGGAGGCTCCGCCGGTGGAATCGGCTGCTGCTTCGGAGCAGGATTCTGCTGAGCCGCTCCAGGTATTGCGGCACAACACGCCGCGGATAAAAGTATGCAGCGAAGAAAATAAACAGGCTTCATCAAAGAGTGAAAGACCCCTGTGCTCAGGATAGACGCTCAGTTCTAAGACGCGCCCTGCGGTTTTGTGGTTGGACTTCCCGGCACCGCAAACGGTTTATAGAGATCCTGCGGCTTCCCAGCCGGCGGAGCAGCGAGGGGCTGCGCCGTAAGCGGCTTTGCCGTATCAATCGCATTGCGTAACGCAAAAAACGCCGGAGTTGGCTGCAGATTGTCATCAAACGGCAACGGACGCTGACGCGCGCCATCGGGACGCACCGACCACGGCTCTTTGCTCTGGTTGATCCACGAATGTGCGCTTGTAATCCCCCACGTCAATGCAGCCAATACATTCGGCTCCGCCAGCACCCGTCCCAAATAGTTTTTGTAAACCTCGGCCACGGCGGCATCCTGCAACTCCGGTCCTCCCTGCAGCTTGTGCGTATTCACATCCATCTCAGTCACATACGCTTCCAGGCCCATCGCCCGCGTTTCGCGAATAAACGCAACCAGCCCTGCGCCCGGCTGCGGACCATTCGCCTGCAAATGGCTCTGGATGCCCACCGCGTGAATAGGTATGCCGCGCGCCTTGAAGCGCCGAAGCAGCATCAACACAAACGCGCGCTTCGCACTATCTTCAGGCGTATCCAGCTCAATTCCATATTCGTTATAGGTCAACTTCGCGTCAGGATCCGCCTGCGCTGCCGTCGTATAAGCAATCTCCAGGTATTCCGGCCCGAGCAATTCCATCCACGGAGACTTCCTGAGCCCATCCCCACGCCCATCCTTCGGATTGACAGCCTCGTTCACCACATCCCAGCTATGAATCCGTCCGCGATACCGTCCTGCCACCGTCTGGATATGATTCACCAGCAGCTGCTTCGCATTGTCCTTTGTGGCCGTTGTCTTAAACCAAGCCGGGATGCTCTCATGCCAACAAAGGTTATGCCCGCGAACCCTCTGCCCTGCCAGACCGGCAAACCGCATCAGCTTGTCTGCCTGCGTAAAGTCAAAGGTTGTTGCCGTTGGCCGCAACCTGTGCCATTTCATTGCATTTTCGGCTACCAGGATATTCGCCTGCTCCGCCACCAGCCGCGTGTATGGATCTGAAGTCGTTCCGGAGGCAAAACCATCCACATCCAGAAGTTCAGGAACCACCGCCGCGCCATACAACAGTCCATGCGCCGCAGCATGCGCGCGCAGCGAATCCGGACCTACCGTATTTGTGCCGCTCTGACTCATCGCGTTCTGGGCTGCGCGCAGCCATTTCGGAAGTCCGGCCGCAGCAGCCATGCCGAGAGCCGCCTTACTCACTTGTCTCCGCGTCAACAATTTCGCGCTCACAAGACTCATCTTCAGGTCCTCATTCAGGAATTGGCTTTCGCAGTATCAACGATTCTTCTGTGCTTCGCGCTGCACACTTCCCGTCCAAAAAAGAAACCGCAGCAGCTCCCACCGCTCCGCCCACAGAAACGCCATCATTTTGCCAGGAGTAATCTCTTCTGCCCACATGCCGGAATAGGTTTCCATGCGCCAGCGCAGATAGGTGCTGCGCCACGGCGTCAGCCGCGCACCGCGTGTTGCATTCCACAAAAAGCGAAGAGGCTCAAGCATGCAAGTTCCTTCGCTCAAAAGTATACGCGGCGCATGCACGGCTCTGAAAACAGCACGGGCGGCCAGGCCCTAAGCCCGCCGCCCACCAATGCTGTGTTCTTACTGTGTCTTAGTACTGGAGCTTATCGAAGAGGCTCCCCGAGCCAAGCTGTGCAATCGTGTCTTCCAGTGCCGTTGCCTGCGTCTCGGCCGTCGACAGCTGCGTTGATACCTGGCCCACGTCAGCCTGCATCAGGTTAGTCTGCGCAGAAGTCAGTTGCAGCGCTTCGCTCGTCGCGGCTGAGGAAGAGGCTGAAACCTGGTTGATCGAGTTATCAATCGTGACCCGCTGCTCGGAGACAAAGTTGAGCGCCGAGTTCAACGTATTCGTGTCTGCTGTTGCCTGCGCTTCATCCACCGTTGTGCCGGAGTAATCGGCAATCAGTGCATTCAGCGCGCCCATCACGCTGACTGAGCTATTGCCATTGCCTGTAAAGATCTGCGAGCCAGGCACATTCAATTGGATCTTTTGATTGCTTGGTGTCCTCAGGAAGTTCACGGTCTGCCCGCCCTCTGCTGCGGTAACTGTGTAATTCCCCGACGAATCGAAGGGCTGTGTCGAAGTTGCTGTACCGGCAAAGATGTATTGCCCCTGGTAAGAAGTGTTCGCCATCTGTATCACCTCGCCGAGAATTCCCTGCAACTGGCTACCGACCGCATTGGCCTCGCTCGTATTCATCGTGCCGTTGTTGGCGCTCGTTGCCAGCGAGACAGCCTGCGTCAGTTGCGTAATCACAGACCCCAGTGCCGAATCCGCAACCTGCAGTTGTCCCGTGACCTGGCTGGTTGTGCTCGAATACGAATCATCCTCTTGAATCTGATTTAGCAGCAGCACATTTTCTCCCGCCGCAACCGGGTTCGAGCTCAGCGAAGTTACGCTCACACCGCTCGACAACTCCGATGAGAATTGCTGCTCATTGCCCTGCGCCTGATCCAGTGCGCTGACAAGATTATTGATATAACTCGGATCTACCCGCATCGCTTCTCGCTCTCCTCTTCTGTTGTCGTTTACTTTTCTTTGTCCGCAGTCCAGACATTTGCTAGGAAACAGCTGTCTCTTCGCCAAGATTCAGCGCCGAAGCCATAACCGCATCCAGGATGGTGAAGAACTGGCTCGCCGCCTGATAGCTCCGCTCCATATTGGTCAATGAAGAAGCCTCATCATTCAGGTTCACCTCAGAGAGCGAATTGCGCTGCGTCGTCAACTGAGTTACCGATGCGCTCTGCGCCGTGTTCTCCGTCTGCACCTCGGAGATCGTCGAACCAAGCTGTGTCACAAAATCCGAATAGTAGCTGTTCGGATCCTGACCGTTGAGCTGCGACTGCACGGTGCTCTGCAGTGCCGACAACGACACGGCATTCGAATCATCTCCCGAACTCGCTCCCGCGCCCGAGGCAGCAGCCGCAATTCCATTGGGATCCGTCATCACCACCGACATGGAGATCGCGCTGCCAGCCACTTGCGTGGGCGTGGCAAAAATATCTGCGCCCGTGTTTCCGTCATAATCCGTTCCCTGGGCCTGCTGCGCATTCACCGTGGTCTCAATTGTGTAGGCAAGGTTGTCCAATGCCGAAAGCGCAGAGGGAATATCCTGGTCCCGAGCCGTCAGATCGCCGCTCAGTTCTCCGCCGCCCGTCATCAGATCGCTCGTTGCATCCGTCGTGCCCACAAAGAAATGCGTCACGCCGTTCACCTTGCCCGTCGTAATCTGGTTGCTCGCATTCTGCGAAACCAGAACCTGCCCCGAGGTCGTCGTAATCGTCAACCCGTTGTTTGCTGTCGTGATCTGGTTGATGCCGATCAGCTGCGACAACTGGCTCAGATCCGACTGCCGCTGATCCTCCAGCGTGCCCGCATCCGCATTCAGCGAAGTCGACATGATCTGCTGATTCAGCTGCGCGATCGAGGTCGTCAACGAGTTCACCTGGCCCACCACGGAAGTCGCCTCCTGATCCAGCGCCTGCTGCTGCTGGCCAAGCCCACTCGCAGCATTCGATATGTCCGTAGTAAGCGTCTGCGCAGAACTCAGAACCTCCTGCCGCAACGAATTGCTTGTCGCATCCGACTCAAGGCTCGAAAACGAGTCGTAGAAATTCGTGATGTCATTGCCAATATCGCCCGCCTCGGAACTCGACGAACCTGAGTCGGGAGTAAACAACGATTGCATCGTATTGAGCGCGGTAAGGCGAGACGATGAGGCTGACTCCAGCTGCTGCTGCTGGTCGATTCGCCCCTCCAGTACGCGGTCGCGCATGGACTCTGCGCCTGTCTCCGTGACGCCGTCACCAATGTTTGTGCCATTGATTGTTACCGGGGAGTTCTCTTGAAATACGGCCTGCTCCTCGGTATATCCCGGCGTGTTGGCGTTGGCCACGTTGTTGGCAATCACACCCAGCGCAGCCTGGTCGGCATCCAGTCCGCCGGAAATGATATTGAATGCACTACTAATTGTTCCCATCACTCGCCTCCGGACGGGCCCAATGATGCGCCCGCGCTTGTCCGCCATACTCCAGTTGTTCCTGCTGAAAGGCCTTGAGACGCATCATGACCTCAAGATTCACCCGCGTCGCTTCCAGCACTCTCGTAAAAACCACAAACTCTCCCGCAGCCTCCCGCATCTGCGTGGCCAGCGTAGTTGCCAGCTCATTCCGGCCCTGAGTTCCCGGTCTGCTGCGCAGATCCCGGTTGAGAGCCTGGCAGCATCGCGCCAGTTCCTCCAGCCGCTCCGCATCCAGCCGCGCCAGCGCCGCCGACGCCTCCCGCACAAGTTCCTTCATCTCCAACCCAGCCTGTCCCTTTGCCTGCCCTTTTTGCGCCCCCATCTCGGCCCTGTCGCTTTCCCACCGGCCACTCCAGCCCGGTTTGCTGTTTTCCTACTTATCCAATCCCGCGTACGATCACGCACCCATTCCCAGCATGACGCCAATCGTGCTTTGCGCCACTTGGGAAGCTGGAATCGCATATGTCCCGGCTGTCAATGCCTCCCGTACTGCGGCAACCTTGTCTGGCCGCACACTGCCCTCATCCGTGCTTTGCGCCACCTGGTTCCCCGCTGTGCTCAGCGTCGCCCAATCCGAATCGAGCGCTGAACTCTCTGCCGAGTGGTCCTGCGCCAACCGTCCGTATGTCTGCGCCGGTCTCGTTTCCGATACTCCCGGATTCAAACCCGCACTCAGGCTGCTGTTATTGCTCCACACCATCGCAGTCTCCCTTGTTTTTCCATCTATCTGGTTCCACTCATCGGCGCGGCTTCTAATCACTCAAGTCATTTCAGCGGTTTTATCTTTGCCTTTTCGCGTTCTTTCCCGGCTTCGCGCGCAGCTTCGGCTTCATTCCCTTCATGGGAAAGATTGCGGCCGGAAAGCTGCTTGATAATCTTGTCCGCAATCCCGAATCCACCCTGCAGGCTCAGCGCCTGCGCCAGGGACTCCGAAGCGTATTCGCCCAACGCTCCCGTTGAACCCAGTCCAGCGCTCAAGCCGCCGTCTTCGTTCTCGTCGTCTTCGTCATCGCCCGGCGCTCCGCCGCTCGTAAGCGGCTTCATCAGTTCTTTCATCAGTTGCGCTTCAAACTCGTGCGCAGCCTTCACCAATCGCGGCTGAATCGTGCCTGCATGCGCGCCTGCCAAACCGCCTGCGACACCCGGAGCGTGCTGCATCGTGTTACGCACCGGCTCCAGCGAATGATGCTGCATCGCAATCCGCATTACAATACCTCCAGATCTGCTTCGAGCGCACCTGCCTGCTTCATCGCTTGCAAGATCGAGATCACATCCCGCGCCCCGGCGCCGGTTCGCTGCAGCTCCTGTACCAGGTCCTCCACCGTCGCGCCCTGCTTCAGATCAATCCGATTCACCGGCTTGTCCTGCGCCTCCACCGTAGTCTGATTCACCACCTCAGTGGTTCCCTGCCCAAAGGGATTGGGCTGCGAAACCATCGGCACCGAGGTCACATTCACTGCCAGTCCGCCGTGCAGAATCGACACAGGCTGCAGCCTCACAGTGCCCCCAATGACGACAGTCCCTGTCCGCTCATTGACCACCACTCTGGCCCGCGGTGAGACATCCACCTCCACAGCCTCGATCGCATCGAGTAGCGCCGCCCGATCTTCCTCCGCCTTCGGCTCAATCTCCACCTGCCGGCTGTCGATAGCTTTTGCGCGAGAACTTCCTAAAGCCTTGTTGATCGCTGCCGCCATTCGCTCCGAGGTATGAAAATCCGCATCGTTGAGCACCACATCCACGGTCTTCAACTGGTTCAGCTCAAACGGCACCGCGCGTTCCACCAGAGCGCCCGATGGAATCCGTGCCGTCGTAGGATGATTCATCTGCCTGGTATTACCCGCAGCCGAGATCGAGTATCCGCCCAGCACCAGCGCGCCCTGCGCCTGCGCATAGATCTGCCCGTCTGGCCCATACAACGGCGTCATCAGCAGCACGCCGCCTTCAAGCGATCGAGCATCGCCGGCCGAAGAGACAGTAATGTCGATCTTTGAACCCGATCTGCTAAACGGCGGCATCGTCGCCACCACAAAAACAGCCGCCATGTTGCGAATCTGCATATTCTGTGCGGACTGCGTTCCGCCTGAAAGCGGCACGGTCACGCCCATCTTCTGCAAGGCTGAAATCAGCGTCTGCGCCGGAAAGACCGTCTGCTGCGAGTCGCCTGAGCCGCGCAATCCCACTACCAGCCCATAACCCACAAGCTGGTTGTCGCGAATGCCTTCAATCGAAGCAATATCCTTGATCCGCGCCTGCTGCGGTTCTGATTGCGCCCATGCCGGGGCTGAAAATATCAGTCCCGACAGAACCAGGTACAGCATTTGTCTCCGCTTCATCATGCGCTCCAGTCCACTATTCCTTTGTCCCCTGGTCCCTTGGTTCCATCTTCTGATCACAAGCGATCAGAAGATCAATATCTTCTGCAACCAACGCACAATCGGATTCTGCCGGTACGTTGTATCGTTCACGATTCCCTTTCCCGTCACTTCCAGCTCGAGATCCGTCATCGCCGTCGAAAGTACCTGGTTCTGCGCGCTCACATCCTCGGGCCGCACCAGTCCGCGCAGCTTGATCAGCTGCGTCTGCTGTGAGAACGTCAGTTCGCGTGTCGCCTGCACCACCAACATTCCGTTGGGCAGCACGTCCACCACTTCCGCGCCAAAGGTTGTGATCAAGCTCGAATCGGTTGTGCTCTGCCCGGAAGCAGTCAGGCCCGAAGCCGCGCTCATGCCTACGAGATTCTGCAACGCGTTGCTCGTCTTCAACGCGCCGAAGAGCGAAGTCAACCCGGAGTTCGCGTTCGAGGCGCGCGCATTCTTCACACCGCCGTCGGTCTCTGCCGTCAAACTTTCGGCCACCACCACCGAGAGCACATCGTGCAGCCGGTAAGCCTTCACATCCGTACCCAGCCGCACCAGTTGCCCGGATGGCGCCCACAGCGATCCCACCTCATGCTTCTCCGCGGCCTGTTGCGCCCGCACGCGCTGCACATAGGTCTTCAGCGCTTCCTCCGGCAAGCTCGTCTTCGTGTCCTGCGAGAACGGATTCTTCTTCGTTGCGCCAGAGACCAGCAGCGCTCCGCACACGCTCCACAAGAGGATCGCCTTGGCAAATCTCCGGTATGGCCTTCCCACCACTGCCCTCATCGCCGCGTCTCCTCTTCTATCTCTGCCGCACCCGGCGCGATGGCCCGCACCGCAAGAACCGTTCCGCCAATCGCCAGCCTTGCCCGCAACTCGCCACCGCTTTCCGCGCTCGTCAACGCTGTCGCCTCAAACCATGCCGTCAGAACAGAGGTCTGCTCTCCCACCACGATCTTGTCGCCGGAACGGATCACCAGTCTCTGTTCCGCCGTATCCGCGCCTGCTCCGGCAAGGACCCAGTGAGCCGGCGCCGCAGGGTGCTCCGCGTTGCGCATCAACACCCATCGTGCGCCGGTAGCCGGGTCCCGC
>Ga0206848_1186_pt2 | contig 12992 bp, 10 predicted proteins | sample Alteio_BWOrgCont_18_FD_152635 | JGI IMG/M metagenome (GOLD analysis project Ga0206848, IMG submission 152635) | Enriched cells from forest soil in Barre Woods Harvard Forest LTER site, Petersham, Massachusetts, United States -... | ecosystem: Environmental > Terrestrial > Soil > Temperate forest >...
AGAATTTTGATGTCGCTGAAGTGGAAGCCAAGGGCTTCGACGCTGTGCTTGATCTGCGCAGGAGAGGTGGTGAGATTGCTGTTGATGAGAATGAGGCCCTGCGGCGTGGTAATGAGAAACGAGGCTAGCTCTTCACTGCCTACATAGTAGAGATTGCCCGCGATGCGAAAGGGCGGGAAGGGATGCGTCCATGAGGGTTCGATGGAGAATGCAGGAGCATCTGCAAAGGCTGGCGCGCTGAGACACAGAAGTGCCGCGATCAACAGGGAACGAACGAAGCGCATTGGATTACTCCTGAATTGAACCTTGCACAGGTGTGGATTTGAGGATTTCGATGGCATGCTCGAGATGAACGCCGCGTGAGCCTTTGATGAGAACCACGTCCCCTGCGCGGAGGTTTGCTTTAAGCCAGTTGCCAGCGGCTTCAGCGTCTGGGAGAAAGACTGCTGGAACCCCAGCCCTGGCTGCGGCGGTGACGAGATGCTCGGCGTTGCCACGCACGCCGATGACGAGATCTATGCCGGCTTCCGCGGCGGCTTTGCCACAGGCGATGTGCAGGTCAACGCTGTGCGAGCCCATCTCAAGCATTTCTCCGGCGACAAGGATGCGGCGTGTGGCGGGACGACCAGCAAGCGTGAGGATCATGGAACGCAGCGCTTCGGGGTTGGAGTTGTAGCTGTCGTTAAGAATGGTTGCGCCGCGAATGGCCAGGATTTCTCCACGCTTGTCGCCTGCGCTGAGCGCTGATAGAGCGGCGACGGCGGAATCGAGATCGACGCCTGCCTCTAAAGCGACTGCGAGACCCGCCATGGCGTTAAGCGCATTATGCACTCCGAGAAGATTGAGAGTGAGGTTGGTTTCGCGCTCCCCAGCACGAAGATGAATGTGGACGCCTTCGGCGTCTTCATTGGCTGACATAACCTGCGGGTCGGCGCAGGGGCCGCGGCCATAATAGACGACTTTGCCCGCGAAGTTGCGGCCGAATTGAGAGACGTATGGGTCGTCACAGTTGAGGAACGCAACACCGCTGGCGGGAAGGGATGCCACAAGCTCGAATTTGGCGCGGGCAATGCCGGCCTGGCCGTCAACGAAGTTCTCAATATGCGCGGTGCCGACGTTGGTGACGACACCCCAGTCGGGCACAGAGATGCGGGTGAGTGCTTCAATTTCGCCGGAGTGGTTCATACCCATTTCAAGGACGGCGATTTCATGCTCCGGTTCGAGCTTGAGGAGTTGCAAAGGCAGGCCGTAGTTGTTGTTGAGATTGCCTTTCGACTTGTGGACATTGAACTTTGCGCTGAGAGCTGCGGCGACGGCTTCCTTGGTTGTGGTCTTGCCTGCTGAGCCGGTGATGGCGACGATGCGCTTGCCCCATTGGCGGCGCACGTGCGTGGCAAGGGATTGCAGCGCGGTTAGTGGGTCTTCCACAATCAGCAAGGAAATAGCAAGTGCTTCATCTGGCAGTGTGGCAACTTTGAGCCTGGAGACGACGGCGGCGACTGCGCCACGCTCAATGGCGGAGGTGACGAAATCATGGCCATCGAAGCGATCACCACGTACGGCGAAGAAGAGTTCGCCCGGGGCGATAGTGCGGGAGTCGATGGAATAGCCCTGTGCGATGAGTGCGCCTGCGTGGGGAATGGCGGATGGCGCTTCAAGCACCGCGCCAGCTCCGATGGCCGCTTCAGCTAGTGTAAGTTTCATTGTGTTTCTCCATAACCGGTAGCGACGAGAGCTGTGTGAGCGACTTCGGAATCATCAAAAGGAATGGTACAGCCGGCGAGAATCTGTTCCTTCTCGTGGCCTTTGCCCGCGAGGAGAACGACATCGCCGGGCTTGGCGGCTTCGAGAGCGAGGCGAATGGCAGCGGCGCGGTCGGGTTCGATGACATAGGGCGTACCGGTGGCCTTGAGAGCGGGTTCGACTTCAGCAAGGATTGCCAGCGGATCCTCCGAACGGGGATTGTCGCTGGTGGCAACGACAAAATCGCTTCCCTCGCCTGCGGCCTGTCCCATCTTTGGGCGCTTGGTGCGGTCGCGGTCACCGCCGCAACCGAACAATGTAATGACGCGATGGCCGGTGGTGACGCTCTTTCGCGCAAGCGAGGTGAGATTGCGGAGAGCGTCGTCAGTGTGGGCGTAATCGACGATGACAGAGAAGGGCTGGCCGGCGTGAACGGGCTGGAATCGGCCTGGAACTGGCTTGAGTTGTGGAATGGATGCGACGAGCTGGTCGAATGCGACACCACGCGCGTGGGCTGCGGTGAATGCGGCGAGAAGGTTGAGGATGTTGACTTCGCCTGCGAGGTGCGACTGGATAGTTGCAGCACCGAATGGAGTTTCGAGTGAGATTTCTGCGCCTGCAGGAGTGAGCTTGTAGCTGGACGCGCGCCAGTCACCTTGCGTAATTCCGTAGGTGTGGATTTCGGCTCCCGCTTTGCGGGCGGCGATGGCGAGTTCTTCAGCGCGCGGGTCATGCGTGTTGATGACGGCTACGCGCGGAGCGGAATAGCGCGTTCCATCAAAGAGCAGACGCTTGGCGGCGAAGTAATTGTCCATCGTGCCGTGGTAATCGAGATGGTCGCGTGTGAGGTTGGTGAAGATTGCAACGTCGAATGAGACGCCGATGGCGCGACCCTGGTCGAGTGCGTGGCTGGAGACTTCCGTGATGAGTTCGGTGGCGCCTTGCGCTGCCCCTTCGGCCATTAACTCGAAGAGATCACGGGATTCCGGCGTGGTGTGAAGCGAAGGACGGACCTGGCCTGCGATGTGATACTCGATGGTGCCGACGAGAACGGTTTTGCGTTGCGCGTAGTTGAGCAGGGACTCGGTGAGAAATGCTGTTGTGGTTTTGCCGTTGGTGCCGGTGATGCCGATGGCGGCGAGCTTGCGCTCAGGATGATTGAAGAAAGCGGCTGAGGCTTGTGCGAGTGCGCGACGACCCTGTGCGACTTCAAGAATGGGAAGGCCCGCGTTATAGACCAACAGATGATCGAAGGTTTGAATTGAGTCGGTTATGATGCCGAGCGCCCCGGAGGCAATGGCTTTGTCAATGAAGCGATTGCCGTCTGTTGTGCCGCCGCGCATGGCGACAAAGACCGCGCCGGGGCGGACGCGGCGCGAGTCGTACTCAATGCCGGTGATGAGAGCGTCGGATGTGCCTGCGGAGCCTTCAGAGGCGATTTCCGCGATGAGATCGTTCCAATTCATACTGTGCTCGATTGTAGAGGTTTACCTGGAGCAATGAACGACGATGCGCGTGCCGGGCTGAACCATGGTTCCCGCTGCGGGAGCCTGTTCGCGAACTGTGCCGCTACCGACGACTTGTACTTCCAGGCCAGCATTGTCCACGGCGACAATGACCTGGCGCATCGAAAGGCCAACGAGCGAGGGCACTTTGAGTGTGTTCGCTGTGGGAATCACTACGGACGCGGAGGATTGGGGCGGCTGCGTTGCGGCAGAAGAAGGTGTTGTAGAAACGGTTGTAGCTGGATTTTGCGCGGGTGCTGAGCTTGCAGCAGGCGGTTGAGCTGGCGTAGTGGCCGGGGCGATTGCCTGCTGCGCGGGCTGCTGGCGCAGGGGGTCATCCCTGGGCAGGTCATTAATTGCGGCGTAGAGTGCGTTTACATCGGCGGAGTCGCCGTGATCGTCTTCTGCTACGGATTTGCCGGAAGCTGGTGGAGTTTTCTGCGCACGCAACGGCTCATCGTGCGGCACTCTGAGGTATTCGAGCACCTGCTGGGCGACTTCTTGAAACACTGGAGCCGAGACGGCGGCACCGTAGTAAGAGCCGCCTGCTTTGGGGTTATCCATGACGATGGCTACGGCGATCACGGGGTTGTTGACCGGGGCAATGCCGGCGAATGATGCGACGTGCATGGTTTTGGAGTACTTGTGCGTAGCAGGGTCGATCTTTTGCGCGGTGCCGGTTTTGCCGCCGGCCGAGTAACCGTTGAGCTGAGCATCTTTGCCAGTTCCGTAGAGTACGACTCCTTCCATCATCTGGCGCATTTGCGCGGCGGCCATGGTGGAGATGACGCGATGCGCTCCAGTGGGAAGCGGATTGGGCAGTTGGCCCCCGGCTTTGAATGGCGATGGCTGCAATTGTGCGGCTGACTGGCTTCCAGATTGCGGAGCGGACATGAGGATATGGGGCGGAAGATAAATGCCGCCGTTCGCGATTGTCGACACCATGGAGACAAGCTGGATGGGCGTTACCGCAATTTCCTGCCCCATGGCGATGGAGCCAATCGACGATGGACCCCACTTGCTTACGGGACGCAGAAGGCCGCGCGTTTCTCCGGGAAGTTCTACGCCGGAGCGCGATCCAAAACCGAAGGCGCGCACGTATTCGCTGTACTTATCCTGGCCAACTTTGAGCGCCATCTTAATTGCACCCACGTCGCTGGAGATTTCAAGAGCTTTATGCACGGGAATGACGCCGGGGTGCTCACCCTGGTTGTCATGAATGGTGCGGCCTGCGATGGTAATCAAGCCACCCTGGCAATCGACCATGTCATCAGGCTTGGCAACACCTGCGTCCATCGCGGCTGAGTAGGCGACGAGCTTGAAGGTAGAGCCGGGCTCGTAGACATCACTAACGGCGTGGTCGCGCAGGAGTGCGGGTGTGGTGCGGCGGAACTGATTTGGATCGAAGGTGGGCCGGATAGCGAGCGCGAGAATCTGTCCGGTGTGCACATCCTGAATCACGACTGTTCCGTTGTCGGCGTGCGTGCGCGCCATGACGTTATCGAGCGCACGCTCAGCCATGAATTGGACTTGTTCGTCGACCGTTAGGACGAGGCTCTGGCCTGGCTGCGGTTCACTCTCGGTTGAACCGAGAATGTGCCGGCGCGCATCCATTGCGGTGTACATACGGCCAGGTACACCGTGAAGCTGCGGCTCGAACTTCTGTTCTATGCCGCCGAGGCCGGTGTCATCGATGCCAACGTAGCCCAGCACCTGCGCAGCGGTTTCAGTGTTTGGGTAGGAGCGCTGAAATTCCTTCTGGAAGTAGATGCCTTTGAGATTAAGAGCCTTAATCTTCTCTGAAACGTCCGGCGTGACGCGGCGAGCAATCCATCCAAAGCCATTGTTCTTGGCTAAACGCGCTGCAATCTGATCTTCGCTGGTGGCGGCGTCCTGCGGATCCGTGTGGACAATTGCAGCGAGCGTGGAGGCTGCGGCTTTTTTGTTGTCGATCTCTGTTGGGACTGCATAAATGGAGTCCACCTGCACGGTCATAGCCAGCTCGCGCAGATTGCGATCATAGAGGACGCCGCGGCGGGGAGCTACTTCAAAGGTGCGCTGCTGCTGCTTTTCCGCGCGGTCAGAGTAGTCATGATGATGCAGGATCTGGAGCCAGAAGAGACGAAATGAGATGGCGCAAAGCCAGAAGATGAAGAAGAGGCAGACGATCCAGAAGCGCGAACGCCGCAGGGGCACTGTGCGGGGAAGTCCCGAGTTGCGCGTCGAGTAGGAACTCGGGATCCGGTTGGGCGTTGCGGGCTGCATCGGCGGTTACACTCCAGAATCGATCTCTGGGATCAAGTTTAGATGCAGCGGTGCTTATTGAATGGGCGAGGCCTGCGGTGCGGCTGGAGGCGCGATTTGCGCAAGCGAAGGTGCGGCGTTCGTGCTGTCCAGAGCTGCATTCGGGTGCACAACCTGCCCCGGTTGCGGTGAAGCGAGACCGTACTGGCGCGCCATGGTGTCGATGCGTGAGGGCTGCGTTAGCTGTGCTTCGGAGAGACGAAGCTGACGATTCTCTTCGCGAAGCTGATCGAGCTGCTGCTTCTCACTTTCGACGTGATAGGACTTTTCAATGGCGCTGAAGTGCTGCAGGCCGTAGACCATGATGAGCGTGAAGAGCACGGTCACGGCTGCTGAGAAGACACGCATTTCGCGGACACGGACGGGGTCCGACGCCTTGACGAGGCGTGTGTTATCGAAGTGCTTGGTGAAGTAGAACTCAGGCGTGCGCACTCCGCGGCGCCGTACAGGCTGACTGGCCAGTACGTCCGTGTTGCGCTCAGCCGCGCGTGACCTGATGCTGCGACCTGTCTCGAAATATGTTGCCGCTGCTGCCGCCATTTCTACCTCCGCCTATTCGTGCTTACTGCTTTTTCCGCTGCTCTGAGCTTCGCGCTTCGTGAGCGCGGATTCCGCTCAATTTCTTCTTCTCCGGCCGTGGCCGGTTTCTTCGTTAACAGGTCCCAGATTCCCTTGTGCGCTCCCTCGCGCAGACTGTCTTTGACGAGGCGATCTTCTAATGAATGAAAACTTATAAGTGCAACTCTTCCGGAGGGCTTAAGCAATTTTGGTGCGGCCTCCAACAAGTCCCGTATTTCGTCCAGCTCGCGATTTACTACAATTCGTATGGCCTGAAACGTGCGCGTTGCCGGGTGGATTCTGTCTTGTTTCATCGCCGGGGCAGCCTGTGCAACGATCCGCGCCAATTGCGCAGTTGTTGTGACAGGCCGCCCGCGGACAATGGCTCTGGCGATTCTCCGCGACCTCCTTTCCTCTCCGTATTCGTAGATGAGGTTGGCAAGCTCGCCTTCGTTCTCCTCATTTACCACCTGTTCGGCGGTGAGCCCGCTGCGCGTGTCCATACGCATATCTAAAGGGCCATCCGCCATAAAACTGAATCCCCTGGGCGCTTCATTGAGCTGCATGCTGCTCACGCCAAAATCTGCCAGCAGGCCATCGAGCGAACCGGGCTCAACATGCTGTTCGATCGAGCTGAAGGCCTCGCCGATGAACGTGATCTGCGGTGCCTGGTTGCCGATCTCGGCGCAGACCTCATCGAGTCGCGCCTTTGCGAGCGCGAGGGCTTCTGGGTCGCGGTCAAATGCGATCAGCCTGCCCTTTGGTCCTAGCCGTCGCGCGATTTCCGCGGAGTGGCCTGCAAGTCCGAGCGTGCAGTCGGCGATTGTGCTGCCGGGTTGCACCCTGAGGAATTCCAAAGTCTCTGTCAAAAGAACTGGCACATGGCGTACGTTCGGGTTCGTCATGCGCTCCCCCCTGAGGGGCTCAACATCTAATCCTTGCGGCGGAGTAATTCCGCCATTGCGCGGCGATCGTCGGCGGTGAAGCTTTCTGCCTGGAGTGCCGCCTCAAACTTCTGGCGATTGTGGACCTCAACGTGGTCCCTCATACCAATCACCGTGACTTCAACGTCGTCCAGCCCGGCTGACTTACGCAGCAACTGCGGCAGCACGATGCGGGACTGTGCGTCCATTTCCACCTGCTGGCCCCAGTAGCTGGTGCGAGCCAAGTACTTGCGGGCGGCTTCTTCGAACTCGCTTGAAGCGGCGAGTTGGTCTTCCCTCTTTAGCCATTCCGGCAGCGGCCAGATCTGGGCAAAGTCGCCCTCGACGCTGGTCACGTAAAACTCATTTACCCGCGCGGATTCCGCCAGCTGCTTGAAGGCAGAAGGCAGCTTAAGCCTTCCTTTTTCATCGATCTTGGCCGGGTGGTTTCCACGAAACATTGCTTTGCCTGCTGCTCGAGGTCGTTTTGTAGCGCCCCGGTGCCGAGATTGCTCAAAAAAGTGAGCACAATTGGTTCAATCGGCGTTTCTTGAGAGTGAAATTAGAATGTCTTGATCCACTACACTCCATTCCGCTCCACTGGAGTGATATTAGCTCAGATTCAAGCCGGGGCCAACGAGAAAAATGTGGACTAATAATCAGGTTCCAGGAGTGAGGTCAAGAGGGTGAACCAGACCTGACAGCTTGTGGAGTTTCAAATTGGGAATCACAATATATAGTGTTTATTGCTTTGATTCCATAAATGAAAGGCATAGATAAGAGATGCTTGGCAATATACCGAACTCAGTGTATAGCGAATAAAAAGCGAAAGCGATTGATAATTTTAGGATTTCATTAGCGGCTGACCGAAGCTTCAGCCCGATTCTTGCGGTGCCGTTCGATCACGATGACGACCAAGTAAATTAGCATGACTACGTTGATGACGAAGATCCCAACGCGCGTCCAGGTGAAGCGGTGCATGAGCTCGCGGATCTCAATGGGCAAGAACGATGCGGTGATTGCGAGAGTGAGATATTCGGCCCATGCCTTTTCGAGATAAAGGCCAACTCCTTCCACAATGCTGACTGCGGCATAGCAGAAGGCGCCGAGGCCTATGCGGCGTAGAGCTGGATCGTCGAGTAGCGAGGCCTTGTCGAGGACGAAGTTGACGAAGCGGTCTTCCGGATTGAATCGCAGATCGGAGACCAGGCTGGATAGAATATCGCCGACATCTTTACCAACGAGGTGCAGCGCACCGACACCTACCGCAGCGAAGACCAGAGCAATGAAGAACTTATAGGCTGCGATCAGCAGGAGTCCCCTGTCGTGACGCTTAGGGGTTCGCGCGATTTGCGTGGAAGAGATCGTCATGAAGTCGGAGTCGGGACTGGTTTTATTGTACGGGAAACGGCAGAAATCATTTCTTCAGCGACAACAACGCGTCACGATCCAATACGTTGCCATCGAGGATCAGGTTCACGATGCGGCGAACGTTCCAGACAGTAACGGTGGGATCGCCGTCGAGGACTAGGACGTCGGCGCGGCGGCCGACACCGATGAGGCCGAGCTCATTCCAGTTGAACTGCGCAGCGTAATTACTGGTGGCAGCGGCTATAGCTTCGCGCGGCGTGAGGCCGAGGCGAACAAGCATTTCGAGCTCGGTGTGCATGGAAATTCCTGAAAATGCTCCAGATACGGGAGCACCGGAGGCGGCGAGGTAATGTGGGCTGGCCGCGAAGAAAACCTCATTGATATGCCAGAGACGCATGGCGGATTGATCCACTTTTTTGCGCTGGCTCTCTTCCATCCATCGTTGTGAGATGCCAGGCAGGTGATGTGCCCAGGCAGAGATAGGGTAGTTCAGTTCGCCGGTGTCGCGGCTGGGCGGATTGAACATACGTGCGGGATCGAGGAGCGCAGCGGCGGGCTCATTCCATAGATTGCGATGATCGGGAAGCTGCAGGTAGTAAGTGCTGAAGGTGGGCATGAGCGCGGCGTGATGCGCAGCAAGAAACTTTGCATAGGAGCGCACATGCACGTCCGTGGGAGGCAGGCGTTGAGAGTAGTCGAACGCAGTGGTGGCTGCTGAACCGAGAGGGTCATCGACGAGCGGGCGCTGCAGTTCATCGGGGATGACGCCGAGTTCGTAGTGACCCATGTGGAGAAGAGCATCTATACCGGCCTCAATACCGACGCGGTAGGGCGTGGATGCAAATTCGCCGTAGGTGATCATACCCATCTGGTGGGCACGCGTAACGATCCACTGCGTGTTGGCGGCGGTGAGATTGGGGCCGAGCCACAGGACGCGCGTGCCCAGCTTTGCGGTATCGGTGAGCTGGCGGAGAGTGTCCTGCGGGCTGAGCTCGACGGGATGCGGAACTTCGCGAAGCTTGTCTTTCCATGCAGGATCTGCGGCGAGCAGGCTCCAGTCGTCGGCGATGCCGATGGAATCAAGCAGATAGATATGCGGCGAGGGATTGGCGTGCAGATCAACGTGTCCGCGGCGATCATCGGAGCTGGCCACGACGGTGGTGACGCCCATGTAGAGATTGGCGTTGGCTTCGTCCTGACCGGCCATGCCTGCGAAGCCGTCAATGAGGCCGGGGATAATGTATTTTCCGGTGCAATCGAGGATGCGCGCGCCTTTGGGAATGACGATTGTGGTGCGCGGACCTATGTCAGTGATCTTGCCGTCGCGGATGATGACGACGGAATCATGCAGATCGCTTGCGGAGCGGCCCCAGTTGCCGAGATCGATTACAGTGCCGCCGGAGAGCACGAGCGGAATAGGCTGCGACCAGGCGAAAACGCTGCCGAGGACCAAGGCCAAGAACCAAGCTAAGAAAAAACGATCACGACGCATATCAATAAGTGCCTGAAGTGGATTGTCGCACGGCGCCAAGGCGATTCCTTGCGAAGGCTGCCGCGGCGGCAACGATGAAGATGGGAAACATCTGAATGGTGTAACGCGGTTCGGGATTTTCCATGCTACTGAGCAAGAGGCAGCGCATGACGAGATAACCGCCGAGCATCCATGCCAGAGGCACGCGACAGCGTATGAAGCCCCAGACTGCGGCAGCAACGTAGGCGAGGTTGATGAGGCCGAGCGCGATGGCGGCGATTGTCTGGCTTGGGTGCTGGTTCCAGGCCCACCAGTTAACTTCGAGATCGAATTCCAGGGTGCGTGGGCGAAGGAGCATATCGAAGACGCGGAGAATGGGAACAACTACTAAGCATTGGACGGGGTGGTTTCGAATGCGTTCCTGTGCTAAGGCTTCAAAGCGGTTGTCGAGATCGGCGGAGATGGAATGGGTCTGGTTGTACTCACTGATGAGGGCCTGTGTGCGCTGTTGCTGCACGGGCGAGTCAAAGGCGCGCGCTGGGATGTCGTCCATGTCTATAGATTCGGAGCCGACATTCCAGAAGACGTTTGCGGTAGTGATGAACTCGGTGGACCATGTACGGAGCCAGTCGTAGAAGCCTTTGTTGAAGCGCTCTCCGGGATCGTTGAGGTGACGCGGGGCGAGTGGCTGGAAGACGTGGAAGGTCTGCCAGTTGCGGTAGGTCCAGATGGCGATGGGGGCGACGGCGATACAAACATAAATGGCTGAGGCACTGATGGCGCGGCGGAGCGTGCGGGATGAAAAAGGTCGCGCGGTGTACCAGAAGAGACCGGCGGCTAGGGCGACGAATTGCAGAACACCATCCGGACGGAGAAGCATGGCGAAGGCTGAGGCTGTGCCGGCTAATAGTATGAACCGGATGCGGATGCTGCTGGATTCGGTTTCGGCTAAGGCACGGCCGGTGGCATAGATTCCTAATGCGAGAGCGAAGACGGAGAAGGATTCGGTGAGGGCGATACCGGCAAAGGCTGCGGTGAAAGGGCAGAGCATGGCTAAAGCCAGGACGATTTCTCCGACAGGGGAACTTAGGTAGCGGCGGATGAAGGAGGCTAGTAGCAGGCCCGAGAGGATGTCGGTGATGGCTTGCGTGATGAGCAGGGCGGTTTGCCAAGTTGTAGGCCAGATGCGGGCGAAAACCCACTCGAAGAGGCCGAGGATGATGGGGTAGCCGGGCAGGCGGAAGAGGGTTGGTGCGAGATCGCCGGGTGTGCCCTGGCCGTAAACGCCGTAGTGCAAGAGATTGTGGCCGAGGGTGAGGTAGTCCGTGGTGTCGTCGTCCGATGGCCGCGGGAACCAGATGAGGAGCAGGCGCAAGGCGAGACCAAGCGCGATCCACAGCCAGATACGCCGGGAACGTGTAAACCAGGGGCCCAATCGGAGCATGATCTGGAGGATACAGGAGCGACGTGCATGTGGGGTGACAGTCTCACGGACCGATATTCCATGGAAAGACTCCTATGCGCCTTCAGCGAAGCTGTGAGCTGCAGCAAGGTAAATTCATATCATAATATGGCACGATCCAGCCCCTATAATTACGTATAAATCGTTTGAAATTAGATATTTAAAGAGGCTAAACCGAAACTCCACTGGTTCTGTGGAAGGAGGGGGTGGGGCTATGTAGCATTCCCTTTCTGTTCGACTGATCTCTTTACGTATGTGGAAAGCAAAAGGCCCGAATCCACGATGGATTCGGGCTCTTGGTTTTTCTCTACTGATAGGAGTAAAGCATAAATGGGGTTAATTCTATGCAAACTATCTGAAGGCATGAGGGGTACGAAAGGACATTGGACTTTGGTAATGGTGCAAGAGAGGGGCTATGGAACTTCGGGACTAAGAGACTTGAAATACAAAGCGGGTTCTTCGCTCTGCCTGAAAGACGGCTACCGTCAGGATGAAGTTCGTTTGCGATGTGGGAAGCGAACGGGAGTGCTATGCCAGATCTCAAAATCGAGACCTGGGGCCCCGGCCTTTGTAGTATCCCGGTGGCTGCGAGTTATGGGAACTGCGAAACCGGTAATTGCGCTATTATTTCTGCAAAGTTGCGAAGCTGGGCGGGTTGAAGTGTATCTATATCCGGCAGGATGACGTCCACATCCAGGCCGTAGCCGTCATAGGATCGGTTATCTCCGTAGAAATTGCTCATGCCTAGCGCTATGCGGTAGTGAAGGCCCGTGTGCGGCAGTACGGAGTAACCTGGCTGAATAAATTGTCCTACTCCTAAGGTATTGACGCCGGCCACGATTGTCTCAGGCAACGACGCGAGTTGCGCGGTAAGAAGCTCACAGTCCGATCCGCACTTTGAGTTCACGAGGGCAATGATCCTGAGATTTCCGGGCTTTGGAGCAAAACGATGCGCAGAATACGTCCACCTGGGTTCCGTGACATCAACCGTGCGAGGACAGCCTGCTTGATAAGACTGGCCTATTTGATCGAGAAGGTCTTGAAGAAAGGTTTTTTGACCGGGGAAGAGCTTTGGCGAAAAGACCATCTGGGCATTCCAACGAAGCGGAGCGTACAAGCAGGAAGCTATGAGCTGCTTTCCAAATTGATCCCATGGAACCATTCGGCTCTGGTCTACCCATCCCTCTAAAACCTGCTTGCCATAGCCGGCGCTTCCGCCATCATTGTTTCTAAGATCGACAATCAGGATGCGGTCGCCTGACTCACGATGAGGCCAGTTCTTGTGCGAAATATCTTCGTAATTTGCAGCAAAGAACGATGGCAGTCGAACATAGACAACGCCATCTCCGAGTTTCTCAATGCGTGGGGGATCACTCTTGCTAAACCAACGACTCCACAACGAAATGCTGGAGGATTTTGTATCGACTTTGCTCAGGTAGATCCAGTGAGAGCCGCAATGAACCGCTTGAGGGTTTCCGCGAGAAAGAGGCATTGAAATATAGGCTGCGCGAGCCAGAGCGGATTCACCATCGTGCCATTCATTCACAATCTTTACCTGCTGCGCCGGATCATTCGTTGGAATCTGGAACGTTTTGCCGGATGATTGAACTTCCTGACATGATGATTCGGGTATGGTCTTCAGAAGAGCTGTTTGC
>Ga0206848_1188_pt1 | contig 12937 bp, 11 predicted proteins | sample Alteio_BWOrgCont_18_FD_152635 | JGI IMG/M metagenome (GOLD analysis project Ga0206848, IMG submission 152635) | Enriched cells from forest soil in Barre Woods Harvard Forest LTER site, Petersham, Massachusetts, United States -... | ecosystem: Environmental > Terrestrial > Soil > Temperate forest >...
CCGACGGATTGCGACGCCCATTTGCGCCGATTCACGGAGTTGGGTCCTTCATTGGCGCCATCATCTCGACGATGCAAAATTGGAACGACGACCAGCAGGCTATGCTTCCAGGCTTCCGCGACCGAATAGCCACGGTAGCGCTCCACGATGACGAGGGAGGGCTCAACTTGAATATGCCATCCGCGGTCTTGGAGGGCCTGAAGGCACGAGGCTCTGTCGCTGGGCGGATATTGCGCGAGCGTTTTGACCAGCCCAGTAACCTAAAAGGTCCGGACAAGGCCATGAACTGGGAGAATCACCGTTGGCTTCGCTTTCGATCGACAATGGCAGCTGCGTCGCGGTACCTTCGCGCGTGGGATAAAGGTTACGATAATCCTGTTGCCGAGGATGTTGCATTCGCTGCACTGGCAAATGCTGATCACGGACTACCGACTCATTCCTATCCGGTCGCGGCCACTATCCGTACGCAATACGCGCAGGACATCGGAGCCATAACCGCAGCAGCGAATGCCCTCGTGCAGGATGATGCTCTTGAAGAAGGCTGCCCTAAGCCAAGTCCCGATCTGGTCCTTAGAGCTAAATTATGAAGCCAACTCCCCTATATGATTCGTTTGGCCAATTGTATTTGGTCCATGAAGACATGTGGTCGGTGATCTCCGAAGTATTTGGCGAAAATGAGGTGAAGCTTGGAAGAACAAGCTGTTAATCCGGGCCGCCTGCGTCAACTGACAATTGGCGCTTGGCGACAGTTCGAAAGAGTCGACTTTGCTTTCGACGCGCGTCTGACGATCTTGACTGGAGCCAACGGTGCCGGCAAGACGACCATCCTAAATATCTTAGCGCAGCCTTTCGGATGGAATATACCGATGGCATCGTTGCCGCCCGGACTCGCACAAATCGCGAGTCTTCTTAATGGCATTTGGCAGGGAGCGCTTAGTGCGATGTTACCAGGCCAGTCTAGCATCTCCACCGATGCGGTAACGATCGGTAAACTCGTGTATGATGAGCGAGAGATTGAAGTTCTAATTCCCATCAACACGGAGCGTCACACGTTCACGGTCGAATTGCGACCGTTGGTGCAAGCCCGGGGAATCTACATACCTTCGCACCGCCCAGTCTTTGTGCCGATCGAATCGAAGTTGCGGGGACGCAACTCGAGCATGGTAGCGGCCCATAGGCAGTATGTGGAGGCAGTGCGCTCGGCGTGGATGCGGACAGGCTCGAAGGCTGCTTCCGACATGCCATTGGAAGTACTGAAGCGCACACTGTACGCATGGGCATCTTCGGAAGAAACATTGCCCTTTGTCATCGCGTTCGCTGAAAAGCTACGCATCGTGCTCCCGGCCTCGCTCGAGTTCGAGATGTTCACAGCAATGAACAATGAAGTGATCCTCAACACCGGCACAGGCGATTTTCCTCTCGATGCTGTTTCAGGTGGAATCGCCGCGATGATTGACCTGACGTGGCACATATTTACCTATGCTGCGGAGGCACCAAGTGAACCGTTCATTGTTCTGATTGACGAACCCGAGAACCATTTGCATCCTGAAATGCAGCGTTCAGTACTTCCCAAACTGCTCCATGCGTTTCCCTCGGCTCAATTCGTCGTCGCGAGCCATGAGCCGCTGGTCGTGACGAGTGTCGAATCAGCAAGCGTCTACGCCTTACGGTACCACGACGTGCCCGATCAGTCGCTACGGCGAAGAGCGGTGTATGCCGAACCACTCGCGGAATACAATAGAGCAGGTACGGCTAACGAAGTACTACGGGAAGTGCTGGGCCTGGGTTACACGATGCCCGTTTGGGCAGCGAACGTCATCGACAGCGCTGTATCGACCGCTTCTGCTGCCGGATTTTCAGAGGAAGCACTGTCAAAACTGGTCGGTACTCTCCGCGATCATGCTCTTCAGGATTACGGCCCCCAAGCTTTAGAAGAAGTCTCTCGAAGGGCCAATCAGTCCAAGGCGGTGCGCCAGTGATCAAACTACACAAACTTAACGTCGATGATCCGATTCATGGTTCTAGCATTGAATGGCTGCAATCCCGCAACGAGAAGCTCATTACTGAACTTGGTGCGCCTCGGCCCGATGCTGGTCGCTACGAAAACAATTACCGCGACCCTCGAGTCAAGTGTGCTGTTATGGCAGAAACTCACGACAAATGCGCGTACTGCGAGTCGAAGTCGACGGCCAACGCACCAGGCGACGTCGAGCATATTCTACCGAAAGCAGGCCATCCCGAACGCCTGCTCGACTATCACAACTTCACTTTCGTTTGTTCTTGGTGCAACATCTGTAAGGGCAATAAAGAGTACGTGGATGGCAATGGCTTGCTTAACCCTTACATTGATGAACCCAACCAGTATGTTTTCGCCGCGGGTCCAATGTTGTTGCCGAGCACGGATCATGCTAATGCTCTGCGGGGAATAAGGATGATCGACGATCTTAAGCTCGATAGGACCCCGCTTCTAGAGCAAAGGGCCGAGCGACTGAAAGAAAAATGGTCGGTGATGGCTCGCGAGTACCATAACGCTGGGACCGATCCGATCCGAAACCTGGCCGCGCATCAGATCAAAGCCGCGGTCGCCCCCGATTCAGAGTACTCGATGTTCGCACTGAGCTTTTTTGAGCTTCTCGTGCCTCGGGCGTTGCTCTGACCCTAAACAGTTTCGTGCGCTTGTCGGCAAGCTTGGAATAGACGACGTGAGCATCCGTAAAGGGGGAGGGCTGAAGATAGCGCGATTCTTGATGGTCCTTGCTAGCATATCGCCTTTGTTTATTTTTTGGGCAGTCAAGGGTAGTTGTTTGATTCCAGACAGACTTTTAGTCCCGGCGTGTGTCGCGCTCTGTCTCATTCCGAACGCTGTTCTATTTGGTCGCTTACAAGTGGCGCGACATCAGGGAGATACTCGAGAAGTTGTGATCGGAAACATCGAGGACGTTAGAAACCACATTCTCCTTTACTTATTTGCAATGTTGCTTCCACTCTACGCGCTGGAATTGTCTTCATGGAGAAATGTTGCGGCAGCCCTGGCTGCTGTTCTCTTTATCGTGGCGATATTTTATTGCTTTGACCTGCACTATATGAATTTGTTGTTCGTGATATTCTCGTATCGAGTCTTCACAGTATCGTCTGCGGCAGATGCCACCAAGAGGAGTGGAAGGCGCGTACTCGTGCTTATCACACGACGCGACTTCTTGGATGCAGGGGATACCGTCACGGCGTATAGGCTCAGCGATACCGTCTTTATGGAGACCGCCCAGTGAACTTAAAATTTACTATTACTGAAATAAGAAGCACCGAATTTGGCGTGGGAACACTCGACCGCGGTTCGGAGCCGACCTTTACCGTCGTGCCCGTCGATCGCGACGTGAAAGCGGCGCTCCGTGAGATGTTAGCGGATACATGGGGGGAAATGACCGCACTCACTAGCAAGCCCGCGCACTATGAGGCGTCTGAAAAGTATGGGAGCGTTGAATATGTTTACCTCGAAATCGACGATCCTATTGCATCGACTTTGGAAGATATCCACTTAGCAGTTAATTTAGATTCGGATTCATCCGCCTTGAACGACACGGGAGACATGTTTTGTTATTTCGCACGTTTTGTTGACAAGAAGGGCCGCAAACTTACTGCTTTGCGACGGGCAGGGCAGTTCAAGGGAATATTGGGAAAACGCTTGATCAGCATTCTCGACGACACGTTAAAACTGGTTCAAGACAGGGTCTTCAAATTAGACTCTGATTTCGACCTGCTGATAGATGAATCGGACATTCACGTGTTAAGACCAAGCGGACTAGAATCGCTCGGAGGCCTTCAGGCTGCAATTCTGGCGTCGGTCAAAAAAAACGTGGCATCGTTAAAGGCCAATCTTGCTTTCATCTCGTTTGACGAGATAGCTTCTTACGCGGCGGTGCACCCGCGAGCTGCACGCTACTTATCATCGATTCGGTCGCAGAGCAAAGGTGTCGACCGAAAGGCGCTCCAGCAATTGTGCACGTCGAACGGCGTAGATTGCAAGTTTACGAAAGGCCAACTACATGTCCAACCGGGGTATGAATTGGCTTTCTTGGAAGTGCTTGACCGACGGCGTTACGAGATCGATCTGGTGACTGGGGCACCGGAACGATTCCGAGCCCCTAGTAGACAACGGGTTTAGTGGTGTGCGTGGTCAGCGGGTAGCCGTTGATCATAGGCGCTGCGCGTAGATCATACGAGGGCTCAGGATCTGGGACAGAGGGCAATTCGTGCAAGTTCCGTTTTCTATATGACGACCATACGCTTTACGGTGCGTGAAGAGCCTTCGCTGGTCCGCAAGGGCTAGAAACACAAGGAACGAACAACACGCTTGCGCCCGGTTGCTCCGGATGCCGGTGAGCCGGCGTTTCAAAATGAAGGCCTTCGTCGCATTTGATAAGGAGCGGCATGTTTATAATTAGGTCTTTCTATGTCATCGCCATCGTCGCGCTCCTGAGCGGTTGCGATCACGACGGCGGCGAGTTCACGGTTCCCTTTGTTGCCGGCTATCAGGGCGCGGCCGCTTCCAGCGCTCGACCCGACCATGCAAAATTAGTACTGTCAATTGGGTTTGGTGGTTCTAGTGGGGACTCGCCATTGGCGCCCCTCATCGAGTACAACGGCTTGCTCTATGGAACAATGGCGTACGCTGGTACGGGTTGTGCAACGACCTTTGGTTGCGGAACGGTATTCTCGATCGATCCGTCGTCGAAAGCCGTCACGATTCTCTATCATTTTCAGGGTGATAAGGACGGCGCGAACCCAATGGGCGCCCTGCTCGAAGTCAATGGTACTTTATATGGAACGACGTTTAACGGAGGCGGTGGTAGTGGCTGTACGGCTGGCTGCGGAACGGTGTTTAGTCTAACCACCTCAGGCCAAGAGACTGTGGTGCACCGCTTTTTCGCGCGCAACGACGGAACGCACCCACAAGCCGGTCTCGTAGCAATGAATGGTTTGCTTTACGGCACCACGACTGCCGGTGGCGAAAATAACAATAGCAGCGGTACGGTGTACTCGTTCGATCCAACATCCGGAACCGAGAAGGTGGTATACAGCATCGGTAGCGTGGATTCTGGAGCCAAGCCAGAGGCGCCACTGCTGTCGTATAACGGATTGTTATACGGTATCGCGTCAGCGGGTGGCACTCGAAGCCCAAGCGGTTGCCCATCCGCGGGATGCGGCACCGTCTTCTCGATCGATCCTACCTCTGGACAGGAAAAGACAATTCACAGTTTTGGTGGTCAGGACGACGGAGGCTATCCACTCGGTGGTTTAGTTGCGGAAAAAGATCGTTTGTACGGAACGACGTACTTCGGCGGTGGCTCCGGATGTGTGGAAGACGCGTGCGGCACCGTATACGCGATCAACCCGAAAGGTGACGCGAAGATCGTCGTACACTTCAATGGTGCGAACGGACGTAATCCATCTGCCGGACTGATATCAACCGGAACGAAACTGTATGGAACGACCTTGGGTGGCGGTCGTTTCAACGAAGGCACTGTGTTCGAGATAGGACCGACTGGTGGAGTTAATCTCGTTTACAGTTTCACGGGACCGAGCGAGGTCTCCGAGCCAGAAGCAGCGCTAATGCTGGCGAACGGCATTTTGTACGGAACCGCGACCACTGGACCTAAAAATTCCGGATCGGGTGGCGTTTTTGGCCTCAGGCAATGACCGTGGGTGTGACGCGCTCACAGTTGCTTACGACCCGAGTCGGTTGGCCGGAACGCAGTGGACCAGAAGCCTCATATGGCAGGAGGCCCGGTATCAGCTTACAGTCCACATTTAATTTTAACGGCGACATCGCTCGAGGCGATTTCGAATGACCCAACTGACGGGGCACTAATCATAAATTAGTCGACTCCGAACCAACAAGCGGGCGCTATTCCGCAAGGTCATCGAACTGGGAACGAGACGTGCGCTGGCCGTCTTCGTACATAGTCGGTGCGATTCCGCGCCGAACGAATCGTTGGAACCGATGCAGCTTATCGACAGATCGTGCAAGCTGTGGCCAGAGAAATCGCCTTCGACTAGGTTTCGGATCGGCGGTGCGCGCGCCGCGAGCGTTCGGGACGCGAGTAAAGAGCACGTTCAAAGGTTAGCCGGGCTCCGCCGGCCATGCTACGCCGGTAGAAGTGGCCTGAACGATCATTCCTTTCGGTGGCCAGGTGAAGGTGTCAGTGCGGCGACTCTCGGGAACGTCGGGCCTAGATCAGTTGTTTGATTTACGCCGGTACTCTTGACTGTCGGTAACGCCAGTCGCCCCGTCGGAGAAGCCCCAAGTGTGGCGTAATCCCTGGGATCAAACATCCGGCGAACTTCCTCACGTCCTTGCGATAAGGCAGGCGCGCAACGAGCGGGCGGCTGACGAACTTGATATAAATACTCGTGGCTCAGCTCCATCAAGCAAGTCGCATAACTGTGAGGAGCAAGATCGGACCCCACGGATTGAACCCTAGACCGCCGCCCGAGCGCAGCGGCATCTCAACACGAAGCGCCTCCGCGCCAAAAGGGCGAGATCCCAAAATCGCAGTTCGACTAGGAAATGAGGCGACTAGCCAGAAGAGGCTAGCGTGCGGTAATATTCAGTGTGAGTTCCAGCACAGGCAATCTTACTAGTAGTCAGAGACGAGAGCAGCAATCGCATGCCCAGCCCTGGAAAATACCGGGCGCATGGAGGCCTCAACGTCACGCTTCCCTATTTGGGAAACATTGGGGCAGACATCGACGTGTATGAAAACATGGATGAAACCGGAGCCAATGGCCCTCCCAGTTTGTATGCTGTACCAACTGTCGAACTTGGCGGATTTAAAGCACCCTGCTGTCAGCCATCAAAGTCGCGAATGGGCAGTTCGACGAATGGACGATCCGGTCGGAATTCCGACTCCAATTGGCTCAGTTACAGGCTCGGTGCGCGTCGAAATCGATGACTACCGGTTCACGGCTACGACCGTGCGATCGCAGCACGACGGTATTGTTAACTTTCTGGTCGTGATAAAGCTCGAACTCAAAATTCCGGTGTTTCCAAACGCCATAAGCATAACTGTCCCACATGGAATTTCCATGAACGTGCCGCTTCCCGCCGATAGAGATTCGCAACCTAAAGTGACATTTGACCAAGCGGACGTGCTGCAGCAATCGCTCGACTAAGCTCGACCCTCCGCGAGGCTGCTAAGTAGACTGCTTTCGTAGGGATTGCTTACGATCTGCATTGGCGGTCGCTAGCACATGACGAGACTGGCTAGCCGCCGCGAACGCACGGATGACGCAACGGAACTTCGTTCAGGCATCAAAAGATAAAAGGAGCAGTCGATGAACCTTGCGCGCCTTATTTCGTTCATAGCCACCATAGCGTTCGCTTCATGCTCCGTCCCGCAAGCCGCTTCGTTGCCGGTGAGTTCGAACGCGGCGACCTCCCATACGAAAGTAGCGTACACGGGTACCTCGCTGATCCAGCACGTCGTCATCATCTTTCAAGAGAATCGCACGCCTGACAATCTGTTCCAATCGCCGACGCTCATCTCGGAGGGTGCGACGATCGCGCAGAGCGGCCCCAATTCGCACGGCCAGATGGTGCAGTTGCAGCCACAGTCTCTGGCCGCTCCATGGGACATCGAGCACAACCACCACACGTTCTTAAAGGAATGGCACAACGGTAAACAGGACGGATTTAATCTTGTCGAACCGGTGAAACTAGCATGGCGTCCGTATTCGTACGTCCCGGTAAGCGAGGCGCAGCCATACTGGGACATGGCAACGCAATATGCTTTCGGGGATCACATGTTCGAAACCGATCAATCCAGCAGCTATCCATCGCATCAATACATCGTTAGCGCGACCGCCCGCGCATTGCCGCAAACGGTCGATGAAATCGCGGGCGGACCCTACTATCCCAAATCCGGTAGGAATGGCCCGGCTGGCTGCGATGCCCCGGAACAAATGCTCGTTAATACCATCAATCTGCACGCCGCAATCCGCGGTCCGGCGCTGTACCCGTGCTTCGATCGGCCCTCGCTAACCGATTTCTTGGACGATCAAGGTGTCACGTGGAAGTACTATCAGCGCAACCTCGGACCCGGTTGGTGGCACGCCTTTGATTCAATCAAACACATCCGGTACGGCCCGGACTATGCCAACGTCGTCACGCCGCCGGCATCAATTCTCGCCGACATCTCGATCGGCAACCTGCCGGGAGTCTCATGGGTTATGCCAGCCGACGACTTGCATTCGGATCATCCGGGAAGCAAAAGTGCTGCGGGCCCATCGTGGGTCGCCGCGGTTGTCAACGCCATCGGACAGAGCCAATACTGGAGCAGCACCGCGATCTTCATCACATGGGACGACTGGGGTGGCTGGTACGATCACGTACCGCCGAAAATCTACAATCGCTACGAGCTTGGTTTCCGGGTACCGTTGGTTATCGTTTCGCCGTACGCCAAGAAAGGCTACGTCTCGCATCGCCAACATGAGTTTGCGAGCATCCTATCGTTTGCGGAGGAGACCTTCGGTATCAAGAAGGGTTCGCTGCACGGCACCGATATGCGTTCGGACGATTTGATGGATGCGTTTGATTTCGAGGACCCTCCAAGCGCTTTTACTCCCATAACAGCGCCGCCGTTCCAATCCGGTAACGCGCCGACTGCCACTCTCGATGCCGAGGACTACTAACCCGAGAGCTGTCGATCAACATTCGCATTGTCCGGGGCCTTAGTGTCGCCGTACGTCCCCTCAGCATCGATAATTGCATACAGTATTCGGAGCAGTGCCGATTATAGGCATTGCTGTGCACGCGCAAAAACTCGTTGCTCGCGTAAGAGCTGGAACAGCCGTCATGTTGCCTACGCCGACAAAAAAATCGAGAAAATCTGTGGATCTTCATACACTGAAGCCTGAACCGCGTTCGGCATTTACCGCAGAGTACGCAAATCGAACGATCGCCGGTCGTTTGACTGCCAGTCGACACCAATGGAGCAATCTAGCAATTATTGCTTAATGCCTCCGCAGACCAGACAGTTCTGCAGTGATTCTCATTCATTGCCAACGCCAAATGCAACGTGTAGGCTAGAGGTAGCGTTGTACCCCCTGTAGTTACCGTGATAATAATCGCTGCCGCTCAAAAGTTAGCCGCCACCGTTCTTAAGTCCCGTGCGAGTTCGCTTAGAAAGAGCAATCGGTCTTGCCGCACGTTCGTATGGGTAAAAAGAGATGGCTCGCAAGCTTTTAGTCGATAAAGCTTTGCAACTCCAGTTTTTCCAAACCACCGACGATCTGATTCAGTACGAGAGGACGCAAACGAGGCCCGACGCTGACGTCGGGCCTCGTTTTGAGAGAAGAGCGGGCTACGGCGAGACCGCGACACCAATCGGTTTCGAAATACCGTTTGTCACGGTTATCACAGGCTTCGGGTTGAGCTTTTGATAGACCGAAATACTTCCCAGATCGCTTTGACCGATGCCGATGTTGGCTACGAACAACTTATTCGAGCTGCTGATCGCGAGGGCGACTGCATAGTCGATTCCCTGCGTAAGCGTTTTGATTGGGGTGCTTCCTCCCGGAGCATAAACTGCCACTTCGGTGCCACCAACGATTGCGTAAAGATTTCCGGAGGTGTCAAAATCAAGGGCAGACGCGGGCGCAGAGAGAGCTATCGTCTGCGAAGGCGAGGTCGCATTCGGGGGATAGACTGCGATATTGTTCCCAGTCGCGATGTATAAATCACCTTGTTGATCGAACGCCAGGGTATTTATGGAACTCGATTGCGCCGGGATGGTCCAGTAAGGTTCAGTTTGCCCGGGAGCAAATGCTTCGATCGCATAGCTAGTAGTGCCGACGGTAGTTTCGACTGCCAGGTCGCCCGATTTGTCGACCGCGATGTGGCCTGCACGTAAACCCTTTAGGCGACGGGTTACTTTCTGTTGCAATGAGCCGTATTCGCAGACGTTGCCTCGCTCGCAAGTGGTATACAAATTATCGGAGCCATCAAGTGTAATGTTAGCAAAGCCCGACTTTTGCTTCAACGTTCCGATGACCTTCGCGCCGCGGTTGCTATAAATGTTTAAAGTGGCGCAGCACGACGCGATCAAATCCCCTTTGGAATCGATGGCGATCCCCGGCTGACCTTTTCCAGCTCCGCCAAGATCAATCGTCCGCAACGGCTTCTTTCCGTTACCGGTGTAAACGGCGACCTCGTTCTGTCCCATGTAGTTTGCATTCAGAACATACAAGGTGCTGTTGACCATTTTGTTCGCTGCGGTTGCCCCGGATGCTGACGACGCGTTCTGAGCAGAAGCCACTTGCGGTACATCTCCGCCAGAAGCACAGGCAGAAAGAAAAACCCCTACTATTAAAAACATCGCGATTCGCGTGAAATAAGACATTTGACACTCCCCACATGAGAACGGTGCGTTCTCGGCTTGAGCTTCTTCGCAGCAGAAGTTCGTTTCGGATAGGCATTTAATAATCCGAGATTTACGGATAGAACAATGGTAGCACTTGCTGCAGGCTACCGGCAAGTAGTTCGATCGGATAGGAAGCAGTGGCGATGACCTCAGTCGCTTTTCGCGGCTCCGGACAGCGTACGGAGCCGAACGCTCCGAGCGATTGTTCCCGTAAGGACTTCAACGCGGAGGCTCGACGGCAAGACAAGACAAGACGTCAAGAATAGTTTAACAGGCAATGTGCGTAGTCCCGACGGAAACCTAAGCGTTGGGGTCGCGATGTTACTCTGCGACCCCAACGCGCCTCGGTCTGTTCCGAGCACACTAGCGACCAGTGTGCGCAAGCAGACTGCAGACAGCGTCGATAGATTACAGCGCCACCCACTCCCACGACGGCTGAACGCCCGAATACGTTAGTGTGATTGAACCTCCGGCTTTGACTAGAAATGCTCGTTGCTGGCCCACGGCAATCGATCCGAATGGAGTGCCGTTCAACGTTACGGCTACAGTACTAACCGCTGGGCTAACATTGACGAAGCAATCGAAGATGTAAGGGTTCTTGAATGTAGTCCCCGTTATGGGAACGATGGGCACCACCGCCGGGATGAGTGCCGCTCCGGGATTAATGCCGAGATTGTCGATCACGCGCGGAGCGCCGTTTGGCGTACTCGTGAACACGGCGTTAATCGGGACGCCTATTGTCGGATCAAATGAATTCCCCTTAATCAAGACTCTAACAGTATCTCCGGCAACGAGCGGCGGAGGAAAGCCCATGGGGAATGAAATTCCTACGGCATAATTATTCGCGACGCCGGGCGGCCCAGCATTGCGGAAGATATTTCCTTCGATCAGAATGTCGTTACCCTTAACTGTCACCCCTGTAACAGTCATATGTAGTTGGGGATGGGGCCAACTAGAAGTCGCGTCGCCTCCGTACTCGTTGACGGCCAGCGGTTGCCCCCATGGCGTGTTGCCGGCATAGTCAAAAATGTTCCCCATGACCGTGATTCCCCAACCGCTCAAGCTAAGGAACGTACTGATGTTGGAAGCGTAGAAGACGTTGTTGGCGATAATCAGGCAGCCTTGCTGCGAGCTCGCCTGCTCCGGTGTACCCGAGCCACCGACGAATTGATTTCCGGATCCATACAGCAGTCCGCTCGTCGCTGCCCCGGCGGGGGTGGCCGTAAGGTCGTTATAGAGGATCGCTTGCTGCGGACTGCCCGAGTCGCTGGACAGAAAAAACACATTACCCCTGATGACTGTTTGACTCGGGCCTTTCGCCGTGGAAGGCTGTGTAGGCGGTGCGTTATTTGCCGGGGCGATCATGTCCACGCCATTCGATCCGAAATTGTAGAGCACGTTATCGGCGATGACCATATTGCCATTGCCGGCGGCGCCAATCCCGTCGCCACAGTTCGTCAAAATATTGTTTGTGATCTGTATATGCCAGCAACCGGGGCAGTCCATGGCATCGTTGGTGTTTGGAGGAACATTCGGGAAATTTACCGTGCCTTCTGGCGGCGTTGGAAACGCCGAGGGTTGATTGCGCTGCCCGACGCGATTTCTAGATATGATCATTCCGGCGGCGCCTACGCAACGAATCGGGAGTTGTCCGTTGCTACCGCCTGTGTATCCATGCCCGCCGCCGCTTCCCGCGGCGAGGCTGCGCGTACCGGCCAGCCAGATTGGGTAATTCATATCGACGCGGCAGTCTGTGATAGCTCCGTTCACGAATGGAATATTGTACATATTCGGCTTACCAAACGGGGCGCTATTGTCCTGGTTCAGAACGAAAACTTCGAGATCGGGCAGCAACTCGACTGTGCCTGTATTCTGTTCGTACGACTGAGTTATGGGACCATTGGCGTGCGCATCGAGATTCTGCGTACCTTGTATGAGTATTCCGTTAACATTTCCATCGTAAACCCAAACGTTACTGACGCCACAATTTTGCACGTCCTGCAACGTAATGGCGACGCCAGTCAGCTGACCTATGGGATTACCATCGACACTAATTGGCGCATTTATGTTTGGTATTGAGACCGGCGTCGGTGACGGGTCAATCACATAAAGCGGCTGCCCGGCCAGAACCTGACCCTCGTACGTGCAATATCGCCCCTGACAGTCAACGGTGAGGTCCTTGATGAAAACATTATGTGCGTAGAAACCGTCTGGAAAACCGTTCGGAAAAGCGAGCGTGTTCGAAAGATAGTCAGCCCACCAATTAACGTTTGCTATGACCACGCCCGACTGCGTCGCGGTACCAACCACTCCGGCTGGAGCAAGCATATAGCCGCCGTAGATGTTCTCCCCGGCCAGAACAAACGTGATATCAGGACCATCGCCTTGAAGTGTGACGTTATCGAACAGCAGCAACGGCCCGTTAGGCAGCATAGTCGGAACCCCAGCGTGTGGCTTGCCTTTGTTGTTTGTATCGATGCCTGTAAGAGGAAACTGCGTCGTTGTACCGGGGATGATCG